>JFJP01034749.1_pt1 | contig 19008 bp, 13 predicted proteins | sample 431651 | NCBI WGS metagenome assembly JFJP01 (sample SAMN02602958, study PRJNA72255) | Microbial mat metagenome, whole genome shotgun sequencing project. | biome: fresh water; feature: sink hole; material: water; isolation source: purple microbial (photo- and chemosynthetic) mats found in...
TACAAGCAATACATAGCCTGATCCAGGAAGAGGAGACCGACATGGCCGATTCGCCTATAGCCAAGAAACTGCAAGAGATGCTCAACGAAGAGAAATGGACGCGAGCGACCTTAAGCGGCTACACCGTCAACCAGATCAAGGAACTCGACAACCTCTTCCATGAAGCCGCCCTGGAAAAGTCCCTCGATGAAATCCGCGATCTATGCGCAGACCATATAGGCCACAGCAAGAACAGCATTGCCGCGCTCTACCTGTCTGGTATCATCGCCCTCTCGCGGCAGCAGATTGACGATTCAAACATGGTATCCCTGATCAACATCTTCGCGGACAACCGCAGGTGGAACATCGTGGAGTACGTCTGTTTGCGTATCCTGGAGTACGGCGAGAACCGCAACGCCCTTGTCCGCCTGGCTGAATGTTACGAAAACGACGACAAGATCGATGAAATGTATGCCACCTGGGAGCGTCTCGTCCGTGTCGACTATGAAGAAGCCGACATCGTCAAGCTCATAGCAGAGAAGAAGGAAAAGGCCGGCGACATCGACGGCGCGGTCGATTACTACCGCAAGGCCCTGCATCGCTACATCAACAAGGGGCTATTCAGCAACGTCAAGGAAATCTGGAACAAGCTGATAGAACTCGCCCCTTCTGACATTGACTTCTTCAATCACGTCCAGCGGAAAATTGCCAAGCAGATAAGCGAAGACAAGGCCGCATCGCTGCTGACCGACCTGTACAAGCACTACAAGGTTGCTTCCGACTGGGATACATCGATAGACATCCTCAAGACGGTCATAGACTACGATGACAAGAACGCCGGAATCCGCAAGGAAATAGTCGAGTGTTACAAGGCCAAATACGCCGAGCATTCGCACGTCGACGAATACATAAGGCTCTCAAACCTCGCCCAGTCGTACCGCAACGTGCACGAAGCAATAGCCGATTTCGAGAAACACATCTCGTTCGATGTCGGCAACTATGTCTACCACCGCACCTGGAACATCGGCCGCATCAAGAGCATCAAAGGCGACGAGATATCGATCGACTTTGCAAAGAAGCGGGACCACCGCATGGGCCTCAAGATGGCTGTAGAGAGTCTCGTAACACTCAAGAAAGACCATATCTGGGTGCTCAAGGCCATATGGTCCAAGGACAAGCTCCACGACACCATCAAGAAGGACATACCCTGGGCCCTGAAGACAATAATCAAGAGCTTTGACAACTACGCGGATGTCAAGAAGATCAAGGCTGAACTTGTCCCCTCTGTGCTGACTGCCAGCGAATGGACCAGCTGGAGCTCCAAAGCCCGGGATTTCCTTAAGACAGATTCGATGTTCGGCAATGCTCCGGAGTCCACAGGCATCTTCCTCGTCCGCGACAGGCCGTTGTCCTATGAAGAAAAGATTTATAACCAATTCAAGGCTGAAAAGAATTTCTTCGCACGTATTCAGGATCTACGCGACTTCATGGAGAAGGGCGATCCCGATTCCGAACTGTTCACCGAGATGCTCCAGTTCTTCTCGGGTTATGTGCGCTCGTACTCCCAGGCAACGGAACAAGTAGTAGCGGCGTACCTTTTCCTCAAAGAACTGTCATCAAGACACCCCCACCTCAAGAACATCGTTACTCTTGGCTTTACTGAACTGATGGCGGATTGTGAAGACATCGTATACATCTACTCCAACCTCAAAGATACAATGCTCAAGAGTTCGCTTCTGGTGCACATCAAGAATTTCCTCCCCGACTGGCCGGAGATATACGTCAGGCTGTTTCCATACGCACTCTCCAAACACATGATCGACGTGCTCCTCGAGGCCGGAGAAGCCGACAGGCTCAAGCGCATGATCGTGTCGATCGTCGAGAATTACCGAGACCATCGCGAGGCATTCATCTGGGTAGCCAAGAACCTCTGGGACGAAACCTGGGTCAAGGAACTTGGACTTTCCTACGACAAGATGCTCATCACGCTTATCCACATCCTTGACATCAGCTTCAAGGAAATCGAGAACCACCGCGATACCACCGACAACCGCCGCATCAACAAGCAGGTTGATACCATCCTGTTCAAGGATGGCAGGCTCGTTTCGTACTTTGATACTGCGGGCAAGGATGACATCGAGCGTATCTTTGCGCTCATAAGCGATGTCAAGGATCTTGATCCTGCCATCAAGCTTTCGCTCCGCAAGCAGGTCACCGAGCGTCATCCAGATTTCAAGTTCAGTGACGATGAATCAAAGGCCGTTGTTTCGCGCGGATTGATGGTCACCGCTGCGATGTACGAAGAGAAGAACCGTCTGCTCGCCCATATCATGGAAGTCGATGTTCCTGCAAACCAGAAGGAAATTGCTTTTGCGCTGTCGCTGGGCGATCTCAGGGAAAACTCCGAGTATAAAGCTGCCAAGGAAAAGCAGGACGAACTGAATGCCAAGGTCGGCAAGCTCAAGAACGAGATCGAACGCGCCCAGATCTTCGATGTCACTACGATCACGACCAGCAAGATTTCTTTTGCAACAGAGGTGTTGCTGTACAATGACCTCGACAACGTTGAAGAAACCTACGTGATACTCGGGCCCTGGGAATCCGATCCGTCCAACCATACCATTTCGTACCTGTCACCCTTGGGCAAACGTCTCCTGAACCACAAGATCGGCGACAAACTCTCATTCATCATCCATGACAGGAAGTTCGCGTACACGGTAAAGGCAATCAAGGCAATAAGTCTCTAGGACAAGAAGCTTCTTGTGTTCATAACCGGCTTCCGGACTTCCGGAAGCCGGTAGCTGGTACCGAGAAGGATTGGTTAATGAAAAAACACAGCATCAGCGTGACCATGCTGGCTCTGGCCCTTGTTATTGCGCCGGTTGAAGCGGAGGGCAAAGTCGATCTGGTTGTACTGCTCGACTCCTCGAAGAGCATGTTCCAGTACTACAATCAAGTCGTCGACTATGTGCTTACTGAAACAGTGCGTGAATACGTGCGCTTCGGTGATTCATTCCATCTACTGTCTTTTTCCGATTCAACACAGCTGGAAATCGCACAGGTGTTGCGGACCGAACCTGACCTCCGGAGTGTCATTGCAAGGCTTTACCTGCTTTACCCACTGGGCCGCAATACCGACCTTGTAACCGCGCTCAGGAATGTCTACCAGTATGTTGATGATCTTCCCGCCGGGACCACAAAACACATCATCCTGATTACAGACGGCATGCACTCGCCGGCACCAGGAACCCCCTACTCCGCCCTTGACGTGCCGGCAGTACGTGAGGAAATTGACCGCACCGCTGGCAGTATAAGGGAGCGCGGATGGACGATGCGTATCGTCCGGGTTCCGTTCACCGTAACCACCACACCGGATGCGACACGGTTTCCGGCAACCGACAGCAACGGTGAAGCTATCCCCAGTTCACCCGGCAGCGGTGATTATCTAGCCGATGTAGCCGCTGCTGTCGGTCAGGAAATTCAGACGTTCGATCCTGAAAACCAAACGGCTTCCAGTCAGGCTGGCGTAGATCTGCATCGGATTACATTCCCTGCAGAACTTGGCACCCAGAATCATTCCTTCAACATCCAGGTAGAAATAAGCAACGGATCGGAACTGCTGATACCACTCGAACTGACAGGACTGCTCCTCGAGGATGGCACCGACATCCTCGTTAAAAAAGCAGCAGCCGAGTTGTTGCCCGGTGCATCCACATCACTGAACCTGAAAATCAGACTACCTGATACCCTGCCCTCTGGCCCAACCAGGCTTTCTATCGAACCTCGATTCAAAGATGGCCTGAGAGTACGTCCGGCTCGCTCAGTAATAAACCTTACACTGCAACAATCTATCCTTCCCGTCTTTCTCAGAAATCCAGGTACGCTTGCGCTGTTCCTGCTGATTCTGATCATAGCGTGTGCGACCATATTTGCCGTGGTGCTCTACATTCGTCGTGCACATAAAAAAGCTGAAGGTCCGATCGTTGACGCGCTTCTCGATTCAGCAACCCAGCAACATTACAGCACAGACACCGGGCTAGAAGCTCAGAGAGGCAACAAACACCTGCTCAACTCGGCTTCAAACCAGCATCATTCGATGCCGGAACGGTTGCTGGCTGAAAACATCAGTTCCAGAGGCGACATGACACAGGCCGCCTCTTTGCTGGGAACCTGGAAAATTCCAGGTTCCAGCAGGAAGAAGCTGCCGCTGGTCTCGGATAATCCTTTACGGATGACCGAAGGCACCAGGCGGCCTCCGATGCTCTATGAACCTCGAGTATCCCGGCCGGGCGCTGTACGCCTGATCCTGCTGGTACGGGACCAGAATCCAAATATTGGCAAACGGAATATCCGGGCCATGCATGCGGGAGGATGGGCTTCGGTTGGCGGTGGGAAAAGTGCTTTCCTGATTTTCCTGTTGCCGGTTCCGCGCAACCTGGCACAACTGCATTACGATGGCAACGATGCAACACTCGTACCACAGAAACCTGAATTCTTTCCAGATTACGACAGCCCCATAGAATCGTGCATCGGTAAGGATATCCGCGTGGTAACCGCCAGAGGCAAGGAACTGAGCATACGCTTCGAACGCTATGTAGCTCCCCTGGACAAGATCAACAAGCTGCTGCATTGTCTTGAGACACCAGGTATGACGCCCGTACGGTCAGGTGTGTTTTCTGAACTGGAACATGAGCAGGAACAGATCCAGCCGCCGGAACTGACTTAAGAGGACAGCCGCCCGAGGGCCTGGGCGGCCCGCTTCTTCACTGCATCGTTGGAATCTGATTCCGACAGGGTTTTGACGAGGCCTTCAAGTTCTTTTGCCTTGTTCCTCTCTGCCCATGCTATTGCTCCGAGTTTCATTGAAAAATCCTTGTCTCCAAGCATCAGTTCCACAAACGGAATGGCACCCTTGTCGTCAACCGCGGTTGTCGCTCTGGCAAAAGCGGTAAAGACAGCCCGATCCTTTTCTGCCTGTGCGAGGGTAAACGCTTTGAGTGCAGCGATTCTAGCTTTCTCAGATCCCTTTGCTATGATGGCGCCAAGTGCAGCACTCCGGTATTGTGTGGAATTTTTATTTTCAAGCAAGAATGATACGAGAAAATCATCAACCCTGGAACCACCTATCTCCGAGAGCGCTGTTATTGAGGCATTTCGGACAGCCTGTTCTGGATCATAGGATACTTTGAATTCAAGGAATGGAATCGCATCGACGTCGCGAGCCTTGCCTGCAGCCTTCGCAGCAGCGAGGCGTGGCAGCACATGCCCGTCACGAAGCCCCTCACGGACTGCCGAACGGGCGTCTTTGGTTGAAAAATTGCCTAGCGCCGCAATGGCATACGCACGGACGTTGGGATCGCCTGCCACCGAGGCTAAAGCAAGCACCTCGACGGCTCGCTCGTCACCGAGGTCTCCGAGAGCGGAGCAGGCATACATACGTAACGTCTTGCCCGATTCCTCGTTGGAAACGATCGAAGCCAGAAGCTCATATGAAGGGCCGGATTTCATGGCACCCAGAGCCAGTACAATTGCTTCCTTGACCGCCGGTTCCACACCATCAACCTCGTAGGCTTTGCGGAGCGCCTCAGCTTCTGAATCCGAGCCTGCGGCTCCTATGGCCTTTATGGCAGCCTGCACATAACGCTTCTCGTCCTCATCAAGTATGGTCACGGCCTCGGAGAGAGCCTCCTTTGACTTTATGGCGATGAGGTACGAGAAAGCTGCCGCGACAAGGCTGTCTGGTTGGGTATCCCGTTTTTGTATCAGTACAGCAGAACGATCTTCAGCATCCTTGAATTCCATAGCTCCAAAGAAGTCGAGGATTGCAGCCTTGAGCTTGGGGCTGGTGGAAGCATCAAACGCCTTGAGCAATTCTGCCTTGTACTCATCATTTTTTTCTGACTTCAGGGTAGAAAGCAACTCTATGACCTGCGCCTCGATACCATACTGTATCGTATCCAGCCGTTTGGTATCTTCGACCGGTGCTGGCTCGTCGGCTCCAGCCAGTGCGAGCATACAGGACAGCAGCACGATGGACAGGATTCTCTGTATAGTTTGCATATCACTTCCCGGACTGGTATTTGTAGAGGAATTCCCGTTTGAAGTCGATGAAAGTACCACACTCTATACTGTATCGGATGCGCTTGAGGAATTCATACAGAAAGGCCAGGTTATGGTAACTCGCGAGCATTGAAAACAGTATTTCATCATTCTTGTACAGATGTCGCAGGTAGGCGCGGGAATATTCCCGGCATACCTTGCACGTGCATTCCGGATCTGCCGGACCGAGATCCCTGATGTACCGGGCCTGCTTGATCGAAATAGGACCAAAGGCAGTAAATAGCAGGCCGTTGCGCGCCGTTCTGGTAGGGAATACGCAGTCGAACATGTCTATCCCGTTCTGGACCGCCTCCAGTATGTATTCGGGAGTACCTATGCCCATTACATATCTGGGTTTGTCTTCAGGTAAAAGCCCTGCCGTATATTCAAGCAACTCGGCATACACATCAAAAGGCTCGCCAACAGACAGGCCTCCTATGGCTATGCCGGGTGTATCAAAAGCCAGAATTTCTTCAGCACTGCGAGCTCTCAGTTCCTTGTAGAAATTCCCCTGCACAATGCCGAACAGGTTGCCCTGGAAATCTCCTCTGGTTTCTTCCCATCGTATTTTGGAACGAGCAGCCCAGACACTTGTCTGCTTGAGAGCCTTGAGCGAATCCTTTTCGTCTGCTCCCCACGGGGTGCAGACATCGAGCTGCATAAATATATCACTCCGGAACGCTGTCTGTATGTCTACCACAAGCTCTGGAGTCAGAAAGTGTCTTGAACCGTCTATATGCGACTGGAATGTGACGCCTTCGTCGCTGATCTTTCGAAGCTTGGAGAGTGAAAACACCTGAAAACCACCGGAGTCAGTCAGGAAATTTCCCTTCCAGCCTGTAAAACCATGAAGTCCTCCAGCGTCCCGTATCAAGTCGTGGCCTGGCCTCAGATACAGGTGATAGGTATTGGCCAGGATTATTTCAAACCCGATTTCTGCGAGTGAGTCTTTGGTAACAGCCTTGACCGTGGCATTCGTACCGACCGGCATGAAAACCGGAGTGCGGACCCTGCCGTGCGGCAAATCTACGAAACCAGTGCGCGCTGCGCTCTTGGCGTCATTTGCTTGTACGGTGAATATCGATGGTGCGGCCATATCAGGTCCTCCGTATGGATAGTTGACTGTCTGTCACGCAGGCCGTGCTTTGAAAAGTACGGCGATGAGTACGGCAAAAATCACGAGTGGGGTGAAAGCTCCAGCCAGGGGAGTTATTGTTTCGTTTTTAGCGAGCAACATGGACATCATTTGTGCAACATAGTAAAGCGTTGCTCCGATCAGGCTGATGAGAAGACTCATGAGCAAGACATTCTTCTTGAACCTGCCAACAATAGCGGCAGATAAAAGGGTCACAATGAGGGGTGTAAGCGCGAAGGCAAAACGACGGTAATATTCGGCAGTCTGTGAAGCCCTTGGAAGGCCGGCACGCTCCAGAAACGCTACATGGGAAGCTGCATCGGCTATCCGCATCTCGTCTATCGGCTTGCCACCACCCTTGAAAGATTCCGGAGGCTCCGCAAACGTGGCATCTTCCCAGGTTCCATACGAAGAGTCCGCCAGATCGCCATCCCTCCAGAAGAAGCGCCTGACCCCGGTAAAACGCCAGAGATCTCCAGTCCATACAGCGGACTGGGCATTGACCCTTGAAAGGAACCGCCCGTCTGTATCACGTTCGACAAGGGTGATACCCGTCATCATGGAATTCTTCCTGTCATAGTACCTGATGTTCCAGATGATCCTCCGGCTTTCTCCCAGGATGGTGACGTCGGCTGAACCCGTAGGCTCCCCCGTTTTGAGCATTGTCTTGGTCAGTTCCTTTTTAGCAGCAATCGACGGTATGACTATATTGTCGTCAAAGGCGAAAAACCCGACTGACAGAGCCAGTGCCAGCAACAGCAGCGGTGCAACAAAAGATTCAAGGGATATGCCTGAACCAAATACGACGATCAGTTCGTTATTTGCATACATGGTTCCCAAAGTGTAGGAAACAGAAAACAGCGTAGCGATAGGTAACGCCCAACTGATGCATTTAGGCAGATAGAGCAGCATCGATTGTGCTATGAGCGAAAACGGTACCTCATTCTGAACATACTGCACGATATTGACGAACAGATCCGCCATCTCCAGCAAGAGAACGAAAAACATCATGGAAACGGCAAATACCGGGATGAATGACAAAGATACATGGATATCAAGCGTCGGCGATCGCCTGGAATGCGTCACAGACTTCTTCTCGGCAACAGGAGTGGAGCCGCAACCGCAAGGACCAACAAGTTGGGAGCCCACATGGCCAGAAAGGGGTCAAAGCCGGTGCGAAGTCCCAGTGTCTGTCCTCCGATGAGCATCCCCCAGTACACCACAGCTACGAGGAGGCCGAGACCGAATCCCACCGCCCGGCCGCTTTTCCTGGCTCGCGCACCAAGCGGGAACGCAAGGAACACGAAGAAAAGTGCTCCGGCTGGAATCGAGAATTTCTTGTAATACTCGAGCCTGTATATATCCAGTGACCTGTCCTTGATTGGTTTTGCCGAGAGCGCGGCATGTGCATCCTTCAGTGGGATGAGTCTGGCAAGGGATCCGTCCAGGTCTATCATGGAACGGGAACGTGACAGGTACTCGGCCAGTATGTCAGCCCGCTTGTCATCAAGTTCATTGGCCCTCACGACAAGTCTACCAGCGAGGGCAGCTTCTTTTTTCCGTATCGCTGTGGCTACGTCGACACTGCTCATTTCGCGAGGGCTGATGCCAGAACTGAAATCTGCAAAGCTCGTGAGGAGGATGTTGTATTCCATATGCTCGGCATTGGAATACTCAAAACGCTCCGGCTTTCCTGGATCACTCTCCTGCAGAAAAACATCATCGAGCATCAAGGAAATGATGCCCGCCTTGTCGCCGCGATCAACCAAAGCTGCCCGCCCTGCATTGATGACGCGAGATTTACCAGCCTTGGTGGTATCGAGTATCACGACGTCCATCATGACGCTCCCGTCCATTGCACCCGTTACAATAGTTGTATCCCGGTACCGCTTTACAGAATACGGTTTAAGTTCAAGCGCAGGAGCTGTGGTAATCAATTTCCTGTACAATTTTCCGTAATTGATGGTACCAAGCGGTAACAAATAGTCGTTTGTTACAAACGACACCATTGAAAAAAACATTCCAAGCACGAGGAACGGAACAATGATGGCGGATCGAGAAACCCCCGAGGCTCGCATGACAAGCAACTCGTTGTCACTTGCCAACCTGCCTGTAGCCATCAAGGCACCGACTAGTGAGCCAAAAGGAAAAGACATGGCAATGATTGCCGGCGTTGCGTACAGCACGAGCCGCGCTACATCGCCAATGGGAGCCTTTTTTGACAGTATGTCTTCAGCCATCAACAGAAGCTGATTGATGAAGAAGATTATGAAAAAAAACAGGAAGGACACAAAGAAAGAGAGAAGGAATTCCTTGCCGATATAGGACCACAGGGTCGAATGGATACGGCGTTTCATTGCCTACCGGCCCGTAGATCCAAAACCACCAGTGCCACGCCCACTTTCGGCAAGGTGTTCTGCTGTCATGAACCGCGCTCGGGAAACCGGCGCGACCACCAGTTGTGCTATCCTGTCACCGTCGGAGATTGTATACGGTTCTGATCCATGATTTTGCAGTATCACCTTGATTTCACCACGGTAATCGGAATCAATGGTGCCAGGTGAGTTGAGGCAGCTGATCCCATATTTCGCGGCGAGTCCTGAACGGGAACGAACCTGGGCCTCATATCCCGCGGGCAACTGCATGCGCAGGCCCGTCGCAACGAGTGACCGAGTGCCGGGAAGCAGGACGAGCGGGGCTTCAAGCATGGCGCACAGATCGGCACCGGCGGAACCCTCTGTCTGGTATTCCGGTGCGCGGGCACCCGCTTCCAGTTCGATCGTCACGAGGGGTTCATCCATGTCAGTGCGCCCCTTCTTCGCTGGTATCCATTGGTTCCGATTGGACAGCGTCAAACACTATGGAGCCAGAGCGTGAGGCACGGGTTCCAAGCCGGCCGTAGAGGAGGATGCTCTCGTTCCCGGGGTCAAGCAGGCTCATGGCAAGCCTGTTCACTTCTGATACGTTCACAGCTCCATCGGGATCAAGGCGGGCCATAGTGGCACGCATCGGTTCTACCGTACCATCGTACATGAACTGGCGTGCCAGCCGTTTCATGCGGTATTCAGGATCGTCGGAGGCAAGTTCCAGGAGCCCCCTGATGCGTGAAACAGCTTCGGCAACCTCGGTTTCAGTCAGACCGTGTTCATGAAGGGCCCTCGCTTCCCTGGCATAGGCCTCGGCGAAACGGGGGAACTGTGCCGGGGTCGTGGATGATGAAACGCCCCAGAGTCCAGCCATGCGCGAGAGGCTGAAAGCCGAAGACACTGAATAGCACAACCCCTGTTCTTCCCGCAATCGCATGAACAGTCTGGAACTCATGCTTTCACCATAGGCTGAACTGGCTGCCGATAGTCTCCAGAAATCATCCTCGGGTATGGTGCGGTCAATGGGAAGGCCGGTAAAGAGGTACACCTGGCTTCCGGGAGCTTTGACCATGTGTCTGGCACGCACGAAAGGAACCGGACCTGGTTCAAATGCAGGCGCAGGCAGCAGTGACGAAGTGGGCAACGAAGATGAAACAAGCGCGGCGATTTCATCGGGTATGACGGAACCAGAAACTGAAATGGCTATAGGACCCCGGGCAAACCGCTCTTCGTGAAACGTTTTCAAGCCACTGAACGTTGCCCTGCTGATGTCCTCGACGCGACCTGCGATACGGCGTGCTGCGGGGTGTCCCTGGTAAGCAATCGCAAAGAACTCGTCCTGGGCAGCTTCTTCCAGATCGTCCTCCGCGGCCATGATCTCGTTGGCAATGACGTCCTTTTCACGTTCAAATTCCTTGGCATCAAGACGTGGACGGTACGCCATGTCCAGAAGTACTCCGAGAGCCAGAACGGCATGGCTGGAAGGAATGAGGCAATGCAGACACACTGTCTCCCGCTCGGTAAAGGCATTCAGGTAGCCCCCAACGCGGTCTATAGCCCTTGATAGCTCTTCCGCATCGCGGTTGCCGGCACCCTTGAAAACCATATGCTCTACAAAATGCGAGAGTCCTCGCTCGTGTTCCCGCTCATATGCCGAGCCAACAGGAAACCACAGGCCCAAGGCAACGCCCTTGGACTGTGGCAGGGGATCGACCATAAGCTCCGCACCAGGCGCTATCGAATACCTGTAAATCATGTCGTCATCGAGAGGCATCGCTCATCCTTTGGGTACCCATGAATGAAGAAGGCCGGACTTGCGGCCGGCCTTCTTCTACGTTTCCGAGTATCTGGCCCGGACTCAGTTTACTTCTTCTGGTTGGGGTCGTCCAGCGCATCGACGTATGACAGGTTGAGGCGCCCCAGTTTGTCGACTTCGAGGAGCCGTACCGGGATAACCTGTCCTTCCTTGACCACGTCGCTGGCCGAGTTGATCCTCGTCCGTGACAGGCGGGAGATGTGCACGAGGCCTTCCTTGCCGGGAAGGATCTCGACGAAGGCACCAAAATCCATAACGCGCTTGACGGTGCCCTGGTAGACGATGCCTACTTCGGGATCCTGCGCGATGCCGAGTACCGCGGCCTTGGCTTCCATGGAAGCCTTCTGGTTGGCTCCGAAAATGGTGACGGAACCATCGTCATCGACGTTGATCTTGACACCGTACTGCTCGCAGAGCGCCTTGATGTTCTTTCCGCCTGGCCCGATGATCGCGCCGATCTTGTCCACATCGATCTTGACGGTGAGGATCTTTGGCGCAAACTCGGATATTTCAGCAACCGGCACCGAGATAGTCTTGTTCATCTCGCCTAGTATGTGGAGCCTGCCCCTGCGCGCCTGGTCGAGCGCTTTGGTCATGATGGCGGTGGAGACGTTGGATATCTTGATGTCCATCTGGAAGGCTGTGATGCCGGTTTCAGTACCGGCCACCTTGAAGTCCATATCGCCGAGGTGATCCTCGTCGCCCAGGATGTCGGACAACACCGCAAAACGGTCGCCTTCGGTGATCAGGCCCATGGCGATGCCCGCTACGGGAGCCTTGATCGGTACGCCGGCAGCCAGCATGGACAGGGTGCCACCACAGACAGACGCCATTGAAGAAGAACCATTGGATTCCAGGATCTCCGACACGACGCGGACGGTGTACGGGAATCGTTCCTTGCCCGGCATGACGCGCTCGAGGGCACGCTTGGCGAGATGGCCATGGCCGATCTCGCGACGGCCAGTGCCGAGCCGTCCAACTTCACCTACCGAGAACGGAGGGAAGTTATAGTGGAGCATGAAGCGCTCCCGGCGATCGCCTTCAATGTCGTCAAAAACCTGCTCGTCAAAGGTGGTGCCGAGGGTCGTCGTGGCAAGAGCCTGGGTCTCACCACGGGTGAACAGAGCTGATCCGTGGGGACGGGCCAGCACGCCAATCTCGCAGGTGATGGGCCTGATGTCCTCGGTACCGCGGCCGTCGACGCGTATACCGCGGTCGAGGATGCCTGAACGGAGGAGGTCGTACTGGATCTCTTCCATCAGCGCGGAGAACAGCTTGTGCTGTATCTCGTCTGATCCAAGGGTTTCGGCGAAGGCGGCCTTGGTCTCGGCGATGGCAGCGGCGACAGCGGCGTAGCGCTCGTGCTTTACCTTCGTGAAGATTGCCTTGGCTACGCGATCCTTGGCAAAGGCGAGGATTTCTGCTTTGCGGGAGAGCTCGGCTTTGAGCGGGGACAGGGCACGCTTGGGCTTGCCAACCGCATCGCGCATGGCGCTGATGACACCACAGATTTCAGCAATGGGTTTGCGAGCTGCCTCGATTGCACCGAGCATCATTTCTTCGCTGACTTCGTCGGCTCCGCCTTCTACCATCGTGATGCCCTGTACGGTGCCGGCTACGATGATCTCCAGAACGGACTTGCCGATCTGGTCATAGGTGGGGTTGATGACGTACACGCCATCTACATGGCAGACGCGCACGGCCGCAATGGGGCCTGCAAAGGGAATGTCGCTGATGTGCACCGCGGCACTCGCGGCGTTGATGCCAAGGATATCAGGAGGGTTGACGAGGTCAGCGGAGATTGTCGTCGGTACGACCTGGATCTCGCGGCCGAAAGCCTTGTCGAACAGGGGGCGCATCGGGCGGTCTATAAGGCGGGATACGAGAATCTCCCTGTCCTTGGGGCGAGACTCCCTTTTTATGAAACCGCCGGGAATCTTGCCGGCTGAATAATATTTTTCGTTGTATTCAACGGTAAGGGGAACGAAGTCGAGTCCTTCTGTCACCTTGTCAGAGCAGCAGGCCGTAGCGATGACGGCGGAACCACCAAAGCGGGCAAAAACAGCGCCGCCAGCCTGTTTGGCCATGCGGCCAGTCTCGAGTATCATGTCCTCGCCATTGATTTTGTACGTGCTTGTATGCTGTGCCATGAACGGTTTGTCTCCATCGGCCCGGATGGGCCATTTAGACGAAAGAGCCCGAACAGGCGTTCGGGCTCTTTGTAGACGAAGCTACTTGCGGATATTCAGTTTCTCGAGGATCGCGCGGTATTTTCCAAGATCGGTGCGCTGAAGGTACTTGAGGAGCCGCCTTCGCTGACCTACGAGCATCAGGAGACCGCGCCTGGAGTTCGTATCCTTCTTGTGGGTCTTGAAGTGGTCGGTAAGCCCGACGATGCGCTCGGTAAGAAGAGCGATCTGTACCTCAGTGGAACCGGTGTTCTTCTCGCTGGCGCCAAAATCTTTGACGACCCTGGCCTTATCCTCTTTCGTAACTGCCATGTCTATAAACTCCTTATTCTCGTTATCAAGCGATTTTGGGGCCAAAAGCCAGAAACGCGGGCTCTCCATCGAACGCGCGTTCAGCCTGTGGCCATTGTAACAGTCCGTCCACACGCAACGTAGCCTGTACGTTACGCCGACCGGTCCGGCATATCACCGTAGCTTCATAAATTCCAGGAGCCGGTTCAACGAGTCCGCGCCCGCGAAGGCATACGGCCGTCAAGGCTCCGTCGTATCCGAGTTCAATACTCCGCAGATCCAATGTGTAGGGGCGACCCAGCATGGCGAGTGCCAGATCGGTCCTTCCGTCCGCAATGGCCGAGCGTATTCTGCTCGAACTGACGGCCTCGCCTTCAATGGTAACCGGTTCGACAATCTCGGCTTCGGCGTCAAGTGATTGCGCAATCACCTTGAGACCCGTTGCATCGGTGGATAATCTATGGCCACACTTGAAATCGCTGCCCACTACAAACGAACGAACACCAAAAGACCTGATGAGGATAGAAACGAATTCGCTCCCCGCCAGTTTACTGAAATTCCCGGAAAAGTCAATGAGCACGCACTGCTTGATACCTGCTTCCTCGAGAGCGGCCAGCTTCTGGTCCAACGAGAAAAGGGAACCTGAGTTGCGGTGTGGGCTGGTTACCTTCTTGGGATTATCCTTGAACGTCACAGCCATGGGAACGAGTTCCGGAGCCTTGGCAACTACTTTTGCAACAAGAGCCCGGTGTCCCACATGAAGTCCGTCGAATACGCCAATCGTCACTGCGGTACGCTCCGGCATGGTTTCAGAACCGCCGGTAACAGCTTCCCACGTGGATATCCTCACGTACCGCTCCCGAGTACGAATGCGTACTTCCAGGAAGATCCGGAACGGGAGACGATACCCAGAGGCAAGCTTTCCGGGCCAAAGACGGCCACGGGCACGCTGCTCTCGAGGTCGGCAAAGGTATCCAGCCTGAAGAGCGGGAGCCCGTTGGAGAAGGCCTTTGTTTCATCACGTTCCAGCTGCACAACGCCGAGACCCAGACCTGTTGCGTATCCCGGAGTCAACACGCGCAGTGATCCCGCGCCAAAATCCACTGGCCTGATAGCCTCAGCGATGCTGAACGGGCCAGAATGAGTCCTTCTGAGCGCTGACAAACGACCGCGACTGCCACATGCGAGGGCGATATCCCGTGCCAGAGACCTGATGTAGGTACCTTTGGAGCAGACCACCCTGATCCTGGCAACGCCGGCCTCATATGACAGCAGATCCAGGGCGTCAATGGTTACAGGCCTGGATTTCGGTTGCACGTCCTGCCCTTTACGGGCTCGTTCGTACGCACGCTCGCCATCGATATGGACAGCCGAATATGCTGGTGGGGCTTGCATGATGGTGCCGCGGAACGAAGGCAGAACAGCTTCGAGCGCAATCAGGGTCGGAACAGGTGCGGTAGCGACCACAGCACCTTCAGGGTCGAGCGTATCCGTTTCTTCACCTAAAAGGATTTCAGCTTCATAGCCTTTTCCGGCACCCATGAAGTAATCGGACAATCGTGTATAGCGACCAAAAAGGCACACGAGCACGCCACCCGCAAAGGAATCCAGCGTACCGGCATGCCCCGATTTTATATGATCGCCGAGTTTTCGGCCGAGGGTGGATAGAAATTTGAACGAAGTCACCCCCTCGGGTTTGTCCATTACGGCAAAACCCGAGCAGGGATGATCGCTGTCAGCAGTCACGAAAACAGGCCCTTGATCTTTTCACCCATTTCGAAACCTTCTTTTATGCCCGTATCGGGAACGAAGACCAGTTTCGGCGTCAACCGGATGCGAAGACGCTTCGAGATGCCGGACTGTATGAAACCGGCAGCATTGTTGAGTCCGGCGACACCCTCGTCGAGGGCGCCGCCTTCCTTGAAGGTTGAAACAAAAAGCTTCGCATGCGATCCGTCGCGCGCAACCTCGACCCTCGTGATCGAAAGGAAGGTGTCGACCCGGGGATCCTTGATATCGCCTCGCATCAGCAGGGCAGAAACTTCTGATCGCAACGTCTCTTCGACGCGCTTACGCCTTAGTTCGTCCATTGACCGTATCGCTCAGCTTTCTGGAAATCTGTATGAACTCGAAGATTTCGAGCACGTCGCCAATCTTGACATCGGTCCAGTCGGACAGGCCGATACCGCACTCGTAGCCAGCCGCAACTTCCTTCGCGTCGTCCTTGAAGCGCCTGAGCGTTGAAATCTTGCCTGAATGGAGTTCCACGCCTTCACGGATGACCCTGACGCTTGCGTTGCGTTTGACCGTGCCTGTAAGCACGTAACAACCGGCAACGGCACCGATTTTGGGCACCTTGAAGACTTCACGGACTTCTGCCTCGGCGATGTCGGATTCCTTGATTTCAGGAGCCAGCATGCCTTCCATGGCCTGCTGGATTTCTTCAACGGCCTTGTAGATAACGTTGTACTTGCGGATTTCGACCTTTTCCTGGTCAGCGAGCATTTTTGCCTTGGGAGTCGGTCTCACGTTGAAGCCGATAATGATGGCAGAAGATGCACTGGCCAGATCCACGTCGCTTTCATTGATGGCGCCGGCCGCTGACCTGATGGCCACGAGACGCACTTCCTTGGTCGAAAGCTTTTCAAGAGAAGCCTTGAGGGCCTCGACCGAGCCGTGGACGTCACCCTTTATCAGTACCTTGAGTTCCTGCACGGCACCTTCGTTGATGGTGTCGTACAGGTTGTCGAGGGTGACCTTCTTGATGGTCTTGGCTTCTTCGGAGCGCTTGAGTTCCTGGCGCTTCGTGGAGAAGGAACGAGCAATCTTTTCGTCTTCAACCGCCTCAAAGGGATCTCCGGCATTGGGTATACCCTCGAAACCGATGACTTCAACCGGGGTAGAAGGAGGAGCCGCGTCCAGTTTCTTGCCCTTGTCGTCGAACATGGCCCGGACCTTGCCCGGATAGATACCGGCCACGAAACTGTCGCCAACCTTCAGGGTACCACGCTCGATAATGACGGTGGATACAATACCACGGCCATGGTCGATCCTTGATTCGATCACCTTGCCTTCTGCGCGGCAATCGTAGCTTGAGGTCAGTTCAAGCACTTCCGCGGTTACCAGGATTCCGTCGAGCAGTTCCTCGATACCCTTCTTCTGAAGCGCTGATATTTCGACGAACATGGTCTGTCCGCCCCAGTCTTCCGGGATGAGCTGTAATTCCGACAACTGCGTCTTGACCCTGTCCGGATTGGCTTCTGGAAGATCCATCTTGTTGATTGCGACAATGATGGGAACCTTGGCCGCTTTGGCGTGGTCGATAGCTTCAAGTGTCTGTGGCATGACGCCGTCGTTGGCTGCGACAACCAGTATGACGATATCCGTTATCCCGGCACCACGGGCACGCATCTTGGTGAATGCTTCATGGCCTGGCGTATCGAGGAACGTTATCCTGCCCTTTGGCGTTTCAACCTGATAAGCACCGATGTGCTGGGTGATGCCGCCGAACTCCGAAGCAATGACATTTGTCTTTCTGATGGCATCTAGCAACTTCGTCTTTCCATGGTCGACGTGACCCATGATGGTGACGATAGGAGGCCGGTGCAGGAGATCTTCAGGTTTGTCAATCTGTTTCTCTATGATTGTCTCGTCGTAGAGCGACACGATGTTGACCGTGCAGCCATACTCGTTGGCGAGTATCGAAGCAGTGTCGGAGTCTATCTGCTGGTTGATGGTAGCCATGAAACCAAGACTCATGAGCTTGCCGATGAGTTCACTCGGCTTGAGGTTCATCTTCCTGGCGAGTTCCGATACCGAGATAGTCTCCATGATGTCTATGGTCTTGGGTATTGGATTGGCCTTGGGAGCATCTGCCTTCTTGCGCTGGAGATGGAGCTTCTGCTCCTGGCTCTCTTCCTTGCGCTGATACGCCGGCTTCTTGGCCTTGATGAAACGCTTTGAGGTAGTTTTCTTGTCGGCACCGAGCGTAGGCGCACCGGGACCACCCTGACCGCCACCGGGTCTGCCAGGGCCACCGGGCCTGCCGGGACCACCCGGACCACCTGGTCTGGGACCATAACCGGGACGGGAGCCCTGATAGCCACCAGGCCTGGGACCCCCCGGACCACCGGGGCCGCCGGGGCCTGCAGGGCGCTGGCCTTGATAGCCACCGCCGCCCTGATAGCCACCTGGTCCCGCGGGACGCTGGCCTTGATAGCCCGAGCCACCGCTCGAACCGCCGCCCTGATAACCGCCGGGACCGCTGGGCCTGTTACCCTGATAGCCCGAGCCTCCACTGGAACCGCCGCCCTGGTAGCCGCCGGGGCCACTGGGCCGGTTGCCCTGATAACCCGAACCGCCACTGGAACCGCCGCCCTGGTAGCCGCCGGGACCGCTGGGCCTGTTGCCCTGATAGCCTGAGCCGCCGCTGGATGAACCGCCGCCCTGGTAACCGCCGCTTGACGAACCGCCACCCTGGTAACCGCCGCTTGACGAACCGCCACCCTGGTAGCCGCCGCTTGACGAACCGCCACCCTGGTAGCCGCCGCTTGACGAACCGCCACCCTGATAGCCGCCGCTTGACGAACTGCCACCCTGATAGCCGCCGCTTGAAGAAGGCCCACGGTATCCACCGACACGTCCGACCACACGGGGTCCGGTACCGGCCGGGCGGGTGGTATGCCCTCCCGGGGATGCTGGTCTGGGTTCAGAAGATACTACTGGCCGCGGAGCATGATCCGCGGGTGCAGGCTTGGGAGTAGCTACATGTGCCGGATCCACAGCATGGGAGGGCGCCACAAGGGCCTGCTCATCGGGCTTGTCCTGATGATGGGCTACAACCCTGGCGGCCGGTTTCCTCGGGGCAGGTGCAGCAACAGGGGTACCTGCTTCAGATCCGGCGGGTGCTGCGGCGACTGCGCCGGGTACACTACCAGCAACCGGAGCCACGGGCTTCTTCTTGACGACGACGACCTTCCGCTTCTCCGCTGAAACAGCGGCAGGAGCAGGAGCGGCCTCGATGGATTCGTCAGCGGGCTTGGGTTTAGCCTGTTTGATGAGGACGGGCTTAGGTTTATTCTCGTTATTATCGGACATAGCTCACCTTCAGGATTCCTGGTCTTCCGCGTCCTC
>JFJP01038706.1_pt1 | contig 19006 bp, 13 predicted proteins | sample 431651 | NCBI WGS metagenome assembly JFJP01 (sample SAMN02602958, study PRJNA72255) | Microbial mat metagenome, whole genome shotgun sequencing project. | biome: fresh water; feature: sink hole; material: water; isolation source: purple microbial (photo- and chemosynthetic) mats found in...
AAGGATGGGACTGATCGATTTTATGATAAAGCAGATGGCTTCCAGATGGCCCTAGAATACTTAAAAAGAAAAGATGTGTATAAAGGGTAGTCCTTTTGAAGGAGGGGTGGCCGCAGTGCAATGCTGATTTGTTTATTTCAAAGTTAATTTGCGGCCGGGGTGGTTGATTATTTATTTCTATTTTCTTTTTTTGTAATTTATGATATTCCTCTGAAATCAACCACCCCGGCTGGGAAACAATACTACGTATAAGATTGATAATTAGGCGTCCCAGCCACCCCTCCTTCAAAAGGAGGGGAAAGTTTTAATATTTCTGCTTCTCCTATAATTTTCTTAAGTTAATGCGTATGCCTTTCCGGGGTCCGGTCTTATCTAAATTAAACCAGCCGGTAATTATCTGGTTTTCTTCTTTTGGTGTACGGTGATAGTACTCATTTGTATGCCTGTCGTAGGTATAGTCTTTCTCCCATTCCCCGATATTTTCAACAGTCTGTTTTATTGCTTCTGTAATAAACAACAGTTCATCATTTGTCATAGTCGGATGAAGTGATAATCTGATCCATCCTGGTTTCATGGAAAGATCGCCCGCATCTATCCTGTCGGTTATCTCTTTCGACATGCTGAAATCAACATTCAGGAGAAAATGTCCATAAGTTCCGGCACAGGAGCATCCTCCTCTTACCTGGATCCCGAATCTGTCATTTAAAATTCTGGTAACCAGGTTGTGATGAAGATTATCTATGTAGAAAGAAAACACTCCCAGTCTTTCCTTAATATTATCAGCAAGTATATGTAATCCTTTAACTTCGCTGAGTTTGCTAAAGGCAATCTTAATAAGTTCTTCTTCTCGTGCATGTATCTTTGCTGTGCCCATGTTTTCCTTCAGAGTAACTGCAAGGGCAGCTTTTATTCCCTGGAGAAAACCCGGAGTTCCGCCATCCTCTTTTACCTCAATATCTGAGATATAACTGTAGCCACCCCATCTGTTTGTCCATTTTACAGTTCCTCCTCCCGGAGAATCAGGTATCCGGTTTTTGTAAAGCTCCTTGCTGAAAATTAATACCCCGGCACTTCCCGGTCCGCCAAGGAATTTATGCGGTGAAAAGAATATTGCATCAAGCTGTTCCTTTTTATCTGAAGGATGCATATCAATATCACAGTAAGGAGCAGAAGCTGCATAATCAACAAAGCAGTATCCGTTATATTCGTGCATTATCCTGGCCAGCTCGTAAAAGGGAGGGTAATAGCCTGTTACATTTGAACAGGCAGAGAACGAGCCGATTAACAGAGGACGATCCTTGTATTTTTCAAGCTCCTTGCGAAGTGTGTCCGGATTTACGGTGAGGTCAGCCGATGGCTCAAGTACAACAACATCGGCAAGTGTTTCGAACCACGATGTGTGGTTTGAATGATGTTCGGTATGGGTAAGAAATACAACAGGCCGATTCATTTTTTGGAGATCACTGCACTTGATATTACCTGCAACAGTAAATGCACAATAATTTTTGGCCTGCTCGGGGACTTTCAATCCCAGAATTCTCTGAAGTTTTGCAATGGCTGAAGTCATCCCTGTTCCTGTAAAGATCAGGACATCATTATCATTTGCATTTACATGATGCTTTACAATTTTCTGTGCATGATGATAAGCATCAGTCATTGCTCTGCCAGTTGCAGTTGACTCTGAATGGGTATTACCAACCATTGGACCAATATCGTCCGACAACCGTTTTTCTATTGGGCCATAAAGCCGCCCGCTTGCAATCCAGTCGGCATAAATCAGCTTCTTTTTGCCGTAAGTGGTTTCAATCTCAGCATCAATCCCGGTAATTTCCCTGCGGTACTTTTCGAAGTACTTTTCAAGCTCTGTCATGACAATATTTTACGATGCAAAAATATCAATTTATTGTTTATAAAATGCATATAATAAAACAAGCACAGAGTCACTGATTAAATGGTGTCCCGAAAAAGTAAAGGTCCTGCAGGCATTGCCCTCCGAAGCTTAAGCGTAGGAGTGTCTTGCAAGTCGTGCAGGTCATTAACAATATACTGCTTTTAAAGCCTTTAAAGCTTCTACAGCTTCTGCAGCCTCTAAAGCCTCTACAGCCTTTTTCTTTACGCCCTCCGTTCACCACTTTTTTCTTCCGTCTTCAGACTTCGGTCTACCTGCATTTATTGCCCAATCTTGTAATGATCCTGAAGAATCATTCTGAATATTTTATCTGGCAGGATATATTTCAAAACGACTGCAAGTTTCTGCTCGAATGATGCTATAATATATCTCTGTTTAGGATTCCTGCACTCAACTATCTTTACCAGTTTTCTGGCCAGGACTTCCGGCGCCCATCCTTTAGCTTCATCTTTTTCAATTACCTGAAGTGTCTTTTCATACTGCTCTTTATATGGATCTTCATTGCCGGTAGGGGCAAGATAATTTCTGCGGTTCGCAGAATTGCTTGTGTGAAAATCACCGGGATTAATAAGTACTACTTTAATATTGAATTGTTTAACTTCCATCCTGAGTGCTTCGCTGAAACCCTCCAGTGCAAATTTGGCAGCAGAGTAGAAACCCTGTAACGGAAGGCCCATTAATCCTCCGATTGAACTGAAATTGATAATTGTTCCGCCTCCCTGTTTACGCATGTGCGGCAGAACCTCTTTTGTAAGTATTGCAGTACCAAAAAAATTGGTGTCCATCTGAAGTTTAATATTCTCAACAGGAGAGGTTTCAACCGGTCCACCGGTATGCATTCCGGCATTATTAATCAGAACATCAATCCTTCCTTCATTTTCAATAACTGAAGAAACAGTTTTTTTAATTGATTCTGAATCGGTAAGATTCATTGTTAAGTATTTAACAGTGCTGTCTGCAGGGGCATTGCCCCGTACTGTACCATAAACAATATGCCCTTTTTCAGAAAGAAGTTTTGCAGTCTCTTTCCCGAAACCGGAGGAGATTCCTGTAATAAGAATTACTTTTTTCATGTTGTTTTTGCCCTCTAACCCGCCTGAAGTTTTGCCCCCCAACCCCCCTGAAGGGGGGCTAATTCCGTCAAAATATAAAGCTTTCTTAAGACAGAAGATTAACCCCCCTTTAGGGGGGCAGGGGGGCGCTAGAAAGATATAATTACTTTATAATAAATAAGTTATATGAATTATAATATCCCCAGCTCTTTCGCCGCCTTACTTATTTTATCTATTGATATTTCAACCTGTTCTTTCGTATGAGTTGCCATCAGAGAATATCTAATAAGTGAGTCCTCTTTCGGAACGGCAGGAGATACAACAGGGTTTACAAAAACTCCTTCAGCAAGAAGCATCTGGGTTAATTGAAGCGCTTTAATATCATCTCTGATGAAAAGAGGTATAATAGGTGTTTCAGATTTGCCAACATCAAAACCGGCAGATTTGAATCCATCAAGTGCATAATGTGTGATATCCCACAGATGCTGAATTCTTTCAGGTTCGGTTTCCATAATTTCAATTGAGGCAAGTACTGCTGCAACTGATGCCGGAGTCATGCTGGCACTGAAAATAAGTGACCGTGAATTATGCTTAATAAAGTTAATAACCTCTTTGTCGGCGGCAATAAATCCTCCAAGTGATGCAAATGATTTTGAGAAAGTCCCCATTATAAGGTCAACTTTATCAGTCAGACCGAAATGAGAAGCAGTACCTGACCCGTGTTTGCCGAGAATACCTAAAGAATGGGCGTCGTCAACCATTACTGAAGCATTATATTTATCGGCAAGCCGTACAAGTTCAGGAAGTTTTATAATGTCACCTTCCATAGAAAATACTCCGTCGACAACAATTAGTTTTATCCGGTCAGGTTCGCAGAGCTTCAGTTTACATTCAAGTGCATCCATATCATTATGGGCAAACTTAAGCACTTTTGAAAATGAGAGTCTGCTGCCTTCAATAATTGAAGCATGATTAAGTTCGTCGAGCAGAAGGTAGTCATTTCTTCCCGCTAAAAGGGATACAACGCCCAGGTTAACCTGAAACCCTGTACTATAGCATAAAGCGCCCCCTTTATTGACAAGATGGGCCAGCTTTTCTTCAAGTTCAATATGTATGTCAAGTGTCCCGTTTAAAAACCTTGATCCTGCACAACCGGTTCCGTATTTCTGAATCGCAGCTATTGCAGCAGCTTTTACTTTAGGGTGATTTGTAAGGCCAAGGTAGCTGTTCGATCCGAACATCAATACCTTTTTGCCGTTAATTATTACTACTGTATCCTGTTCGGATTCGATTGCCCTGAAATAGGGATAGATGCCAGCCTGCATTGCTTTCTGAGGGGCATCATAGCCTGAAAGTTTTTCTGTTAATATTCTCACCTGTAAGCTTAAAATATTAGTTTCACCGCCAAAAATAGCTAAAATTGAATACAATTGACAACATCACCTGTTTTTAAGAGAACTTTGACAGGTAAATTAAGCACATATACCTACAGGAAAAGTTTGGAGTTTGGAGTTGGGAGTGCCTAAAGTTCAGGCATGGTACCTGTTAATGAGAAAACTATTTTATCTTAAATTTAAGTTGATAATATTTGGAAAGTTATAATATGAATTTTACTTTTGTGCCCATCATCAATTTTGATACTCAATGGACGACGACCCGGCGAATAAATTATTTTTAATCCTGATCTGCTAGGAAGCCGGTTTTCCGTTCACTTCCATGCTAAATCAGTAACAGCAAGGAGGTGACAATGACATCACTCACAACATTTTATTTAAGCAGAATTATTGGCAAGGAATTTTATAGTGCTAATGGTGATGCAATTGGTATTATTAAAGATCTGCTTATTAATGCCGTACCTTCAGGGCATAGCGATCCTGACCAGCAGCTTGTTACAGGTGTTAAACTGAAAATTGGAAAAGAGATTAAATTTTGTTCATTTAACAGCTTTAGGGTTGTCAAAGCCAGGGAGATGGTCAGTGTATCTTATTCTGATCTCAAAGATCTGAGCGCGGAAGAGGTTGAAAATGGTTTGTTGCTTGTTGAGAATATCCTTGATAAACAGATCGTTGATCTGAATGGGCGGAAACTTGTAAGAGTAAACGACGTTCGGCTCGCAACATTGCCTACCGGAACCTATGCAATTGCTGTTGATATTGGAATAGAAGGCTTATTGCGCAGAATCGGGATAGCTCTTCCTATTAAAAGATTTCTTTATCTTTTCAGAATCAGCATCCCCGCCAAATTCATTCTGTGGGAGGATGTTCAGGCTATTGATTTCTCAAATCTGAATATACGGCTCTCAAAGAGTCTGGCAAAACTGCATACTCTTCACCCTTCCGATCTGGCAGATATTATTGAGGATTTAGGAAAGAAATCCAGTATGTCTCTCTTTTCCTCTCTCGATGAGGAGAAGGCAGCTGATGTTCTTGAAGAACTTGAGACTCATGCACAGGTTCATATTCTTGAGAATATGCCAGTGAATAAGGCGGCAGATGTTCTTGAAAAAATGCCTGCCGATGAGGTAGCTGATATTCTTGACGAGCTTGAAGATGACAGGGCAGAACAGCTTCTCAAAGAGATGGATAACGAATCATCACAGGAGGTGAGGGAGTTGCTTGAATATGATGATGACCTTGTAGGAAGTATTATGACTACAGATTATTTATCATTCAGTGCATCAAAAACGGTGGAGGAGGTTCTTACAGAACTACGGCAGAAGAAACCTGAATCGGCTGAACTCTATAACATGTTTGTAACTGAGTCGAATGATGAGTTAATAGGTACTTTCAATCTCCGCGACCTGGTTGTTGCAGAGCCAAATATAAGCGTCAGCCAGATTATGAAATCTGAACCTGTCTCGCTGTTTGACGATCAGAATACAAGGGCAATTGCAGAGATTGTTTCAAAGTATAATCTTCTTGCAGTACCTGTTGTAGACCGGCAGAACCTGCTGCAGGGGATGGTTGTTGTTGATGATGTTGTTGAGGACCTTATAAACGAGCGAAGAACGAAAAGAAGATAAAAGACAAAAGTAAAAAGACAAAAGTAAAAAGTAAAAAGTAAAAAGGACTGCACGACTGCAAGACCGCAGGACATTAAGACTGCAAGACAATATTTTTTAGATGAAGAAGTTAAGGGATTCCCATTTTGTAAGAAACACAGCTATTTTTCTGGCTATTTTAGGCCCGGGAATTATTACCGGGAGTGTGGATAATGACGCCGGAGGTATTACGACATATTCAGTAGCAGGGGCACTTTACGGTTATGGACTTATCTGGACACTGATTCCTTCATTTGTAGTGCTTCTTGTTGTGCAGGAAATGAATGCCCGAATGGGTATCGTTACCGGCAAAGGCCTGTCTGACCTTATCCGCGAGAATGCCGGAATGAAGATTACCTTTTTTATTTTTATCGGGTTGCTTTTTTCAAATATCGGTAATACAACTACCGAATTTGCCGGAGTTGCCGGAAGTATGGAAATTTTCGGAGTAAGCAAGTATATTTCTGTGCCGGTTACTGCTGTAATGGTTTGGTTTCTTGTTGTTAAGGGGACCTATAAAATTGCAGAAAGAATCTTTCTGATATTCAGCGTTTCGCTCCTGACATACGTTGTTTCTGCGTTAATGAGCAAGCCACAATGGTCTGAGATCGGGTCGTCAATAATACACCCTAAGCTCGAAATGAGCACACAGAGCCTGGCAATGGTTATTGCGCTTGTTGGTACAACTATTGCACCGTGGATGCAATTTTATATGCAGTCGTCGGTAATTGAGAAAGGGCTGAATATGAAGAATTACAGGTTTACACTTATCGATATAACAGTCGGTTGTGTAATAACTGTGGTTGTGGCCTTTTTTATTATGGTTGCCTGCGGCTCAACATTGTATCCTGCCGGTATTCAGATTAATGAAGCCAAGGATGCGGCACTTTCACTTAAACCTCTTGCCGGAGCTCTGGCATCGCAGGTATTTGCTTTTGGTTTATTCGTTGCATCTGTGTTTTCAGCTACAATTTTGCCCCTGGCTACAGCTTTTTATGTCTCAGAAGCCTTTGGCTTTGAGGCAGGTATCGATAAGAAATGGAATGAAGCAAAAGAGTTTTACACTCTTTATACAGGGATCCTGGTTATCTCAGCACTTATTATACTGATTCCAAACGCACCACTCATTCAGATCTCAATATGGTCGCAGGTATTAAATGGTATTTTATTGCCTGTTGTGCTTGTAAGCATGATATTGCTTATAAACAATAAAAAGATTATGGGAGTGTATGTAAATAACCATATGCAGAATATTATTGGATGGGGAACTGTGGTGATACTCACAGGACTATCGTTACTGCTTCTCATAATGCCTCTTCTCAGCCGATTGTGATAGATTCGCTTGAAAATCAATGGGCCTTTATGCATGATTCAAAATTGTCATAATATATTTTTAAGTATTTTGTAAGTTTGTGAATTGATTCCTGAATAATATTTTCTATGAAAGGATATTTTGCTTCAACATCATATCATACTCCGGAAAAAGAGCATCCCTCAATGTGGGATAAGATAATCTTAAACAGTCGTATATACTTCGCTTTTCGATATGGAGGTACTGTTTTGAGAACAAGAAAAGAAGCCATCAGAAAAGTGTATGATACAAAGGCATGGGCTGACTCGTCGTTTGAAATAATGCAGTATCTCGAGAAAGCCGGTGGCAGGTTTCATATAACAGGAATGGAAAATATTAATAAATCTGAGGGGCCTGTTCTTTTTATAAGCAACCATATGAGTACTCTGGAGACGATGATACTTCCCTGCATCATTGCACCTCATCGCGAAGTTACATTTGTTGTTAAAGACAGCCTTGTGAAACATCCACTTTTCGGCGATGTGATGCGATCGAGGAATCCGATAGTTGTTGGAAGAACTGACCCTAGAAAAGATTTTGAAGCAGTTATGAATGGCGGAATGGAACTCCTTTCGAAGGGGATCTCTATAATAATTTTTCCACAAAGCACCAGGAGTGTTGAGTTTAAACCTGAAGAATTTAATTCTCTAGGTGTTAAACTTGCAAAAAAGGCCGGTGTTCAGGTGGTCCCTATAGCTATTAAAACAGATTTCTGGGGTAATGGAAAATTGATAAAGGAGCTTGGGCCTCTCGATAATAAAAAGCCAATCCATATTAAGTTCGGCGAACCATTCTCAATTACCGGCAACGGAAAAGAGGAAAACCAGAAAATTATTGACTTCATTCAGTCAAATCTTGAGGTCTGGAATTCAGAACGGACTTAATATTAAATAGTTAACCTGTTTATCCCTGTTTAGTATATTTTTAAGTGTATTATATACATTTATAATAATTATTAATATATTTGGTTCGCTTGTTACCAAAACTGAGAATCAATAAACTAATGTTATTATTATAATGGAAAAGGGGAAATCAAAAATCTATCTTGTTTTGCTCACGCTGACAGCAACTCTCGGAGGCTTATTATTTGGATACGACACGGCTGTAATCTCAGGAGCTGTAGCATCATTAAAACAGTTTTTCATCTCTCCGTTATTAAACGATCCGGAGGCAGCATCAAAAATGATTTTTCAGTTTAAAGTTATTGGCGTTTTAAGCTTCCTTTTCATCTATTTCCTGATAATTTCCTTTCTGAAAAAATTATTTGTTGATATAAAGAAGACAGTCTTATACTCAGTAATTGCAGGTTTAATTATTGGAATCATTATTTATTATCTCTTCCTTCAGTATGGTAGTACATTAAACGAGAGTTTAATTAATGTTATCCATGGCTTTAATATATCAAGTGCTCTCATTGGTTGTATCATTGGCGGTTCGATGGGTGGGTATATTAGTCAGGGTATTGGACGTAAAAATGGTTTAATTCTGGCTGCATTGTTGTTCATAATATCTGCAGTAGGATCGGGATGGCCCGACACTCTTAATTTTCTCGGATCGGAAGATATGTGTATGTTTATGGTTTACAGGATAATTGGAGGAGTTGGAGTAGGGCTCGCATCAATGCTCTCACCTATGTATATTGCAGAAATATCACCTGCTGAGATCAGGGGCAGATTGGTTTCATTTAACCAGTTCGCAATAATTTTCGGAATGCTGGTTGTTTATTTTGTTAATTATTTTATTGCAAAAGGACAAGCTCAGGAATGGATAGATACAATTGGCTGGCGCTGGATGTTTGCATCCGAAAATATTCCTGCAGTCATATTCCTTGTAATGCTGTTTTTTGTACCTGAAACTCCAAGATATCTGATGTATAAGGGAAATGAAACCAGGGCTCTTGAGGTGCTGAATAAAGTGAATGGGCGTGAAAAAGCGGTCATTGTTGCAGCTGAAATAAAAAATTCCTTAATTGAAAAAAGCGCACCATGGCTTTCCTTTGGAGGACTTGTTCTTGTAATAGGAATCTTTCTTTCAGTGTTTCAGCAGTTCGTAGGTATAAATGTTGTATTATACTATGCACCTGAAATTTTCAGAACCCTTGGTGATGGTACTGATTCAGCATTACTTCAGACAATACTTATGGGTTCTATTAATTTATTGTTTACAGTAATAGCAATAGTTTCTGTAGATAAGTTCGGACGAAGGAAACTGCAGATTATCGGAGCATTGGGGATGGCCATAAGTATGTTCGGACTTGGTATGACTTTCTATTTACAGAAAATGGGTTTTAGCGCCCTTATTTGTATGCTTGTCTATGTTGCCAGTTTTGCTGTGTCGTGGGGACCTGTTACCTGGGTTTTATTATCTGAGATATTCCCAAACAGTATAAAAGGTGCAATGTCGATTGCAGTTGCTGCGCAATGGCTGGCTAATCTTTTCATTTCAACAACTTTCCCGATGATGAACGATAGTTCCATGCTGACAAGTTATTTTCACCATGGATTTGCATACTGGATTTATGCAATAATGGGAATTATTGCTGCTGCTTTTATGTTCAAACTTGTTCCTGAAACCAAAGGCAAAACGCTGGAAGAAATCCAGACATTCTGGAAAAAATAGATTATTCTATTACAATAGTATCATATTCACAATAAAATATTACAACTAATTAAACTAATAAACTTTTAATGATGAATTGGAACTCACAGGAATTTATTTGGCTGGACTGGACAGTTATGGCGGTCGGGATTCTGGCCGTTATTTGGGCTGTATGGCGTTCGGTACAAAAACACAAACGATTGCAACAGGGTGCTGACAGTGAGGACTACCTGTTTGGAAAAGGCGAACCATGGTATATTATAGGTGCTGCTATTTTTGCTGCAAACATTGGCTCTGAGCACCTTGTAGGGCTTGCCGGCACAGGTGCAAAGGCAGGTGTAGGTATGGCGCACTGGGAGATGCAGGGATGGATGATCCTTATTTTGGGCTGGCTCTTTGTGCCATTCTACCAATTAATGAACATTAAGCTGGGGAAAATCATCACAATGCCCGACTTCTTAAAAAATCGCTATACACCTCGTACCGGTTCATGGCTATCAATTATTACTCTTATAGCATATGTGCTCACCAAAGTAAGTGTAACCGCGTTTACCGGCGGTATCTTTATGCAAAGCCTTCTTGGCTTGCCTTTCTGGTACGGAGCTATCGGATTGATAGTATTAACCGGACTCTTTACCGTTTTGGGCGGTATGAAGGGTGTGATGACACTCTCCGCTATTCAAACCCCAATACTTATAATTGGCTCATTCCTTGTTCTTTTCTTAGGATTGTCAGCGCTCGGTGGCGGTAGTATTACTCACGGCTGGACTGTAATGATAGAGTTTTCTAAAACGCTTAGTAAAGGTGCAGATGGCATTGCATATGGCACAAACCACATGTTCCACTTTAAAACAGGAGACCCTCTGTACGATAAATACCCTGGCTTTGTGGTATTCATAGGAGCCTCAATTATAGGCTTTTGGTATTGGGCTACCGACCAGCACATAGTTCAGCGTGTCCTCGGACAACGAAAAGGTGAGTCAAGCGAAGTTGTAATGAAGCGTGCACGAAGAGGTACAATAACTGCAGGTTATTTCAAAATATTACCTGTATTCATGTTCCTGATACCCGGTATGATAGCCGCTGCATTGGCGGCAAGGCCAGACAGCGGTTTCTCCTTAACCAACCCTGATACCGCCTTTGGATCCATGGTTAAGTTTGTATTGCCAGCAGGGGTGAAAGGTATTGTAACAATAGGCTTTATATCCGCATTAGTTGCTTCTCTGGCGGCATTCTTCAACTCCTGTGCTACGTTATTTACTGAGGATTTTTATAAGCCAATGTTCAAAGACAAAACTGAGGCCCGGTACGTTTTAGTTGGACGTATTGCAACAATGGTAGTTGTTGTACTTGGTATTATATGGATCCCGGTAATGATGAGTCTTGGCAGCCTTTACGAATATATACAGGACATTCAATCGCTGCTGGCTCCTGCAATGGTTGCAGTATTTGTCCTGGGTATCTTTTCAAAAAGAATTACGCCAAAGGCTGGTGAATTAGGTTTAATTGTAGGCTTTCTTATTGGTATGGTACGCCTGGCTACAAATATAATTACAAATTCAGGTAGAAGTGTTATGACAGGCTGGTACTGGGAATCCACTCATTGGTTTTGGCATACAAACTGGCTTATATTTGAGGTATGGTTGCTTGTTTTCATCATGGTGTTTATGGCCGTTGTATCGTTTTTCACTCCTAAGTCATCCCCTAAGCAGATAGAGTTTATCACTTTCACAGGCGACTACAAAACCCTTATCAGGAATAGCTGGAACAAGTGGGATGTGATTGCTTCTTTAGGTGTGGTACTGATTTGTGCTTTATTTTATATTTACTTCTGGTAATAGTTTTTGAAATAATATTAATCTAATTTTAATAATATGAAAGATATAAGTAAACTCGAAGTATGGTTTATTACCGGTACTCAGCACCTTTACGGACCAGAAACACTTAAACAGGTTGCAGCCGATTCAACTAAAATAGCTGCCTTTCTGGACAAGTCACCTAAAATTTCTCAGAAGGTTGTCTTTAAACCTATTCTGACTACACCCGATTCAATAACTGAAATATGCACTGAAGCAAATAATTCTAAAAACTGTATAGGTCTTATTGCTTGGATGCATACCTTTTCGCCTGCAAAAATGTGGATTAAAGGGTTGAATCTTCTGAATAAACCCCTTCTCCATTTTCATACTCAGCTAAACAGGGATATTCCCTGGGGTTCAATCGATATGGATTTTATGAACCTGAACCAGTCAGCCCATGGCGATCGTGAGTTCGGTTTTATTGGAACCCGTATGAGATTAAACAGGAAAGTTGTTGTTGGCCATTATCAGGATGCTGAGGCAATTGACAGGATTGCCGTATGGATTCGGGCTGCTTCAGCTTATAGCGACGCGCTGAATATGAAGGTCGCCCGTTTCGGCGATAATATGCGTGATGTGGCTGTAACTGAAGGAAATAAGGTAAGTGCCCAGATAAAAATGGGCTATTCTGTATATGGATATGGAATAGGCGACCTTGTTAAAGTTGTCAATCAGGTTTCTCCTGCTTCAATAAAAAAACTAATTGCGGAGTATGGTGAGGAGTATAAATTAACCAAAGCTGTTGCTGCCTCGGATACTCTTAAGGAAGCGGCCAGGATAGAACTTGGTATGGAAGCTTTTCTTAAAGCCGGAAATTTTAAGGCTTTTACGACAACATTCGAAGATCTGCATGGTCTTAAGCAACTACCTGGTCTGGCTGTTCAGAGACTTATGGCTAAAGGGTATGGCTTCGGAGCCGAGGGCGACTGGAAAACTGCTGCTCTTGTCCGCTCAATGAAAGTGATGGCGGAAGGTCTTAAAGGTGGAACTTCATTCATGGAGGATTATACATACCATATGGATCCGAAAGGGATGAGAGTTCTTGGTGCTCATATGCTTGAAGTCTGTCCATCAATTGCACTCGGTAAACCCACAATTGAGGTTCATCCTCTCGGTATCGGAGGGAAGGAAGACCCTGCAAGACTTGTTTTCAAAACCGCTCTCGGAAAAGCAATTAATGTCTCTGTAATTGACCTTGGAAACAGGTTCAGAATGATAGTTAATGAAGTCGAAGTGGTTAAATGTCCCGATATGCCGAATCTGCCTGTGGCAAGTGTATTATGGAAACCAATGCCTGATCTTAAAACAGGTGCTGCTGCCTGGATCCTCTCAGGTGGTGCTCATCATACAGGTTTCAGTACTTCTATTGATGCTGAATATCTTGAGGACTTCGCCGGAATGACAGGTATTGAATACGTGCTGATTGATGAAAAATGCAATCTGACACAGCTTAAAAACGAATTAAGATGGAATGAGATTTATTATCACATTTCTAATGGGATCAATTAATTATCTAAGATTTTTTCCGAAAACTGATACCCCGATCTAATGAAAATTTACTCACACGGTACAAAGCATCTGATTGCAGTTGATTGTATCATCTTCGGTTACGATCTGATTGAGAAAGAGATCAAAGTCCTTCTGTTTAAAAGGTTAGTTGAACCTGCAAAAGGAAAATGGTCGCTTGCTGGCGGTTTCGTCGAAGAAAATGAAAGTCTCGATGATTCAGCTTCAAGAATATTAAAAAAGATATCAGGTCTTGACTCTGTTTATCTTAAGCAATCACTTGCCTATGGTGATGTTACAAGAGATCCGGGCGCAAGAGTGATTTCAGTAGCTTATTTTGCACTTATTGCATTGAGAGATATTAAGAAGGAGTATGCAGAGCAGAACGGTGTAAGCTGGAGATCACTTTCAAAATTGCCGGAACTGATTTTCGACCACCCGTTAATGGTAAAAAGAGCCCTTTCTGACCTGCAGAACCAGGTGAAAATCAAGCCTGTAGGCTTCGAACTTCTGCCGGAGAAATTTACCCTTGTACAGCTTCAGGATCTTTATGAGGCAATCTACCAGCGAACTGTTGATAAGAGAAATTTCAGGAAAAAAATTCTCTCGATGGGAATTCTTGAAAAACTGGATGAAAAGGAAAAAGAGACCTCCAGAAGAGGAGCCTATTATTACAGTTTTAATAAGAAAACTTATGAAAATCTCAAAAAGGATGGTTTCTATTTTAATCTTGATGTTAACTGAAATGATTTACCTCATCTTGGCTGGCGCGGATTTGCAATCCGTGCCAGAGGGCAGATGGAAATGAACGGCACGGATTGCAAATCCGCGCCAGCAAATAGAATACAAAGGCACGGATTACAAATCCGCGCCAGCTTTTAAGTTAAAGAAAAATACAAATGCTTGAGAAATTAAAAGAAATTGTATGTAAGGCCAATCTGGATCTTGTCGATCATGGACTTGTAATTCATACATGGGGTAATGTGAGCGAAAGGGATTTTGAAAGCGGACTGATAGTCATCAAACCATCAGGCGTGAGTTACGAATCGATGAAACCTGAAGATATGGTTGTCATTGATAAGAATGGAAAAGTGGTAGAAGGAAAATTTAAACCATCAACAGACGCCCCGACCCATCTTGTTCTTTACAACAGTTACAAGGAAATTGGTGGTGTAGTTCATACACACTCAACCTATGCAACCTCGTGGGCACAGGCAGGGAGGCCAATACCCCCGTTTGGCACTACTCATGCAGATCATTATTACGGTTCTGTTCCGTGTACAAGATTGCTTACCGACAGCGAGATTAAGGATGACTATGAAATAAACACCGGAAAGGTAATTGTTGAAACTCTCGGTACTGTTAATCCATTAACAGTGCCTTCGGTTCTTGTAAACAGTCATGGCCCTTTCTGCTGGGGAAAAGACGCTGATAATGCTGTATATAATGCAGTTGCACTCGAGGAGATTGCCCGTATGGCTTTTTATACAGTTCAGCTGGGTAGAACGGAGGCTGTGAATAAAACACTTCTTGATAAACATTTTAACAGAAAACACGGGAAAGATGCCTACTATGGGCAGGAACAAAAATAGGCACAGAGCAACTACTATTAATTTAAGATTCAGAAAATATATATTATGACTAAAAAATTTGTAATCGGAATAGACTATGGGACAGATTCGGTCCGGTCAGTAGTTGTAGATGCCGGAAACGGTGAGATAGTTGGATCATCGGTTTTTGAGTATCCCAGGTGGAAGAAAGGTTTATACTGCGATCCGGCGAGCAACATGTTTCGTCAGCACCCGCTCGATTATACTGAGGGCCTTGAGCAGTCGGTAAGGGGAGCAATTAAGGGTCTTTCACCCGAAATTATTAAAAACATTGCAGGTATTACCGTTGACACAACCGGCTCAACCCCTGTTGCTGTAGATAAAGCCGGTGTTCCATTGTCGCTTAAGCAGGGATTCGAATGTAATCCCGATGCAATGTTTGTATTATGGAAGGATCATACTGCTGTTAAAGAAGCCGCAGAGATAAATGAGCTGTCAAAAAGCTGGGGAGGAACCGATTTTACAAAGTTTGAAGGAGGTATCTATTCTTCAGAATGGTTCTGGGCGAAAATTCTTCATGTACTGAGAAATAGTCAGGAAGTCCGAAAGAATGCATTTTCCTGGGTTGAGCATTGTGACTGGATTACTGCAATACTTACAGGAAATATTAATCCTCTTGAGATAAAAAGAAGCCGGTGTGCAGCAGGACATAAAGCAATGTGGCATGAGGATTTCAGAGGTTTGCCGGATGAGAAATTCCTTACAAAACTCGATCCGCTTCTGACGGGTCTCAGGGAAAGATTATATAATGAAACATTCACCTCAGATACCGAAGCAGGAAACCTGTGTGCAGAGTGGGCCGGAAAACTGGGCCTCTCTGAAAATGTTAAGGTTGGAGTCGGCACATTTGATGCCCATTCAGGTGCTGTAGGCGGTGAGGCAAAACCATACCATCTTGTTAAGGTAATGGGAACATCAACATGCGACATGATTGTTGCCCCGAAAAGTGAAGTGGGAAAGAAACTAGTGGCAGGAATCTGCGGTCAGGTTGATGGGTCAATTGTACCCGGCTTAATAGGGCTCGAAGCCGGGCAGTCTGCCTTTGGTGATATCTATGCATGGTTTAGCAGCTTGCTGTTGTGGCCTGTTAATGAGATAATTGCCAATATGAGCTGGTTAGATAATTCGATTAAATCAAGACTTATTGAGGAGACATCAGATAAGATAATTGCTGAATTAAGCAGGCAGGCCGAATCGCTTAATACTGATGAAACATCCATTGTTGCGCTCGACTGGATGAACGGTAGAAGAACACCTGATGCCAACCAGGCGCTTAAAGGAGCAATTACAGGATTATCGCTTGGCTCAGATGCCCCCAAAATTTTCAAAGCTCTGGTTGAGGCAACTGCATTCGGTTCGAGGATGATTAACGAAAGGTTTATTTCTGAGGGTATAAGAATTGATGGTGTTATTGCAATTGGAGGAGTCGCCAAGAAGAATCCGTTCGTAATGCAGATTGTTGCAGATGTACTCAATATGCCTATCAAAGTTGCAAGTTCGGATCAGACCTGTGCACTGGGATCTGCCATGGCTGCATCTGTTGTTGCAGGAATTCATAAGGATGTTTTATCTGCTCAGAAGGTAATGGGTGGTGGATTTGAAAAAGAGTACAATCCCGATCCTGAACGAGCAAAGAAGTATGAAACTCTCTACAGGAAGTACAAAGAATTAGGTTCTTTCGTTGAGAAAGGAACAAAATAAATGGGGGATCTCTTTGCGATCCTTGGTGCCTTCGTGCCTTGGTGGCATTAAAGTTTATTTGCCACAAAGACGCTAAGACGCAAAGGGAAAAGGTTAAAAATTTAATATCCTAAATAACTATTATATGAAAAAAGCAATCCTTTTATCACTGATTATTACGCTGATTGGTGTATGTAATATCTCAGCCCAGAAAGAAAACAGCGTTACTGTAAACCAGCTTGTTGTGGTAGCGAACCATCCCGGACCAGTAATCAGCAAAGATATATACGGACATTTTTCTGAACATCTGGGAACCTGTATTTACGGAGGCCTGTGGGTTGGTACTGATTCAAAAATTCCCAATACATATGGAATAAGAAATGATGTCCTTTTTGCATTACGTGAAATAAAGGTTCCTAACCTTCGCTGGCCGGGCGGTTGTTTTGCTGATACCTACCACTGGAAAGACGGAATCGGACCTCAGTCGAAAAGAGCAACAATTGTAAATATTCACTGGGGCGGTGTAACCGAAGATAATTCCTTCGGCACACATGAGTTTATGAAACTCACAGAGCTGCTTGGCTGCGATCCTTATATTAATGGTAATGTCGGATCCGGAACTCCTCAGGAGATGTCGGAGTGGGTTGAGTATCTTACATCGGATGCCGTAAGTCCGATGACAAAACTGAGAAAAGAGAATGGTCAGGAGAAGCCATGGAAAGTCAAATATTTCGCAATCGGAAATGAGAACTGGGGTTGCGGAGGCAATATGACTGATGTATATTATGCAGATAACATGAGAAGGTTTTCAACTTATCTGGGTAGCCATTCAGGCAACGATCTGTACAGGGTTGCATGTGGTCCTTCAGATTTTAACTATGCCTGGACAGAGACTCTTATGAAAGATGCAGCCACCCGGAATATGTTTCAGGGATTGTCAATTCATTATTATTCAATTGTTGATGGATGGGGTTACAAAGGTTCTGCAACCAAATTCGATGAGCGCGAATGGTTCGAAACAATGAGGATGAATCTGCAGATGGACAATATTATAAAAGGTCATTCTGCAATTATGGACAGGTACGATCCTCAAAAAACAAAAGGTCTGGTGGTTGATGAATGGGGCAACTGGTTCAATGTTGAACCCGGAACCAATCCTGGATTCCTGTATCAGCAAAATACAATGCGCGATGCAGTTACCGCAGCCATACACCTTAATATTTTTAATCAGCATGCTGCCAGGGTAAAAGTTGCAAACCTTGCTCAGATGGTGAATGTACTCCAGTCTGTGATTTTAACAAAGGACGATAAAATGGTTCTTACCCCGACCTATTATGTTTTTAAAATGTTCAGGGTACACCAGGAAGCACAGCTTCTTAATATTGATCTTCGTTGTGAGGATTACGTCAACGGAACGAAAAAGATCCCGGCAATTTCTGCATCAGCATCGGTTGACAGGGATGGCAAAGTGCATATCTCAATGGCCAACCTTAATCCCAATAAGGCTGTTACAGTAACTTGTCCTTTGATAGGTGAAACGTATAAGAAAGTAACAGCGGAGGTTCTTACTTCGTCAGAGATAAACTCATTCAATAGCTTTGAGAAACCTGATGCAGTTAAACCTGCAGCTTTTAACGGGTTTTCTTATAAAGACGGAATACTTAGCATCACTATGCCTTCAAAATCGGTTGTTGTATTTGAACTTACGAAATAATATGCGAAGAAAATCAATTTACTCCCCTTGGGGACGGGGTAAATAAATTGATTTTCAAGCGGTTTGTCAGGTTTTATGATAAACTTAAATGTCAAAACTATACTATATGAAAACTCTTTTAACCGGACTGGTCTCATCTGCAGTTGCAATATTAATTATTACCGGATGCAACAAGAAGTCTTCCTCACCACAGGATTATCCTATTCAGCCTGTCCCTTTCACATCTGTAAAACTTACCGACAATTTCTGGGCACCCAGAATTAAAAAGAATGCCGATGTAACAATTCCAATTGCCTTTGGTTATTGTGAATCTACCGGAAGGGTCAAGAATTTTGAGATTGCAGCCGGTCTTGATACGGGTAAATTTCAGACAATATATCCGTTCGATGATTCAGACATATTCAAGATAATTGAAGGGGCAAGCTTTTCCCTTCAGACTTTTCCAGATCCGAAACTTGATGCCTATATGGATTCTCTGATATATAAAATAGGTCTTGCACAGGAGGATGACGGTTACCTGTATACAAACCGGACAATTGCAGAGATGCACGGAGGAAAGGGATTACATGAATGGGCAAGCCCTAACAGATGGGAGCTCGACTCAATTCTGAGCCATGAGCTATATAATCTGGGTCATCTGTACGAAGCCGCTGTGGCACATTATCAGGCTACAGGAAAGCGAACCCT
>JFJP01038195.1_pt1 | contig 19005 bp, 13 predicted proteins | sample 431651 | NCBI WGS metagenome assembly JFJP01 (sample SAMN02602958, study PRJNA72255) | Microbial mat metagenome, whole genome shotgun sequencing project. | biome: fresh water; feature: sink hole; material: water; isolation source: purple microbial (photo- and chemosynthetic) mats found in...
CCTTCTGTGACCATGGAGTAGATACCACAATCACAATCTATGTTAACCCGACACCACGGTTCAGTGTAAGTGTAGCCGACACGATAGTATGTGACTCATCGACTGTTACCCTTGCTGTTACGGATCTTCTGGGCCCGGTACTTGGGGATAAGGTCTATGACCTGACGACAGACTACACCCCGGGAACTCTTACAGGGGTCCAGGCGGATGGTCAGTATGTCATGGGCACGAGCATAGTGGACCAGCTTATCAACCACACGAACCAGGTACAGAGTGTTAGCTATCATCTACGTTACCGTCTTAATGACACACGTAACGGAGGTCTTCCCTTCTGTGACCATGGAGTAGATACCACAATCACAATCTATGTAGAACCTACAGCTCGTGTTATTGCTACTATTGATAATAATATTATCTGTAATAATGGATCAATATCATATTCATTTTCTTCTCCGACAATTGCTGTGTACGGAGTCAGGCTTAATGTGACTGTAATAAACCCTTATCCGGAAATTACAGGATATTCTGACCGGTTTAACCTGACAGTTGCAAGCATTATTAATGAGAATATTACAAACAGCGGAGATACTGCAAGAATGATAATGTATGTTGTATCTCCGGCAATAATAAATAGTTCAGGAATCCAGAATTGTCCGGGAGTTAATGATACAATCAGACTATGGATTAATCCAACTCCAAGGGTAATCCCACTTAATATTCAACCTGAAATATGTTTTGGCGGATCTACTGAAATAGTTCTGACGACACCCACTGTTATGACTTCAGGTGTAATAAGATTCAATTACAGCATAACTTTTACCGGAATTCCTGGAGATATAGTTGGTAATTCAGCAGATTTAGATGATTTGATACCAGGATATACAGTAAGCCTGAGTTATCAGAACAGTGCTCCACCGGAACGTATTGATACTATAAATTCAGTCTTGTTTTCAATAATACCTAAAGTTGTTGGTCTAAGTTGCCCTGCTGGTGATTCATACATATCAGAAGTAAAGGTTCATCCGAAGACAATTAAATACAATTATCCCGGCTCTGACGGGCGTGGTATTTTAATTACGACACCATTGACCTGTGATGGTGGAAGCGATGCTTCTTTAAGAGTAATTACAGCAGAGGGAGCAGGACCCTACTATTTTGACTGGATCAGAACTTCAGTAGACCAGGTGCATGGATACAGTATTCCTGAATTGGTGAATAGAAGAGGCGGAACATGGGACGTTACAGTTACAGATATTCTGGGTTGTTCTAATACAAGCTCCAAAGATGTGGATGGAGCTTATCTCGATTCTTATATTTATGTTGTTGATACAACAGGTTATGGAACTACATGTCCTGGATCTAATGACGGAGAGATATGGGTTTGGGAAAAGAGCTCTTCAACAGGAATTGCACCTTATGAATACTGGATAGTAAGAAACTCTCAGGATACTGTTATTCATGATATTCTCCCTGGAACAGAGATAATTCATAAGTGGTATAATTTATTACCCGGTAATTATAAGCTTTTTATCAGGGATAATAATGGTTGTTATAATACAAGCTACCCTGAAGCTAATATAATTGAACCTGAGATAATTAATGTTGAATTTGATACAGATAAATATCTGGGAGGTTTCGATATATCATGTAAAGGATACTCAGACGGACATGTTTGGATTAAAACAATCACAGGAGGTAATGGAGGTTATACTTATCAGTGGTATACCTTTGACGGAACGATTTCAGGAGATGATACCTCAGACGAACTGGAAAATATAACTGCCGGGAAATACTATCTCAGAACTATTGATAGAAAGGGATGTGTAAAAATTGATAGTGTCACTATTACTGAGCCAGAGGGTATGCAATTGATTGACAGTGATATATCATTAAGTCCTGACTTAGCCACCAATATTTCATGCCATGGAGGAAATGATGGTTTCATTAAGCTTACAATCGCCGGGGGATCTGGATTATACACATATTCATGGAGTACATTGGATGGTTCCGGGCTGATTGAAGGACTGAAGGATCAGACTGGCCTTACTGCAGGGACATATACAAGTACTGTCACTGATTTTAATGGGTGTATTCTAAGGCTGAATCCAGGCTCTACCCTGCCAACATTTACTTTAACAGAACCGGATGAACTTCTTATTATTGTATCAGACTCCTCTAATATTGACTGTTACGGAGAAAATTCGGGATCAATTGATGTTACTGTCACAGGGGGAAGTATAGGTAACTATACATATTCATGGAGTACAATAAATGGGTCAGGTCTGATTGAAAACCAGCAAAACCAGTCCGGACTTATCTCAGGTACTTACAGTCTCATTGTTACGGACTCCAATTTATGCTCAACTCCTGTGAAAGAAATTACTCTTACTCAGCCTGAATTGCTGGAAGTTGAACTCTCACCATCAGATATAACCTGTTTACCTGCAGGATTTGCCAATGGCTCTATCAATCTGACTGTCTCCGGGGGAGTGTCTCCATATGTCTATCTGTGGTCTGACGGATCTGTAACCAAAGATATATCAGGTCTTTCGGAAGGATATTACAAAGTCACAGTCACTGATTTTAACGGTTGTACATTGATTTCCGACTCTGTAAGGATAAATCTTCCACCGCCTCTGGAGTACAACACAATTGTTTCTGATAATAACGGCTATAATATAAGCTGTAATGGCCTGAACAACGGATACATTCAGATAAGTCCTACAAGTGGAGAAGCTCCTTACAGTTATTCCTGGACAGGAGATATTACTTCCACTTCCAAAGATATTTCTAATCTGCAGGCAGGTGAGTATAATTTGCTGATTACAGATAATAATAACTGTACAGCAACTGAAACATTCATTCTTACTGAGCCTGGTGTACTTGGAATGAATATAAGTTTATCAGAAAGCAATGCAGGTGGATTTAACATTAATTGTGCCGGAGAAAATACAGGTACTATTGGGATAGAACCTCTTAATAATGTAGGTCAGGTTGAATACCTCTGGTCTGATGGGATTTTTGGAAGAACAAGGATTAACCTTCCTGCCGGGATTTATGACTTAATTATAACTGATGCCAATAATTGTTATGCTGCTGAATCAATTACTCTTACAGAGCCGGATTCAATGAAAATTTTATTTAATATTATAAAACCACCATGCCCGGATCTACCAGAAGGTGAGATCAGACTGAATGTCACCGGAGGAGTTGTCGGCACGGATTATTCCTATAACTGGTCAGATAATTCAACAAGCAGGAATTTAACAAATATTCCCGAGGGATATTACAGGGTTATCGTTACAGATATGAATTCCTGCACTGTCAGAGATTCAGTTTATGTATATCCGGTGAATGAAACATGTTTAGTGATTCCAAATGCAATTTCGCCTAATGGGGACAATATTAATGATGTCTGGAATATCGGCATGATTGAGTTATATCCTGGCGTTGAGATTAAGATCTTTAACAGGTGGGGCGAGCCTATCTGGAAATCAGATAAGGGATACCCGAAACCGTGGGATGGAACAAGTAACGGATCTCCTCTTCCGATTGATTCTTACCATTATATAATTAACCTGCATAACGGCTCTGAACTGCTGATAGGAAATGTGACCATAGTAAAATAAAGCTTGATATAATACATGCTCTTGTGAAGAAACTGGTTTTTATATTGTTCTTATCTCTTATAGCTGATCTGGCTATTAGTCAGCAGTTACCAATATACAGCCAGTATCTGTTTAATAAATTTCTCATTAATCCGGCTGTTGCAGGTAGTGATGGATACACAAGTTTTAACCTGACAGCAAGGGAACAATGGATTGGATATTCAGGGGCACCCAGGACTTTCTCATTCAGCATGCAGACAAGGATGCTAAAAAAAAGTTACATTCTTAAACAGACTAAAGTAAAACGGCAGGTCTTCCGGCCAAAATCTGATGGGAAAGTTGGCCTTGGTGGATATCTTTTCAGTGATAAGAACGGTTTAGTCCAAAGAACTGGTTTCCAGGTTTCCTATTCTTATCATATGTGGATAATGAATAATACTCAGCTGTCTATGGGACTTGCATTTACAGGTTATCACTACAAAATAAATGATAGTGAGATTAATTTTGAAGATCCGGATGAACCATGGTTGAACAATAATCTTCGCCGTGGATTGTTTGTGCCGGATGTTACTTTTGGAGTATATCTGCTTAATGCCAGTTATAGTATAGGTTTTTCTGCTGATCAGCTCTTCGAAGCGTCAGCTAAAATAGGAAGTAGTGCTTATAAAAACTTTGAAATGAGCAGGCATTATTATCTCTTCGGTTCTTATGATTTTAGTTCAGGGAGTAATGTTATTATTCAGCCATCTTTCCTTTTCAAGATGTCAGAACAATTTAAACCCCAGGCAGATATTGGTGCAACATATATCTATGAACAGGATTTCTGGGCTGGATTGGCTTACAGGACAAGTGGCGCAATAATAGCAAACCTCGGGGTGAAGTATGAAAATTTATTTATAGGATATGCATTTGATTTCACTCTTCAGGAGATTCAGCGGATTACATATGGGACTCATGAAGTAACTTTTGCGTTAAAATTTGGGGACAGCAAGAGAAGATACCGGTGGTTAGATCGTTATTAACCAACTTTTTTTCTAAGGATATAAATCACAGAACTGTTCTTCTTTTTATTGAAAACAGATAGAAGAGCAAACAGTAGTGCCTTTAATAATCCTGTCAGGAAGGATATTTTTGAACCTCTGTACTTTTCACTTAGGATCGAAATATAGAATACATCAAAAGGAAGAGCCATTATTTTTTCAGTAATGAAACCTGCTTTTTCTGAAAATAGCCTGAAATTATCCGGATTAAAATGCCATAGATGTCTTGGAACATCATATGCAGCCCAGTATTTTTTGAAATGTTTAGCATCGAATGAGTCTGAATTAGGAATTGCCAAAATGCATACTCCATGATCTTTCAGGATGAATTTTATCCTGGTTAAGTATTTCTCCGGATCATGAAAATGTTCTAATACATGCCATAAGGTTACACAGTCATACTGACCTTCTTTAATTTCGGCCAGTTCATTTTCAGAAATCACTTCCAGACCAAATTTTTCATGTGCATATTCCCGTGCTGAGTCATTTATTTCCAGTCCTTTAACTGTCCATCCATTATTTTTCATAAAAGCCGGAAAGTAACCTGTTCCAGTTCCAATGTCGAGCAAAGTACCGGAATTTAAGCCAGTTACATTTTGAATAATATTTCTTTTCCGGTACAACATCATACTACGAACAATGTGGAATAATGAATTTATTATTCCTTTTTTAGTATCACTGTGAGAAATGTACTCCCCTGTATTATAATAATTTCCTATTTCTGACTCAGATGGAGGAGAAGCAGTAAAAAGGAATCCGCAATTATTACACCTGTAGATTTCAAAGCTCTCCCCGCTTGTAAAATGATCTTTGCACCTGAGGTAGAAGGTATTATCAACGTTATTGCAGACCAGGCATTTATTTTTCAAATCCATGTGTTAGTCAGATTGTTTTTTCCTGCGAATTTCCACGATTATTGATCCGGCACACAATAGAATAAGTAATAATGAACTTGCAAATGAAACTTTGCTTCCGGTGCGATATGAATCGGGATCAAATCTGAATACGATCTCATGATTTCCTCCCGGTACTTCCATGGCTCTTAATAAATAATCAGCTTTAAAATATGGAACCTCTTTTCCATCAAGATACGATTTCCATCCTGCTGGGTAATAAATTTCCGAAAAAACTGCCAGGGCTTCTGATGCAGAACTGTAACTATATTTAAGTTCATTTGGCTTATATGATATAAGTTCAATTCTTCTTGCTGGATCTTTTTGGTATATATCTTTTGTCAGATGTTTTTTTGATTCTTCGTTTATCAATGCCTCTTTTTCAGGGTTAAAACTCCTGATCAGGTTTATCTCTTCATCAGCTGTTTTTACAGTTTTATATGAGTCTACAAACCAGGCGCTTCCAAGTGCACTTTTATTCACAAGCGGGGGGCCGTTAGGATCAATAATAATATACTTTGTATTAAGCATATTAATAGAATTTGCTCCTGACAAACTTCCTGCAATTGCTCTTGCTAACGAATCAGGTTCAGTATTTATCTGGTATGTGCTTATAAAATCGTTTATTTCAGGGATGAGACCGAATTCAATTAATTCATTATATAACTGCAGTTTAGCTCCATGATATCCGCCAATGGATTTATGATAATTGGAGGTTGAAGCATCACTGAAAGGAGAGACAGTAAGATTTAAAACCCGGTAATCAGGTGATTTATCCTGAAGTATGATTTTGTCGGCAACACTCATCGGGTATGGATTTACTTTATCTGCAACCTTTTCAAAATTGTCACTATTAAGGAATCTTTTGCTGACGGGCCACATATCAACAAGAAGTAAAACTGCAAGAATTCCTGCGGCGAACTCCATTTTAATATTATTTTTATAAAATGCCAAAAGGAGGATAGCAGCAAGTGCGATAAAAATAAATGACCTGAGAGCATCACTTTGAAGTATCTCTTTACGATCAGAAATCAGAGCTGACTGGAATGAGGCCTGAATATCGGGGGTTAATTTCAACTGTTTAAAGACTTCAATATCAGCAGATGAAATGTAATTACCTGCCAAGCCCGGAACAATGTAAAAGATCAGGCATAAGCCACCTGTTATTCCACCGGCCCAGAGTATGGATTTAAAAAACTTCCGTTTTTCGATTTTAAATTGAAATACATTTCTAAGGGCAAGAGCACCAAGAAGAGGTATTGTGAAACCTGAAATAATCAGTATAGTAGATACCGCCCGGAACTTGTTGTAACCCGGAAGATAATCCATAAATAAATTGGTCAGAGGCATGAAATTTTTGCCCCACGACAATAAAATTGATAATATGGTACCTGCTAATAGCCACCATTTTTCCCTGCCATCTACCAGAAATAAACCCAGTATAAACAGGAATATTACAATTGCTCCTGAGTAAACTGACGAAGTGCTGGGTTGTTCTCCCCAGTATTTTCTGAATGCCGAAGATAACTGCAGTGCGTTATATTTTTGCAAGAGTTTGTAAGTTTCAGTTTCCCGTCCAAAAGTGAATGAACTGCCTCCTCCCATATAATTAGGAATAAGGAGTGTCATAGTTTCATTAATCCCTATACTCCATCCGGTTGCATACTCTTTATCAAGTCCCGACTTATTGTCATTTACACTTAGGTTCGATCCGCCTCTTGTTGTATATTTAGTATATTCCCTGGTGGTGTTGAGCTGAGTAAAATTTGATCCAATAGCAAGGATAGCTGCAATAATTAAAATCCCCACCGACTTAAGCAGATCAGGAATGGTCTTTTCCTTATAAGCAAATAGTAATTCGGAAATCCCATATATTATGACGAGCATAAGGATATAATAGGTTATCTGGAGGTGATTAGAGATTAATTCGAAGGATAGAAACAATGCAGTTAAGGCAGCACCTGCAAGCCTGTTCCTCCTTGTAGCCAGAATTATTCCGGCTATCAGCGGAGCCATATAAGCAATGGCATATGCTTTTGTGTTATGACCGGCAGCAAGAATAATAAAATTATAGGATGAGAACGTAAAAGCAATTGCTCCTGCGATGGAAAGCCACGGATTTAATCCGAGAACAAGTAATAAAACATAAAACCCCACGAGTGCCAGCAAAATTGCAGCAACAGGAAATTTGAAAGATTGAAGAAAGTTCAGTATTGTTCTCGTCAGATTACCCGAATAGCCTGCAGAAATCTGGTATGCAGGCATTCCTCCAAACATAGAGTTGGTCCAAAGCGGTTCTTCCTTATATTTTTCACGATAGTCAATGATCTCCTTTGCTGAAGCTTTGTATACGCTGTTATCGTTTGTGATTAGTTTCTTGCCCTCGAGGACAGGGAAAAAGTAGATGTATGAAATCAATATAAAAATAAGTACTGCAATTATATGAATCCCAATACCTGATAATCTGAAATATTTCATGATTTTTAAATAGAATATGTTTCAAAAAAAGATAAAACAAAATTAGTTATTTTTACAATTTTAATCGAAAGTGCGAAAGTTTTTTTATATCGTTGAATTACAGTTAGTTTTGATAATATTTGATTTTAAGTGAGGTAAGTGCTTTTTATAAATGAGTGTTATCTTTACTCATGAAAGTCAGATACACAAAAACTGATGAATATTTTGGGAAATTAAAAGTAATTATCAGCTAATCAATTATTAATTCAGTTTATTAAATGTATTAAGTGTGAAAAAGATTGCAATTACAGCTCCATATCTACAGATTGAATGGGAAGAGTATAAAGATCAGTTTAGCGGATTTGATGTTATTGTCCCTGAAGTGGAGGAAAGATTTGAAGAGGAGGAAATGATCAGAATTCTTGGCAAAGATGTCATAGGATTAATCTGCGGTGACGACAGGATAACAAAAAGAGTAATTGATTCAGCGACCGGCCTTAAACTGATTGTTAAGTGGGGAACAGGAATTGATTCAATAGATAAAGAGTATGCAGAATCAAGAGGAGTAAAAGTACTTAATACTCCTGGAGCTTTTACCATACCTGTGTCTGAAACTGCTATTGGTCTTATGTTAACTCTGATTAGAAAAATTGATGAGAACAACAGGCTTATGCACATGGGGAAATGGTTTAAACCTAAAAGTTTTACCCTTAATGAAATTACAATCGGCATAATCGGATATGGAAATATTGGCTCTGAGGTAGCAAGGAAATTATCAGTGTTTTCCGATAATATTGTATGGCATGATATAAAAAGTGACGGGGTACTTAAAAGCTTAAACAGAAATTTCTTTGGCAAACGGGTTGATCTTAATGTGTTAACATCTGTTGCTGATGTAATCACAATACATTGCGATCTCAATAGTACCAGCCGTCATCTTGTCAATAGGGACTTGATTTCCGGGATGAAAGATGGTGTTATAATTATTAACACTGCAAGAGGACCCATAATAAAAGAAGATGATCTTATTGAATCTCTTCTTAGCGGAAAAGTCGGTTATGCGGGTCTTGATGTCTATGAAAAAGAACCGCTCCCAATTGATTCTTCCCTAAGGAAGATGGAGAATTGTATATTGTTGAGCCATAACACTAATAGCAGTCGGGTTTTTTGGAAGAAAGTCCATTTGAATACAATAGCAATGCTTAAATCAAATATTTAAAAAAAATGAAATGGGGAAAAAAGTTGTTTTGATTACAGGATGTCTTGGAGGTATAGGAAGCTCCATGGTGGATTTCTTTAAAGAAGAAGGATGGTTCGTTATTGGAACTGATAAAAGGGAGTCTTATTCTAATGCAGATGTTAAGATCACTACCGACCTGAGTTCAGTGGAAGATGCTATCAATACTATTGAAAAAACTATAAAGGAGATAGGATTAACAAAAATTGATGCATTAATTAACAATGCTGCTGTTCAGATAAAAAAGAAATTCGGAGAATTTACTTATGATGATTGTATTGAAAGTGTTAATGTAAATATTGTTTCGGCATTTTTGCTGGTTCAGAGGCTTCATAAGTATCTTAAGGGCGGTAGTGTAATTAATATAGGAAGTATCCACGCGGCACAGAGCAAAAAGGATTTCGTTCTATATGCAACAACGAAGGGAGCTATTAAAACATTGACACAAAACCTTTCACTTGAACTTGCCCCTGACATAATGGTAAATTGCATAGCGCCTGCAGCCATAGATACTCCTATGCTTAAAGCAGGATTAACAGAAGAGGAATATAAACAACTAAAAAGGTTTCATCCAGCTGAAATGATAGGTGATCCTAAGGAATTAGCCAGGCTGATAATTATGCTGTGTGAAAGAAATATTTTTCTGACGGGAGCATATATTGAATACGACGGAGGAATATCAAAACTTCTTCATGATCCTGAAAGTACCCAATCATAATAAAGTAATATGAAAGTAACATGTTTTTTACCTTGCAGGGCAGGTAGCGAGAGAGTTATAAATAAAAATACAAGGCAATTTGCCGGTATAGAAGGAGGATTACTGAGGATAAAACTTAATCAGCTGGTTAGTTGCGATCATATAGAGAAAATTGTATTAAGTACTGATGATCAAAAAGTAATTGATGTAGCAAAATTATTCGGAGGGAAAGTTAAAATTGATATCAGACCTCCGGAATTGGCAACCTCAGATGCAAAAACTGACGATTTAGTCAGGTATGTCAGTACAATTATCAGTGATCCTCATATTCTCTGGACTCATGTAACGTCCCCATTCACAAATGAAACACTGTATTCAAAGGCGATCAATGAGTATTTTTCGGCTTTGAAATCCAATTCAAATGATTCCCTAATGTCAGTTACACTATTACGGACACATATCTGGAATAGGGAAGGATCGCCCATAAATTATGACAGGAAAATAGAAAAGTGGCCAAGGTCACAATGGGTAGAACCACTGATGGAAGTCAATAGTGCGATTTTTATAAATAGCAGAAAAAACTATATTGATCTTGAAGACAGGATAGGATTAAAGCCAATGTTTTTCGAAATGGATCAGATTGAATCTCTCGATATTGATTATGAAGATGATTTTCTTCTGGCAGAATCAATTTATAAGTTTAAAATGTCCCGGTGACAGAAGTCTGATCTTTTTTAAAGTATTAACAATAAATGGTTGGTAAAAAACCAGTCGCAAAAAGTCTCTCACGGAAAATTTACCGGTTATAAAACTCCCATGAGCAAGAAGTGTATTTATATTTGCAACTGGATTTGTTTCAGCTGGAAGGCAATGAACATTCAGATAAAAATCCAGCATCTCACCTGAAATATCTTTATTATAAAGTGAGGAGACGAATGAGATCAACTCATTTTTGTTCTTTGCAATTAACAAAAATTCTGAGTTAAAATCGAAGTCATACTGCATATGTTCATTATGTGGATTATAATAGATTACAGGGATCCCATCTATTAAACTCTCATGGATAATGCTGCTAAAGCGTGTTATTACAATCCCGGCATTAGCTAGTTGTTTTTTAAGGCCCGAACTGGATGATTTTACATAATTCTTATATCTGCTAAGATCTCCCTTATCTCTTGGGTGTTGTGAAATGAGGTATTTAACACCTAATTCATCAAGAGCCGATGTTATATCATCAAGCCAGCTGTAACGAATCTCCTCAAAAATATTATAGGTAAAATTACAATTTATCAGAACGTATTCACCATTTCTGATTCTTTCATGAGAACGGGAATACCTGGGGTTACCGGTAAGATAAAAACGCTTACGCTTCAATTCTATTGCTGTTTTTGAGCCCTGAATAATGACATTATCTGCATTCTGCATCCTGTGAAATGAATCCCCGAAATCAATTATTGATTCCTGAATGCATACAACTGGAATTCCAAACAGATGACATTGTGCTATAATTCTAATGGAAGCCTTTGTCCAGTCATTGTACATAACTAAAACATCAGGTTTTGATTTTTTCAGATGTCTGAATGAAAACTTCAGAAATGGGATATTTTCCTTTTCAAAAAAAATGTCAGAATTTTCTGTTTCAGAGTGCGGTATGAAATTCAGAAAACTATATTCCGGTTGACCTGAAATCAGACATAATGTATTGTTCGCAAGGGTATCACTCTGTGAGTAGAATGCAATTAACCTTTTAGTTTTATTTATATATTTCTGTCCGGGATCAAAATAGACAAGATCTTTATCATTAATATTATTCTGTATATATTGTCTGAAAACAGTCTCAATGTAAATTTTTTTTCCTTCAGAGTACTTACGGAAAAAATGAACAATATGCAATATATCCCTGGATAATGGACACCAGATTATTTTATCAAAGTTTCCATCAGTATTAAGTGGAAAGGAGTTATAGAGACAAACTCTCATTTTATTCAGAAAAGATATTTGATAATATTTTTTTCCAAACTTCGTGCTGATTATATTTTTCTTTAATTAGTCTGAGAGCATGATCTATATAGGGTTTCTGCTTTTCAGGGTTCTTCATGTAAAAAATACTTTTATCGATGTATTCTTCAACCGAAAGCGCCATAACGACTTCCTTCTCATCATAAAAATCGAGTATGCCGGCGTTGTCAATCACACCAAATCTGCCCAGGGAAAATACAGTCCAGAACCTGTCCATGATACCTTTCTCCACTTTCCATGAAGTGGCGTGAATTATGGGGCAAAGTGCTGACCTTTTAAGGGCTTCAACATGAACTTCAACCGACACCGGGCCTTTTCGTGTTCCCCTTCCGGCAATGAAACTATTTTCTGTAGAATCAATTAATGGTTGAAGGTATGTATCCCATTCTGAAATATTTCCCCGATGCCGGGTGCCCCAACGTGATCCTACAAATGCCAGATCGTACTTGAAATTATCTATTATAGCCTCATTTTTTAATATGTCCTCATATGGAACTGTCATGGTTCCCCAGGGTATCCAGAAGATTCGTTCTTTGTATTTATCTGCAATTTTCTTTTTGGCAGGGAAACTGTCTATATCAGTTTTTGCTCCAAAGGCATAAAACCTGTATCCGGAGTCATTCAATAAGTCCAGTTTTTGATACTGAGGCCAGTGCCATTCTTCAAAGAACTTATAGGGGTCAGATGTCCATTCCTTGTTACGGCTTTCAGAACTTGTATCAAAACTTGTAAGTTTCTGCACCAGGATACTGTCTTTATGGGGTTTATATTTATCAATAAGTTCAATTGTATCCGGGCTATTCCAGCAAATATATAAACCAGGCTTTTTGTGATCTATTTTGTTGGCATTAATATGAAAGGCATTATACCCAAGTTGCCTGAAGGTCTCCGCAAGATAGCTCCATGGCCAGAAATTAGTGTGTATTTTACTGAAAAAATATTTTGGAATGTAACCAACCAGATATATATTCATAGTGATTTTATTTTTCAAATGCCTGTAATGGATAAAGTTAGCAAAAATCCCAGATTATTTTAAAAATGGGAAAATCTTATTAATAATCAGGATTTTAATCTCGTCAACCTCTTTCGAAACTTTTGATACAACAATCAGAAATACAAATATAATTGTCATTATACTGCTTCTGTAAGCTATATCAATAATAAAGTTGGGTAACTCAGGCAGCAGGAGATTGATTAAATATGAAATGACTGCAATTAGTAAAACTATGATAATTTTTCTGTCGTAGGGGAATAGTTTGAATTTTATATAAAGAAATATCATATGCATCATGTGAAAGGTAAGATTTGAGATAACTGAAGCAAGTGCTGCTCCTGTTATTCCGTACTTTGGGATAAATATAAGGTTGGTTATAATAATCATTAAACCAAACGCAAACATAAAATAGGTATTGTACCTGTAATACCGGGAAAGATTAATAATGGAACTGCTGATGCCGGAAATCATTGTAATGAGTGCAGACATCCCGAAGAAGAGAATAACATATTTCCCGCTGAGATACTCAACAGGCAGGATATGAAATACATTGGAGATATTGGCCCAGATCCCGGCAAAGACAAGGCTCCCAATGATTGTCTGATTAAGACAGCTTTTAAAATAAATCGATTTAATTGTATCTATATCATTCAATTTCCATGAATCTGCAATAACACTTGTTGAAATTCTGTTGAGTGACCGTGAGGGAAGCGATACAATACTACCAAATAAGAGAGATATAGTGTAAACGCCGGTCGCACTCAGATCAATCATTGAGTTGATCATTATAGTATCAATCCTCTGTATTATTACATTGCTGAATCCAATGAGAATTCCGAATGTGCTTACATTTATGATCTCCTTTCTAAGGTTTTTACCTATAAATTCAAATTCAGAGTTGAAGAACAACTGCTTTTTTCTGATTAATGGATAAAAAACAAGAACCCCAGGAAGCGACAACGCAATTATATAAAGAATGACAAAGTAGTGATAATTAGTTAGTTCTGCTATTAGCACGATTGTTATTACAAAAATTACAAGCCGCTGAAATACCTCAATCAGAAAGGTACCATATGTGGCATTGAATAATGCACGGTTGTATGAGTCAAGCAAACTGAAAATCAGCAGGAAGAAAATCAATGGAGGAACAAGGTAGAGGTAGTCTATAAATAATCTTGACTGTTCAATACTATCTTTAATTATTATAGGCTTGAGAAGCTGGAATACCAACAATGACATTATATAACCGAAGACTGTCACAATTATTATGAGAAAGAAAAACCCATGATGTTTCTTCTTTTCATCTCTGAAATATGGGAATAGTCTGATTATTACACTGTTAAATCCCAGGCTGGCAAATACAGCAAATAAATTTGAATAACTCGCTAGCAAACTAAGTAATCCTATTTTTTCTGTTGTCAGATATTTTGGAAAAAGTAATCCTGCTGTAACAAAACCTATTACTGTACCGATATATGAATAAATCGTCCCCTTAATTGACTGTCTTTTTATAATTCCCAAAGTGTTTTCCTGAATAATGTTGGTTAACTTTTCCTTGTACCGGTTTTTTAAATTTTATCCCGACGAATCAGAACTTCATTATACTAAGTTACAAAAATGCTGATTTTAATTATAGTGTACTATTAAGCTCATAGACATTCTCATCAATTTAGTCTAAACCAGTTCATCAGTATAGGTATTCAGATATTTAAATTTCCCGGCATAAAGAGAATCTGACTTTTTAACATTTTTATACAGATTTATCAGCCGTGCAATAAGTTTTATAGGCCTGAAAGGTCGTAATGCATTTGCCACTTTGATTGCTTCAGGAGCACAATCAGCGTATTTAGCAGAATGTATATACTGATCGTTGTAATAGAGTAACCTGCTATCGATTGTATTTATTTTTTTCTGTTGCCAGGTATTGTTACGGTCGTTAACCAATACATTTATTCCGTTCCACCAGTTTTCCATGGCGTGTGTTCTTTCATCAGCATCCATATTATGTGGATGCGCTTTTGTATATTTTTCGAATGCGAGTTTATATGTTTGGGCGACAGATAAAAAATCATCATTAGCCTGTCTCACATGCCTGTAATTACTATCATCTATCACTATGACTGCATTATCAGATAAAAAAGGTTGTGCCAGAAGAAGACATAAAAACTGGCTCCTGTAATCATGAGGACCATCAATAAAATACAATCCTATCTTTTTTCCATCCAAATGCTCATTTAAATTCTTAAAAGCAATTTCAAGGTCAGAGTTAATGAGATTCGAATTATTAATACCAAGTCGGGCACATTGTTCCATTATCAGGTTGACATTTTTTTTCTCCGGGTCGAATTGAGAAAAGTTATCTATCCCGAATGTACTGCCATTAAATACTTTTGACACAGATAACAGGGATAAACCCTTAAAGACACCAACTTCCAGATATACTTCATTCTGCGGATCAAGGCAACTAACCAGATTCTGAAGAAGTGCCACAATTTTTTTACCGGAAAATCCCGATAGCTGAGGATCGATAAATAATGGTTCAAGATTATCAGGCGCTTCCAGAATTTTTTTTACTTTATCATTATTCATAGTTTCGAAAAAGTAATTTTCATTGTTTCAGAAGTGTGAATATTAATTGTAAGTGTAATCATTAGATAATGATTAATAACTATTTATCAATCCGTTATCATTGTTAGAATATTAATAAGAATTAATAATTTTCTCAAAGTCAAATTCCTCAAATAAGCTTGATAGTCTTGAACCAGGGCTGCACAAAAGTATGTTAATTTTCTTCTGTTTCATTTTTTTTGAGATGAATTCCCAGCCCTTATAATGATTTCCCTGCTGAGGTTTGCTGTATTCTGTGCCAGTCCCGAAATAATCAGGTCGAAAATGGTTCGGGTCAGTGTCGCCTGTTGACTTATATACAATTCTTCTGCCCTGATTATCATTTGGGTTATGTTCAATTTCAACATTATTTATATCTGACTCAACATAGTTGCAGTCGGTACCCAAAATAATAAAATTCTTATACCCCAGAATTTTAAGAACCGGGATTGATGTTGCTCCAACATTTGATATTATACTCATCCTATTAAAGCTGGTTCCCCAGAACCTCCTTTTTAAAAACAGTGATTTCTTAAAATTCAGGTATTGGATTTTTTCATTAGTACCGAAATAATCTTTCGACCACAGAGGCAAAAAAAACTTCTCAATCGGTGATGTTTCAATAAGTTCTTTTACTCTCTCCCTGATATTTTGAAGAACAATAACATCTACTACCATATAATATTTTGGATAAAACCCCCAATCTTTATAGGCAATATAGGCTCTGTTAAATGAAATGGTGTCCTTATCCTTAAGTTTGTTAAGGTCTATCTCATTCAGACTTGGTCCGTTTCCGATTATATATACTGACTCATTTTTGTTTTTCATACATTTGTTATTTAGTGCGTCTCAAGAGAGCACATGCTCTTATATTATCAATTATTTCAAATCCGTTTTCCAGAAGATAGGGTATAGCTGTTCCTCCTTTTCCACTCCACTTTTTATAATCAGAAGGGACTTTCTCAAATATAAGATTGTTCAGGTTATCAATAGGATTTACATCGTCAAAACAGACGAAACCGCCAACGGGCATTTTATCAACAATTGAAACAGCACATTCATAATGCATTTTCTGGCAGTTTTCAAGTGTAAGAATGATATTCCGATCCCTGTACGATTCAATTACTTCAATGGTATGCCATTCTCCGGGGATATCGAATGCATCGAGGTAAATCATATTTATCGGGAAGGGGAACTTGTTAAGAAAAGATTCTCCAAAATCATTTACTGCCTTAAATTCTTTATTAATCTTCTTAATAATATTTTCAGCTCTTGCTGTAGCTTGATCATCAATATCCACGGTTATGAAATTCAATCCATGGCTTTGGGCCAGTTTTGCAATATGATACGTCGATCCGGCATTCCTGTCAGAGCCAATTTCCAGGATATATCCGCCAGCAGGGAGATTATCAAATATCAACTTTCTATGTTTGATAATCAGTTCGTGTCCTTTGTGTTTTGTCTTCTTCTTTTTGTTACTGAAGATCCCAGTAATTCTTCTTAAAAGCCCCATAGCGTATAAATTTATTATAAGAAAGCAGAAGTCATATATTTAAATAAATTCTAAAAAAGACCAATTCGAAAATCAAATATTACAAAAATCTTATCTGAATTTTCAAGGTTAAGAGAGGGTTTCTTTTGCAGGAAAGAAAAGAGACTTACTGACCCAGTACCGAAACTTAATTATAATTATACCTTTCATGAGCTGAAATGAGATAATATAGAAGATTAACAGAGTTAATGATGCACCCCATTTAAAGAGTTCAGAAAGATATGCTTTCCAGAGTGAAAATTTACCTTCAATTTCTGCCTGAATTCTTAACCCTTTTCCGGTGCCGAGTGCCTGCTTTCTGATAAATGCATGTGAAGTACGTTCTAAGGGTACAAGATGGTATACAATAGCTTCGGGATTATACCAAAGTTGCACACCATTATTTCTTAACCGGTAGAATAATTCTTTCTCCTCACCGCCTATAAGACCATTTCCAATACGTCCTAATCTGGTATCAAATGGTTTATGCTGATCGAAAAGAGATTTTCGGAAAGTCATGTTTGAACCTCTGAAAAAGTCATGTCTGAAACGTTTAGTTTTATCACCGCAGTTGAAATAGCCAAGTAAAGGAGCAAGAAATGGATTAAACCATTCAGGTTTTTTATCTGTGAAATGAAGCAGAATTTTTCCTCCCATGGCTCCAGCATCAGGATGTTGTTCAAAGAATAATACTGTTTTTTCCAGAAAGTCATTTGCCAGGAGGGCATCATCATCTATAAATGTTACAAGTTCAAAATTTGACTCGTTTATTCCCCTGTTTCTGCCATAAGATAATCCCTGTTTCGGCTCAATAAAATATGATACCCTGGCGCCGGATTTATTATTGACGAAATCTTTCGATACAGACTCAGTACCATCTGATGAGTTATTATTTATTATGATTACCTCAAAGTCACTGACTGGTAGTGTCTGGCTCAAAATGGAATCGAATAATCCGGGTAAAAATATTGCCCTGTTGTAGGTCGATATGATAGCAGAAATTTTCAAAGACTTGTTTAAATTTTTTTCAAAGCTTCTTTCACTGAAACAAGATCTTTTATTAAATCCCTGAGTTGGTTAATAGAAACTCTCTCCTGATTCATAGTATCACGATATCTTATTGTTACAGTGTTATCTTCGAGAGTCTGATGATCAATTGTAATGCAAAATGGAGTTCCAATTGCATCCTGCCTTCTGTAACGTCTTCCAATGGAATCTTTATTGTCGTGCTGGCAGTTGAAGTCGAATTTCAGATCATCAACAATTTTTTCAGCTATTTCAGGCAGGCCATCCTTTTTTACAAGCGGCATAACAGCTAGCTTAACAGGAGCAAGAAAAGCTGGCAGACGAAGGACAACCCGTGTATCAATTGTTCCATCATCTTTCTTTAATTCTTCTTCAGTATATGCAGCAGAAATCACCTGTAGAAACATTCTGTCCACTCCAATAGATGTTTCAATTACATATGGGACATAAGATACTCCCTCTTCGGGGTCGTAATACTGCATTTTTTTCCCGCTGTATTCCTGATGCTGTTTCAGGTCATAATCGGTTCTTGAATGAATACCTTCAACCTCTTTAAACCCGAAAGGAAATTTATATTCTATATCGGTAGCTGCATTAGCATAATGGGCAAGTTTGGTATGATCATGAAAACGATAGTTTTCACTGCCAAAACCAAGAGCCTGATGCCATTTCATACGCGTCTCTTTCCATTTCTTAAACCATTCAAGCTCACTCCCCGGCTGGACAAAAAATTGCATTTCCATTTGTTCAAACTCCCTCATCCTGAAAATGAACTGCCTGGCAACTATTTCATTTCGAAATGCTTTACCTATCTGTGCAATACCAAAGGGAATCTTCATCCTCCCTGTCTTTTGCACATTAAGAAAGTTTACAAAAATCCCCTGTGCGGTTTCGGG
>JFJP01011872.1_pt1 | contig 19002 bp, 12 predicted proteins | sample 431651 | NCBI WGS metagenome assembly JFJP01 (sample SAMN02602958, study PRJNA72255) | Microbial mat metagenome, whole genome shotgun sequencing project. | biome: fresh water; feature: sink hole; material: water; isolation source: purple microbial (photo- and chemosynthetic) mats found in...
AACTTCGCTTTCCTGGGGCAAAAGGGTCGCCAGCCACGCTTGATCGTTTTGCACAACGGATTCCAACAAGGCATCATTTGCACAAGAAAGCGTAATCTGGTGGGCAAAAGGGAGGATTTCAGCCAGGTTTTCGGAGGCCCAAGCAGTCAGACCATTCCCGCCAGACTGAGCCTCAACGAAGTACAAGCGGCGCAAAGTAGGATCGTAAGCGGGCACAAGATCGGTGAACGTAGCTAAGGCCCGCAAAGGTAAAGCTGCTACCAAAGCCCAACCTGTCAGTTGCCCAAGCTCCGGCAAGGTGGCAGCGAGGTCGAGCCAGAAAGCCGGAGCCGCCCAGCGCGTCGTGAGAGGAGTTTCAAGCTGCTGGTCGCTGAAGATACTTTCCATCCGCGCTTCACGGTAGCCATAAATTTCTTCTTCAATAACCACGCGCCCCCAATGAATCGCTTGCTCATTGCAGCCGTGGCAAAGGACTTCCTCGCGCACCTCAACCTTGCAACGCCGCAGGGGAAAGGTCCGCCGTTTGGGATCATCAACGCGCAAGGTCAAAGCATTGGTTTCAGCATCCCGATAGGCAACACCACTCCCGCTCCGGCCTGGAGGAAGGGTCGCTTCCTGAAAACCCCAGCGATTAAAGGCCGCTGGGTCAAACAACCCAATCAACCCACCTCCCTCATTGTAAAGGAAGGAAACCGCCTCACCCGCTGCTTTAAGCCCCAAACCTTCATAAGGGTCACCTGCCGCAGACAAAGGTTGCCAAGCGATGTTTTGATTGTCGGGCAACTGACTTAACCAATTGCGCTCGACCAACCGCTCGACCAAATCTGTCGCTTGCCAAGCAAGAACTTCGGGAGCCGTAAGAGGTTGTTCCATTGCCGCGCAGAGAAGGTGTTGGGCCGTGATAAAAGTATTTTCAGCAGGTGCAAACCAAGCAGGTGGCTGCCGCGCTTCCAGCAAATCGCTTGGCCTTTGGGCCAGGGCCCGCTCCGTAAGCGAATTGCCCAAGACCACCAGCACGAGTTGTGCGCCACCGGCCAACGCTTTGTGCAGGGGCAAATGAGAGCTAGGATAGCCCGCAAAGATTTGCACGGGAGCCGCATTCGGCTTAGTCCCCACGCTAATGCGGCTGGATGTCCCAGCTAAAAGGGCGATTAAGGGCAATTCAGCTTCTTCGCAAGTAATATGCACCCGAAAGCCCTCGAAGTTAAAAGCTCGCGCCAGCGCCACGGCTTCCGCCAGTCGCTCCTCGCCCGATTGCCAAACCGCTAAGACCGTCGCGGGAAGCTCATCGTCATTGACGGGGATAATGCGCCAGGGCTGGCCCGTAAGGGTAAACAAATTTGTGGCCGCCTTGGTGACTTCGCCCAGCGTCGCCAAGCGCATGGGCGGTTCTTGCGCCGGGTTTAGCCGTGAACTGCGCCAAAGCAGCCAAGCCAAATGCGCTGCCGCCACTCCGCTATAATGTTCGGCATCGGCGACCAGAATCAGGCGCAGCTTGGCCCAAAAAGGCAGCCAGGCTCGATCATGGTAGCGCAACAACCGTTCGTGTAAAACTTCAGGTGTGGTCAGCAGAATCGCCGCCCGACTGGCAATGCGGGGCGAAGTTTCGCTTTCAACATAAGCTGGTTCAAGGGGCACGGGCAAATGCTGGTTGAATTCATGCATTGCGGCCCAATGAATTTCAGCCAAAGTCTCAGTGGGGACTACAAAGAGCGCCTTTCCACCTGGGTGACTCTTCAAATCCTCGTTTAAGAGCAACTGAAGCGTTTGGCGGCCAAGCGACCCATTTCCTAATAAGCAAAAAGATTCGCGCTGGCGCAGCGCCGCCAAGGCCAAAGCCTGATGGGGGCGAAATGGCTCGGTGGTCATTGAGGTCCAGGCTTGGGCCAAGGTGGGGTTGAGGGCTAAATGATCGATCTCTTCCCCAGAACTCGATTCCAGCGAATGAAGGAGCAAGAGCGGGTTTTGCTTATCGCGCCCGCGCTGGCCCGCGAGGGCCCGCAACATTTCCACGAGTGAGCGTTCAGCCATCAGCATCTAACTTCTGCTTCTTGTATAGCGGGCAGCGCCCAGAGCTTCCGAAATTCAAGGCCTATTGTAGCACAGACCGTAAGCGGCAGTTGCAGCCATGCTATAATGCAACCAATGTTAAACAGGCAAGTCGAACAGGCTTCCAGCCTGGGGCTTAATTGTCTTAAAACAGACCAAAAGGCCTGTATTTATGAGGTGTGTATGATCAGCAACCGAATTTTGACAATCCAGGGTTACCAAATCTATCTCCAGGAAGCAGGCAGTGGCCCACCAGTGCTTTTATTGCATGGCTTTGCTGGTTCTTCCAATGAATGGCTCCCGACTCTCGAAGTCTTGGCGCAAAATGGCTACCACGGCATAGCCATAGACATCCTGGGCTTTGGGAAATCGGCTAAACCTTTGGAGGCCCCTTACTCGCTGGCCTTTTATGCGGAACTTTGTAAGGAAGTGTTGGCCCAGCTAGGGCTAAAAGAAGTCATTTTGGTGGGCCATTCGATGGGCGGGAAATTGGCTTTGGCCACAACGGTCCTTTATCCCCAGTGCGTCAAAAAGCTCTTTTTGGTGAGTCCTGACGGCTTTATGGAAATCCCCCTATTGATGAAAAAGGGAGGAGCGTCGCCATTGGTGGGCGCAGCGCTTACTTGGCTTTTGGCCCGCCCAAAACTCGTGCGCCTGCAATTGGAAGCGGCATTTTATGCTCCGGCGCTCTATCTCACGCCAGCGGTTCTGGCGCAAGCCAACGAAGCGCTTGGCCTGCCCGAAAATCGGCGGCTGATGGCTTTGTTGAGTCAACGCTATGAGCAGCTTGACCTTCAAGAAACTGGGCTGCGGGCCCGTTTGCCAGAACTTCGTTGCCCAACCTTGCTCGCCTGGGGCGAGCAAGATCGGATTCTTGAGCCAAAGAGTGGTAATGTGGCCCAGCGTGAGCTTCCCGCTTCCCGCTTAGTCTTTTTTCCGCGTTGTGGCCATTTTCCGCAGGTTGAGGCTTTTCGAGCCTTCCACGGCTTAATGTTAGGTTTTTTGGCCGCCTAAGTTTGGTTAGTTGCGGTCTACCAAACTCAGCACACTTTGGCGCATCCAATGCAAGCGCTGATCCATGCCTTCGGGCCGAATCCGCAAATCCTCATGCAATTCCCCGACCAGCATCCGAAACTCACTAATTGGGCCTTTGTTCTGTTCGGCACTCTGCCCGTAGGCGCGGTCAAGGGAAATGCCTACCATAACTAAAACCTGCTCGACCTCCGCAACATCATTGCTGTGCAAAGCGGCTTCCGCATCAGCAAGCTGGCTGGCGGCCCGCACGAGGTAATAGGCACTCCAAAGTCGTCGCTGTTCGGCCTGGAGTTTGCCGATGGGATTGCCTTCGGCAAGCTCCGGCAACGGCTCGGCAGGCTCCGGCAACGGCTCGGCAAGCTCCGGCAACGACTCGGCAGGCTCCGGCAGCGGCAGCGGGGGAACCGTGCTAAATGAGGTCGGGTAAAGGTCGGGGAGGCTTGTGGGCCTGCCCAGCGCCTCTTCCGGGGTATTCAAGGTGGGAGCGGGGAGAATAACCAGCGTGGGAGCCAAAAAAGTGAACGAGGGCGTGGGCAAAAAGGGTGGCTCTTGTGATTGGTGAGCGCCGAATTGCGTTTGCAACCCTAAGCTCACCAGCACGGAGGCCACCGCCGTCAGGAGAAAAGGTAGCCCAGCCTTGAGGCGGGCCAGCCAAGCTGATTCGGAACCTGGCTGCAACATAAATAGACTGCGATAAGCCTAAATTTCATTGACGAGTAAAATGGATTGCGCGATCTCTTTCATCGGCTTGCGGGTATTCATGGAACTCTGTTGAATGCGCCGAAAAGCCTCTGCTTCGGTAAGATTATGCTTTTCCATCAAGACTCCTTTGGCTCGCTCGACTAATTTGCGCGTTTCTAAGGTCTCTTTGAGATCATTGATTTGGTGATCTACTGCCAGAAACTCTTGATAGCGGGCCAGCGCGATCTCAATCGCGGGGAGCAATTCAGCATCGCGGAAGGGTTTGACAATGTAATTGACCACGCCGGCTTCTTTAGCCCGCTCGACCAACTCGCGGTCTGAATAGGCCGTCAGAAGCAAAACAGGGGCGATCTTCTCCTGGGTCAAAATTTTAGCGGCCTGAATCCCATCCAAGCGGGGCATTTTAATATCGACTAACACCAAGTCGGGGCGCAATTCTCGCGCCAAATTGATTACACTTACCCCATCACCAGCTTCCCCGACGACCAAATAGCCCAACCCGACGAGGGTTTCTTTCAAATTCATCCGAATCAGCGACTCATCATCGGCAATTACTAATCGCGTTTGCGCCATAGCGCACCTTTTCCTTATCCCAAATAGAGGGTTTTTGCTTCCAAAAAGTGAATAAATTATAACACAGGCCCAGAACCTGGTCAATTAAAGCGGCCAAAACTTGCGCGGATAAAGCTCAAGTTAGAAAATCTCAGCGACCTTAATCATTTGCTCGCGTTCCGGCCCCACCGAAACGGCTCCCAGCCGAGCGCCGACCAATTGACACAGACGGGCTACGTAGACTTGCGCTTCGTCGGGCAAATCCTGGAAGCGCCGAATGTCGCTGGTCGGGGTTTGCCAACCCGAAAATTCTTCATAAATTGGTTCAACTTGCTCTAAAACAGCAACGGTCATGGGAGGATATTCGATCACGGAATCATGCAACCGATAGCCAACACAAACTTTAATGCGCGGAAGCGAATCCAAAACATCGAGTTTGGTAATCACTAGCGTATCAATGCCATTGATTTCGGCGGCATAACGGCCCATTACTGCATCAAACCACCCAATACGGCGGAGGCGACCTGTGGTTGTGCCCACTTCGGCCCAGGGTTTACCAATTTGGCGGAGGACAGCGGCTTCAGGATCATCTTTGCCAAGCTCAGTTGGGAAACAACCTTGGCCAACTCGTGTGGTATAGGCTTTGCAAACCCCAATCACCGAATTAAGTTTGCTGGGGCCAATCCCCGCTCCCTGGCAAGCTCCCGCCGCGCCAGGAGGAGAAGATGTTACATAAGGATACGTGCCGTGGTCAATATCTAACATTGCACCTTGGGCCCCTTCCAGCAGAATCGCCAAATCCTTCTCCAGCGCCCGATGCAAAATGGGATGCACATCTACAACATGTTCGGCCAAGCGATGCCCATAATCTAAGTAGCGAAGATAAGTATCGTGAAGCGAAATCGGCTTGACCCCATAGACTTTGGTCAACATTTGGTTTTTATCTTCCAAAACCGCTCGCAGTCGCCCCAAAAGAGTCTCTTCATGCAAAAGATCATCGGCCCGAATGCCATTGCGATTCATTTTATCGGCATAAGTTGGCCCGATTCCGCGTCCCGTCGTCCCAATCTTAGCATCGCCACGGGCTTGCTCCTGAATTTGGTCTTGCAAAACGTGGTAGGGCATAATAATGTGGGCCCGCCCACTGATAAAGAGCTTATTAGTTTGAATTCCACGCTCGCGCAGCGCGTCAATTTCTTGCAATAAGACTTCAGGGTCAATAACCGTACCACTGCCAATAATATTGACGATATTCGGATCAAAGATGCCCGACGGGATCAGGTGCAGTTTGAAAGTGCCATATTGATTGACTACGGTGTGGCCAGCGTTATTGCCGCCGGTGCAACGCACCACCAACCGCGCTCGACTCGCCAACCAATCTACAATATGACCTTTTCCCTCATCCCCCCATTGCGCCCCGATTAGTGCGACGACTGGCATAGCTTGCCCTCTCTGTTTGGCTTGCCCAAAAATAAAAAAAGAATAACACCCATGGCTTGGCCGGCCAAGTTCTTCACGGGCCCCTATTATAGCGCAGACTCGCCCCGCTGTGTGCAAGCGACCTTTATCTTTGAAAACTATAGATTCAAAAGGTTTTGAATCACGCTTGATCTGCTTTTTTAGAGGATTTCCTGGAACTTCTCAAGCGCTTCGTCAATTTGTTCAGGTTGAATAATCAAAGGTGGGAGGAGTCGAATAACATCTTCGCCGGCGGTGGCGACAAGTAAGCCTAAGTCTTGCGCTTTTTCACGAATTATGGCTGCGGAACCATTGATTTGAAACCCTCGCATTAGCCCTTTACCGCGCAATTCTTTGATTTGAGCAGGTTTGCTCAGAGCCAAACGTTGCAAAGCCTCTTCAAAATAGCGACTCATCGCCTGAATATGGGCTAAGAAAGTCGGCGTGCTGATTCGGCGGAGAACAACCTCCGCAACCGCCGTGACCAAAGGCCCACCACCAAAAGTCGTCCCGTGGTCGCCAGGGTGAATCACATTGGCCACGGCCTGAGTTGTCAAAAGAGCGCCCAGCGGCAATCCGCCTGCTAAAGGCTTGGCCGTCGTCAAAAGATCGGGCTGAATTTGGGTCTGTTCGTAAGCCCAAAGCGTTCCCGTGCGCCCCAGCCCACATTGAATCTCATCGGCAAGCAACAAGGCTTGATGCTTATCACAAAGTGTGCGACAGCAATTTAGGAATTCATTGCTGGCGACTTGCAAACCACCTTCGCCCTGAACTGGCTCAATAATCAGGGCGCAAACATCGTCGCCCATCGCGGTCTCTAGGGAATTTGCATCATTGAAGGCCGCAAAACGGACATTGGGCATGAGAGGCATGAAGGGTGAACGATATTTCTCTCGCGCCGTGAGCGCTAAAGCTCCCATTGTACGCCCATGAAAAGAATTTTCAAAAGCTACAAAAGTCGTTTTCCCTTCCCCATATTGCTCACGGGCATATTTGCGGGCCAGCTTAATCGCCGCTTCCACTGCTTCAGCGCCGCTATTGGTAAAAAAGACTCGCGCAAAAGCTGGGCTTAGGCTTATCAACCGTTTGGCCAGCGCGATACTTGGTTCGGTATGATAGAGATTGGAAACATGAAGGAGCTTTTTTGCTTGAGTTACGATGGTTTCGATGACTTCTGCATCCCCGTAACCCAGGGCATTGACTGCAATCCCTGCGACAAAATCGAGATAACGCCGACCTGTGGTATCATAAAGATAGACTCCCTCCCCCCGTTCGAGGACAAAATTCGGGCGAGCGTAGGTCGGGAGAAGGTAAGTTTGGGCAGCTTGGATGATCTCGGTCATAGTATAATGCGGTAAGGGATTCCCTGCTTCAGCGAGAGAGGCCTTGCCACAAACATCCTTTCCTAATCACGGCTGGTAAAAGCGTTAGAGTTTTGCCACTATAACTTAGCGGAGGTCATTATAGCATATCTCTGAAGCGCTAAACCCGCGAGAGAAAGAACCCCGTGAAGCAGCCCCAGTTGCCTTTGGGAAAGCCAAATCTTGCGGGAGTAACCAATCAATGCTATACTTTTAAGCAGTTTCGCGGCTCCCTTGTCATATAGCTTAGGCACAGACTGATTAAACAAACCGTACAACTCTAGCAAAAGTAAGAACAGTGTTGGGAACATTGCGGAATCGGCATGTTTCCAGCAAAGGTAGCAATCTAAGATGGCTGATCGACTCTATGATAAGTTTACCAAGCGGGCCAAACAAGTCTTACAGTTGGCCACCGATGAGGCGCATTCCTTTAATCACCCTTATGTGGGTACTGAGCATATTCTGCTAGGCTTAATCCGCGAGAGTGAGGGGATTGCCGCACGGGTTTTAGAGGATTTGGGGATCAAACTGGTTCAAGCCCGGAGCGCCGTAGAGTTTATCGTTGGCGCTGGGGAAGGGATCCATCAGACCGAGCAAGAGCTTACGGCCCGCGCTAAAAAAGTGATTGAGTACGCAATTGAAGAAGCGCGGCGCTTGAATCATCACTATATCGGGACCGAACATCTGTTGCTGGGGTTAGTGCGAAATGGCGAAGGGGTGGCCACAGGGGTCTTGGATATTATGGGGGTTTCTTTAGATCAAGTTCGCAACCAAGTTATGCGAGTTCTGCGCCACGGCATAGCCGCTAACGCGGAACGGGGAACCTCCGCCACCCAACCGCAAACGCAGCAGCGTCAAAGCAAAACTCCTTACTTGGATGCTCTGGGGAATGACCTTACAGAGATGGCCGAAGCAGGAAAGCTTGATCCCGTCATTGGTCGCCAAGCTGAGATTGAGCGCGTGATTCAGATTCTCTCCCGCCGCACCAAGAATAACCCGGCTTTGATTGGGGAACCTGGGGTTGGGAAGACCGCGATTGTTGAAGGGTTGGCCCAACGCATTATTCAGGGCGACGTACCTGATACCATTAAGGGCAAACGGGTCGTAGCTTTGGATATGGGGGCCCTTGTTGCGGGGACAAAGTATCGCGGGCAGTTTGAAGAACGGCTCAAGCGCGTGGTAGATGAGATCAAAGAGACGCGCTGTATCCTCTTTATTGATGAATTTCACACCATCATCGGGGCGGGAGGAGCCGAAGGGACGCTTGATGCTGCTAATATCCTCAAACCCGCTTTGAGTCGGGGAGAGCTTCAGACCATCGGCGCGACGACCCTTGATGAATTCCGCAAATATATTGAACGCGATGCCGCACTGGAACGCCGTTTCCAGCCGATCATGGTTGATGAGCCTTCGGTGGAGGATACCATCAAAATCCTACGGGGCATCCGGAGTCGTTATGAAGACTTCCACCGCTTGCAGATCAGTGATGAAGCGCTGAAGGCCGCCGCGATTCTCTCTGCCCGTTATGTTCCAGACCGTTTTCTACCCGATAAAGCGATTGACCTTATAGACGAAGCCTCTAGTCGGGTTCGGATGTACCGCTCGACTACTCCGCCTAAATTGCGAGATGCTTTACGAGGTCTGGAAGCTTTGCGAAATGAGCGGGAAGCTGCTTTAACGGAAGAGCAGTTTGCGCTGGCTGAGAATTTGGCCGAACGTGAACAGCGGATGTTAAGCCGGATCAGTGCTATTGAGCTTGAGATAGGGGTCAGCCTAGCTGACCGTTCGAGCGACCATCCCTACGTCACGGAGGATGACATTGCAATCGTGATGGGAATGTGGACGGGAATTCCTGTCAAGCGGCTTAAAGGGGATGAAGCGGCGCGGTTGGTTCACATGGAAGGGGAACTGCATAAGCGAGTAATCGGACAGGAAGAGGCGGTTGTTACTTCGGCCAAAGCAGTACGGCGAGCCAGGGCGGGGCTTAAAGACCCTAAACGCCCGATTGGGAGCTTTATCTTCCTGGGGCCGACGGGCGTGGGGAAGACCGAACTTGCGAAGGCCTTGGCCGAGTTTATGTTTGGCACGGAGGAAGCCCTGATAAAGATTGACATGTCAGAATTTCAGGAGCGCCATACTACCAGCCGCTTGATTGGTTCCCCTCCCGGCTACGTCGGCTACGGTGAAGGTGGCCAGTTGACCGATGCCATCCGCCGCAAGCCGTATAGCGTCATCTTGTTTGATGAGATTGAGAAGGCGCATCCCGAAGCTTTCAACCTTCTGCTCCAGGTGTTGGAAGATGGCCACCTTACTGATGGCAAAGGGCATCGAGTTGATTTTCGCAATACCATCATCATCATGACTAGCAACGTCGGGACTGAACATATCCGACGCGCCAGCCGCATTGGGTTTGGAAGCGCAATCAGTGATATTGATGTTGATGATACCCGCCATAAGGTAGAGGATTCGCTCAAGCAGGTTTTCCGCCCTGAATTCTTGAATCGCATTGACGCGACCATCATTTTTCACCCCCTCACCAATGCTGAGATTCTCCAGATTGCAAAGATCATGATTAGGCGCGTCCAGAACCAATTGTTTGAACACCAGATTACCTTAGAAGTCCAGGACGAGGCAATGGAATTGCTGGCTAAAAAGGGCTACGACCCAACTTTTGGGGCCCGACCTCTACGCCGCGTGATTACGAACCTCATTGAAGACCCGCTCGCTGAAGGTCTCCTCGAAAACCGCTTTCGCCAAGAAGATAAGGTGATTGTAGACACGTTTGAGGGAGAATTACGGCTGCGCTCGCTGCGCCAGATTGAGCAGGAAGAGCCGGATACTAATGGGGCTGACCTCCCGTTTCTGGAAAAGCTAGATACCGTCTAGGCTTAACCCGCTCTAGCTTTAAGCCCGCGCTTAGACCTGCCAGCCCTTCCCAAAGCTGGCAGGTTTTTTTGTGGCCGAAAAGCAGGCTTTTCAGCCTGGGAAACAGCCAAGCTAGAAGCCAAGCCTCCTTTGAAGGGAACAGGCTAGAAGCCTATTCGCCGCAGGAGATAGCGGGCAAGTGCAGAAAGAGGTTTTCAAGGGCGAGTTGCGGGTTCACATTCTCGCGGAGATAGGTTTGCGTAGCACCTAACTGGGCAATGAACCGATGGATCAGCACGAGGTCATAGCGCTGTGCTTCGCTGGCCAAAAGCTCCTGCCTATCTACATGGGTGATCCCTGCGGGGCTGCCAACCTTTAGCAACAAAACGTCGCGCCACCAACCTTGCCAAAGTTCAAGCCAGGCGCAGACGGTGGCTTGTTCGCCATTACGATATTCTTGATTGCGCTCGTCGGCCCAGCGAAAGGCGACTGAACGGGGCTGCTGCTGAAGGGCCAGAAGCGTATCCAACTTCTCCTGCTCCTCCTGGAAGGCCGCAGGCTGTTCGGCCATCCGCAAGGCCCAGCCAATACGGCCTCTGCTCCAGGCGGCCAGCAAGGCGGCCCTTTCAGGGGCTAACGTTTTCTGGGCCAGCAGCGCCTGGGTTACGGTCTGGCGCGAAAGCGGGCGGAGCCGCAGCATTTGACACCGGGAGACGATAGTCGGCAGCAGACTCAGGCTATTCGCCACGAGGATGAGCGTGGCATACGGTGGTGGCTCCTCTAAAGTTTTCAGCATGGCATTGGAGGACTCTTCGTTTAAGCGCTCGGCATCATGTAGAATAAAGACTCTGCGCCGGCCTTCATACGGCTTCAGCAGAATATCGTGTTGCCACTGCCGAATGGTATCAACCTTCAATTCCTTTTGCCGGGCGGCCTCTTCCGCCTTTAGCTCTGCGCCCTGGGTGGCCATCCCTGTCAACCGGACATCGGGATAGTTGCGGCGCTCGATCCGCTGGCAAGCCTTGCATTGCAAACAAGGAACTCCTTGCTGGCCCTCGCAATTGAGGGCTTGGGCCAGGCGCAAAGCCAGCCGGGCCTTCCCGATTTCGGGGGGGCCCGCGAACAGATAGGCGTGGGATAGCTGATCTTGCTGCATGCTGCGCTCAAGATGCTCAAGGGCCCACTCGTGACCAATGATGTTCCAAGGCATAGGGTTTTATTTTTTCTGGCTCAGGCTTTAAGCTGAAACCGGCGAAAGACTAAGACCGCATTGACTCCGCCGAAACCAAAGGAGTTTGAAATGACTGTTTGGACATCCGCAGGGCGAGCCACATTGGGAATGTAATCCAAATCGCAGGCGGGGTCAGGCTTTTCTTGGTTAATCGTAGGGGGTAAGAGGTTATGCTTAATGGTCAAGATCGAAGCGGCAGCTTCAACGGCTCCCGAAGCTCCTGTCAAGTGGCCAATCATAGATTTGGGGGCACTAATGGGGACGCTATACGCATATTCCCCAAAAACTTGCTTGATGGCCTTCGTTTCAGCGAGGTCGCCGGCGGGAGTGCTAGTAGCATGGGCATTGATATAATCAACCTGCTGGGGACTGGTGTTAGCATTGAAGAGCGCCTGGCGGATAGCACGAGCCGCCCCGTCGCCGTTGGGTTCGGGGGCCGTGATGTGGTAGGCATCGCAGGTGCTGGCATAGCCGACCAATTCAGCGTAGATCGGGGCCCGCCGCCTCCGGGCACTGGTCAAGCGCTCTAAGATGAGGATGCCGGCCCCTTCGCCTGGGACAAAACCATTGCGCTCCAGGTCGAAAGGCCGCGAAGCTCGTTGGGGGTCGGCGTTGTGGGTGCTGAGGGCCCGCATAGCACAAAAACTGGCGAGACCTAACTGGCTCAAAGGTGCTTCGGTTCCCCCCGCCACCATGATCTCTGCTGCGCCCCGCCGAATCACCGCCGCGGCCTCCCCTATCGCTTGGGCCCCCGCCGCGCAAGCCGTGCTAATCGCGGAGGTATAGCCTTTGATCCCCAGCTCAATCGCAACTTGTGATGCAGCCATATTGGGCAAAGCCATTGGAATGTAGAATGGACTGACTTTGGTGGGGCCTTTTTCCAACATCGTGCGAACTGCCTGCTCCGTATCCGCCATAGATGTCCCCCCACAAGCGATCAGCGTCCCTACATCATAGCAATTCGCTTGATCAATCCTTAAATGAGCATCATTCAACGCCATTTGGGCCGCGGCTACTGCAAATTGGCTGGCCCGGGACATCCGCCGCCCTTCCTTGCTGCCCAGGAAATCCTGGGGCCTGAAATCGGGAACCGCCGCCGCGATCTGGCAAGGAAAATCAGATGGATCACAAAACGTAATGCGCCTCACCGGGCTGCGTCCTTCGGTCAAACCCTGCCAAAAAGGGGCAATCCCAATCCCAAACGGCGTTACTAGCCCCATCCCCGTTACGACAACGCGCTGATCTTCGGCTAACTCCGCCAGGGGCTGGCGAAGCGGCTCGGTTAAAGGGTTTGCACTGAGAACTTCCTGGAGGAGTTGGTCGATCTGTTCCGCGAGGGTTTCTTCCGTTAAGACTTCCTGTGCGGAAGCCCAAGCCAACAGCCGTTGGCGTAAGGCGGCTCGCTGGTCGTGTGTAATTTGCGCCATACCATAACCTTTTGCTTAATTTCAAAGGATTATAGCATGGGCTGCGAGAGGCTGCAAAAGCTCTGGCTTTAGCGAACTAAAATATGCTACAATGTATAGCTAAGGAGATTTAAACTTTTACTCGATGAAAGGAACTACCGAACGATGCCAAAAGAGACCCAACCAGTTTTACAGGAACCGAATTTGCCTGTCAGTACGGATGGAAAGGCTGAAGGTACACCAAAGGCCACGGAAACCAAAGATGAAAAGGACGGTAAACTGTCTTGGGACGATTTGGATGATTATCTCGACCCCAAGAAGTTGGTGGCCATTAGCTCCAGTGTCTTGGCCACAGGAAAAGTGGTCACTGATTTAGTGAAAGGATATTCGGCAAGTACCCAAGACCTGAAGGATTCCTTCCAAGAGCTAGGCAAGGCGAATCTTATCTCGCCAAACACGCTCTGGGTTCTTTTGGCGCTCCTCGTTGGCTTGTGGGGTTTTAGCATTCACGAATTGTTGCTGGCCCATAAGCGAGCCTTACCGAAGGTAGAGCGCTTAATCGCCATGGTTGGTTTGGTTTTCTTCCCCTTCTTCATTCTGATGGCCGCGACGGTCTACCTTGACCAGGAAAAAGATTTTAGGACTGAAATCTTGATCATCGTGGCGCTGGGCTTGATGTTGGGGATCGGCTCAATCTACTTGGCAGTTCACCTCACAAAACCTTCATTCCAACGCCTGGCGCTTGGGGGAATGTTCTTGGGGATGCTAATGGCTGGGAGCGGAACCATCTATGCCAACAGCATTCAACGCTCAGAAGACAAGATGAAGATCATTGTCACCAAGATTGTCGACTCCGAGGGGAAAGATTCTTACCTCCTCACGGATATGATCCTGCAAGTTATCAGGAAGGAACTCAGCTTATATCCCAATGTGCAGGTCGAATTCGTGGATGACACGATTACGGAAGAGGAAGGAAGCGAAAAAGCTTGGCAGATTGGCAAAGAGACAGAGGATGAGGCGGTCATTTGGGGTTCCTATAAGCTTCTCGACGATAAGGTCGCGGTCAATTTGCATTTTGAGGTGGTTGATGCCCAGATCGACTTTACCTTCAATCCTGGAAAGCGAACGTATGAAGGCATCCAGTCCTGGACGTTGGCCGATTTCAAGAATCTCACGGCCCAAAGAGAATTGGCAAGTGGCATCCTCTTTCTAAGCCAAGTATTAATCGGTGTAACCGATGTCCGCTATGCCTATGCTTTAGATGACGACTATGATACCACGGTCCAAAAAGCGGTCTTTGCTATAACTTCGGCTTTAAGCCAGACCGAAATTCCCCTCTCTTTTCAAAGCATAGGTCATGCCAATCGCTGTTATGCTTACCGCATTCAGGGGAAATATGATAAAGCTTTAGCGGATTGCAACATAGCGTTGAGCCTAGTCCCCCAAAATCTCTATGCTCTCGTGGTTCGGGGGACAGTCTATGCTGAAAAAGGGGATTTAACCAAGGCTTTTGCCGATCTGAATAAGGCTCTCGAACTTAATCCCTTCTATGTTTTCGGTTATGCACGGCGCGGTAGTGTCTATTTGGCTAATGGGCAATTTACTGAAGCGATTACCGACCTCGATCAGATAATCAAAAGGGTCTCTAATTTTAGATATGCGTTCCTCTGGCGGGGGATCGCCTATGCCCAGATTGGCGATAACTTAGCCTCTTCTGGCCAACCCCCTCGTTGTGCCACGAAGGATGAATGCTACGCCAAAGCCCGCACCGATTTTGAGAAAGCCCTTAACCTTGAGTCGCATGATTTAGAGGCCTTGGCGTGGTTAGGCTATGTCAATCGTTTCCTCCCCGACTTGAATGAGGCGCTTGACCGAAAACCTACTTTTTCCCAACGCGCCACTTACTATTACCTGCGGGGTTTAGTCAAAGCTGAAAAGCAGCAAAAAGAGGCGGCCCTAACCGATCTCCAAGAGGCACTCAAGCTTGGGCGGCTTTCAGCATTTAATCAGGAGCGGGCCCAGAGCCTAATCCAGGAATTATCTACAACTAAATAGTTGCTCTGGCCTCAAAGCTATCTCGCTCGAACTCTCAGCCCGCTTAGGTTCCAAAACCTAAGCGGGCTTTTAGCTCTGCGGCGCGAGGCGCGGTAGTTTGCATCCTAACGCACTTTGTGCTAAAGTATGGCACTGGCAAATGCCAGGTAAGCAGGGTAGTTTGTTTCGCTTGTGGCGAAGTTATGATCACTTCGCTTTTGGATCTAACAGAAACAGGAGTTTTATAGTATGGCCGAGAAGTGGGTCTATCTGTTCCGTGAAGGCAACACCACCATGCGCGATTTGCTGGGGGGCAAAGGCGCAGGGGTCGCCGAAATGACCAACGCCGGTGTGCCAGTCCCGCCGGGCTTCACGATTACGACAGCCGCATGCAATGCCTATTCCGACACCAAGCAGTTTCCGCAAGGGCTGTGGGAACAAGCCCTGGAAGGCTTGAAAGACATCGAAGCCCAGACGGGCCGCAAGTTTGGGGATCCCAAAAATCCGTTGCTCGTTTCTGTCCGGAGCGGAGCCAAATTCTCCATGCCAGGGATGATGGACACTGTCCTCAACCTGGGTTTGAACAAGGAAACGCTCGAAGGTTTGGCCGCGCAGACTGCCAATCGGCGGTTTGCCCAGGATGCCTATCGCCGCTTTGTCCAACTTTTTGGCAAGATCGTGTTGGGCGTGGAAGGCGATAAGTTTGAGCATGTCATGGAAAAGTTCAAAGGCCACGGCGAACGCACGGACACCGACCTAAGTGCTGATGAACTTGCCCAGATTGCTGAAGAATTCAAGGCGATCATTAAGGCTGAAAAGGGCATTGACTTCCCTGAAAACCCCCTCGATCAGTTACGCGAAGCGATTGCGGCGGTTTTCAACTCTTGGAATGGCCGTCGTGCGGTAGATTATCGGCGCATTAACAAGATTTCTGATAAGCTGGGCACAGCCGTCAATGTTCAAGCGATGGTTTTTGGGAATATGGGCGACGATAGTGCGACAGGCGTAGCCTTTACGCGTAACCCCAGCACGGGCGAAGCCCTGATCTTTGGCGAATATCTCGTCAATGCCCAAGGCGAAGACGTGGTCGCGGGGATTCGCACGCCCCAGCCGATTAGCGAACTCAAAGCGACCATGGGTGAAGTCTATGAAGAATTCATGACCATTGCGCGCAAGCTGGAAGCCCATTACAAAGACGTGCAGGATATGGAATTCACCATTGAGCGGGGCAAACTCTGGATGTTGCAGACCCGCAATGGCAAGCGCACGGGCCCAGCCGCCATCAAAATTGCGGTTGACATGGTGAACGAGGGTGTAATTGACAAAGCCACCGCGATTATGCGCGTCGACCCGGCCCAGCTTGATCAATTGCTCCACCCGATGATTGACCCCAAAGTCAAGGCCAAAACCCCTGTTTTGACCAAAGGCTTACCTGCTTCGCCCGGTGCTGCTTCGGGCAAAGCCGTTTTTGATCCTGACCAAGCCGAGGAATTGGCCGCGCAGGGCGAAAAAGTCATTTTGATCCGCGTCGAGACCGCGCCCGAAGACTTCCATGGCATGGTCGCGGCGCAAGCGATTCTGACCGCTCGTGGTGGGATGACCAGTCACGCGGCGGTGGTTGCGCGGGGGATGGGCAAACCCTGCGTCGCAGGCGCAGGCTCTCTCAAGGTCAATTATGCCGACCAGACCGTTACGGTTGGCGACACTGTCATTCAGAAGCTCCAATGGGTCACGCTCGACGGCGGGACAGGCGAAGTCTTTGTGGGGCAATTGCCCACCGTCAAGCCTGAACTTTCGGGCGACTTTGGAATCTTCATGGAATGGGTTGATGAGTTCCGCAAAATGGGCGTTCGGACCAACGCGGATACGCCCCATGATGCGAAAGTTGCTCGCGGCTTCGGCGCAGAAGGAATTGGCCTCTGTCGAACTGAGCATATGTTCTTCGAAGGGGATCGCATTGATGCCGTGCGCGAGATGATTTTGGCGGATACCATAGATGATCGCCGCAAGGCCTTGGCGAAGATTCTGCCCTTGCAACAAGGTGACTTTGAAGGTATCTTCAGCGAAATGAATGGTTTGCCCGTCACCATCCGCACGCTCGACCCACCTTTGCACGAATTCCTGCCTCACAACATCGAAGATATGCAAGCTCTCGCCGACAAGTTAGGCGTACCCGTCGAGAAGGTCAAATCTCGCGTCGAGGCGCTGCATGAATTCAACCCGATGTTAGGCTTCCGGGGCTGCCGCTTGGGGATTATCTACCCTGAAATCACAGAGATGCAAGCCCGTGCAATCTTCCAAGCCACCGTGGCCATGAAGAAAAAAGGGATTGTGGTCAAGCCTGAAGTCATGATCCCCTTGATCTTGGGGGTTGAGGAATTGAAGCTGCAAGAGCAAGTGGTGCGGGACGTTGCGGCAGAGGTTCAAAAGGAAAGTGGGACAACCTTTGACTACCTCGTCGGCACGATGATTGAATTGCCCCGTGCCGCCTTGACCGCCGATAAGATCGCGGGCGTGGCGGAGTTCTTCAGCTTTGGCACGAACGACCTGACCCAGACCTGTATGGGCCTCAGCCGCGACGACTCAGGGCGTTTCCTGCCAGCCTACGTCGAGCGCAAAATTATGAGCGACGACCCCTTCCAATCCATTGACCAAGAAGGCGTGGGCCAATTGGTACAGATGGGCGTGGCGAAGGGCCGCAGCACTCGCGCCGACCTCAAAGTTGGGATTTGCGGCGAACACGGTGGCGACCCCGAAAGCGTCAAGTTCTTCTTCAAAGCGGGGCTAAACTACGTCAGTTGTTCACCCTACCGCGTCCCGATTGCCCGTTTGGCCGCGGCCCAAGCTTCCCTGGAAGCCAAGGAACGCGATAAGTAAGCAAGCGCAAAGCTAAATAGGCATTGGCCACAGAGGCAGGGATTGCACAATCCCTGCCTTTTGGCTTTTAGGGAAAAGCGAACAAAGTAGCATTTGGGCTAGAAATAGGCTATAATGAGATTGCGACCAAACCCCAAAGCGTGTCGAAAGTGAGGTTTTAGATGGTTACACAAATTTATGCCCCGCCTATGCTCCTCACGGGCGCAGATTTTGCCGCCCTGGAGCAGCAAGGCCCCGCTGAGTTAATTGAAGGAGAATTTGTCCCGATGACCCCTCCAGGCTACGACCACTGTGAATGCGAACTCAACTTCGCTAGTGCCATTCGGGCTTTTGCCCGCCAGCACGGGTTAGGTAAGACTTTCTGCGGCGAAGTTGGCATCTACACGCGCCGCAACCCTGATACGATTCGGGCCGCTGATGCCGCCTTTATCTCCTTTGAACGTTTCAACCAGCGCACTGAGCCAACGTACCTCGATGTCGCGCCTGAGCTTGTGGTCGAGATTCTGTCGCCTAATGACCGCTGGCGCGAAGTTTTGACGAAGCTGGAAGAGTATTTGACCATTGGGGTAAAAGTCGTTTGGCTTGTTGATCCAGCGAAACAACAGGTTTTAGCCTATCAAAGTCTCACCCAAAAGCAGACCTTTCACGCCGAAGACCTGTTGACCTGCGAGGCGGTTCTCCCTGGCTTCGCTATTAAGGTCGCGGAGCTATTTTGAAGCGCAAGGCAACGAACTTGTGCCATCGCGCCCACCGCCTTTCAAGCTCCCCAAGCCTCCCCACCACGCAGCGACTAATTGGTGTTAGAATATCTTTACGGGAAAACTCTTTGCCCACCCCCAGCCCGTTGCAGCATCCAGGAGTCCACGGAACCCGTTGGTTGAGCTTGCCGAAACCAACGTTCCCTTCGGCACGCTCAGGGAACGGAACGCTCAGGGAACGGGTGGTTCCCTGCGGCAAGCTCAGGGAACGGAGCCGCCCCGTTGGTTGAGCGGTAAGTGAGCTTGCCGAACTTGCCGCAACCAGCGTTCCCTTCGGCAAGCTCAGGGAACGGGTGCTTCCCTTCGGCAAGCTCAGGGAACGGCCCAAATTGAAATGAGGAACCTATGCCTTACAACGATGACAACTATGACCGCCGCCGCCAAATCATTGCTTTGAGCGAAGATGGTACCGACCTTGCCAAAAGAAAGCAATTTTCCCGCGCCTTTGAATGCTTTGAAGAGGCTTTAAAGCTTGATTCAAAAAACTGTATCACCTTGAACAGGTATGCGAGAGCCTTGGAAAGCGCAGGGAAAGAGATCGAGGCCCTGGAAAAATATCAGCAATCGTTGAAAATCAACTCAGGAGATACCTATGCGCTGACTGGTTCGGGAAAAATCTTAGCGGCAAGGGGGAATTACACCGAAGCCTTTGCCCAGTTTGAAGCGTCCCTGCG
>JFJP01040599.1_pt1 | contig 19002 bp, 16 predicted proteins | sample 431651 | NCBI WGS metagenome assembly JFJP01 (sample SAMN02602958, study PRJNA72255) | Microbial mat metagenome, whole genome shotgun sequencing project. | biome: fresh water; feature: sink hole; material: water; isolation source: purple microbial (photo- and chemosynthetic) mats found in...
CAGGAAGCCTTAGTGCCGGTTTTGTTCTGGCAAGTATGCTTAACAATGCAGGCGGTGCCTGGGATAATGCTAAAAAATATGTTGAAAGAGGAAACTATGGCGGCAAGAAAAGCGAATGCCATAAAGCTACAGTTGTTGGTGATACAGTAGGCGATCCATTCAAGGATACGTCAGGACCTGCTCTTAACATTCTGATCAAACTCATGTCTATGGTAGCAGTTGTACTTGCTGGTCTTACTGTTGCATTCAGTATCTTTTAATCTGCAGATATAGATATTATTATAAAAGCTGCCTCTTCCGGGGCAGCTTTTTTTTCTAATGCCTTTTTAATGCCATTCAAATGTTTTTCTAATTAGTTTGTAATTAAGAAAGGATAACTTATGCGTAAATTTGTTGATCAGGCATATTAAATAATTGCCGGCGTGTACTTAGGAATGGTGTTTATAATAAAAAAATAAAAATGATTACTGTAATAATACCAACCCTGAATGAGCAGTCTACTATTTCCCAGGTTGTACAACTGGTACAGGTAGCTGATATTGTTACAGAAATTCTCGTTATCGACGATAAATCACTTGACGATACAATTAAAAATGCAAGGAGTGACAAGGTAAAAATATACACAAGTACAAAACTGGGTAAAGGTGCATCAATGAGGGATGGGATGCTGCTTGCTAACAATGAAATTATAGCTTACCTGGATGCTGATATCGTCACATATCCAAAGGATATTATTCAGTTACTCACCGCACCTATAGTATCAGGAGAGGCCGATTTTGTAAAATCATTTTTCAACCGTCAGGCTGGCAGAGTAACAGAGTTGGTTGCAAAACCTTTGCTTAGCATATTATTTCCCGAACTTGCCCACTTCTCTCAACCTTTAAGCGGTATGATAGCCGGAAGAAAGTCATTTTTCGAGAAGGTGACTTTCGAAAATGATTATGGTGTCGATATCGGACTACTAATTGATATGTCGCATCTTAATGCCAGAATAGCAGAGGTAGATATTGGTTATATCGAAAACCGGATGCAATCGTGGGAACAACTGGCAAAAATGTCAAAAGAAGTTTCAAGGGCAATCTTAACCCGGGCTGAATTAATTAAGCAGTCTAATCTTGAAGTACTTGAAAATATTTCGATTATACGCGATCAGATGGATTTTGCCATTAAGGAAAGCGTTTCGGGACTTAAGAAGATGCTGATTTTTGACATGGATAATACCATTCTTCATAGCAGCTTTATAACAACCCTTGCTACAAAGTATAATTTCAGAGACAAACTGATTTCTGTTGTATCAGAAAACGATAATCCTTATACAAGAACCAAGTTAATAGCCAGGTTGCTTAAAGGGCTTAATATAAAACAGTTACTGGAAGTTGTTGATAGTATTCCTGTTACTCAAGACTTTGAAAAAATCATTAAAACATATAAAAACCATGGTTATATCTGTGGTATTATTAGTGACAGCTATGATTGTATTACAAATCATTTGGTTAATAAGTTTGGCCTTGATTTTTCCATTGCCAACGAATTGGAGTTTTCAAATAGTGTAGCAACCGGCGAAGTTAAAGTACCATCACTATTTATCAAAACCAAAGAAAGTAATTGTAATCATGATTTCTGTAAATCTAATGCAATGCGGGAAGTAGCGAGCCGGTATAAGATTGATCTGAAAAATATAATCGCAATCGGAGACAGTGAAAATGATATCTGCATGATCAAGGACAGTGGAATTGGTATTGCGTTCTGTTCATCAAATGAAACACTCAACATGGTTGCAAACAAGACAATTACAGAAAGATCATTCACATCTCTTACCGATATTATTTAATAAAAAAAAAGAATAAATTAGAGTAGTAGCTGGTAAAATTGTTAAAAATCCTGATTAAGATCCTCGATTAATTCAGAACCCAGCACTCCTGCTGCAATTTCCCTAACCTCACCTGTCATTCGGATATTAAATTCCTTATCAATTTCAATTTTCAGGGATCCTCCCTGCATATGCATTGTTAGGTCACCTTTTATAAGTCCTTTTTTAACCAGCACAGATGATGCTGCACATGATGAGCTGCCTGATGCAAGCGTAAATCCTGCACCTCTTTCCCAGATAAGGATCTGAGCATCGTGATCAGAGAGAACTTTGGCAAACTGAACATTAATGCGATTTGGAAACATTGGGTGATTTTCGAGTAACGGACCATAGGTCCGGATCTCCTTCTCATCGAGTTTCTCTTTAATGACAACACAATGCGGATTGCCTACTGAGACGCAGTTCACTTCAAATTCTTTATCGCCGGCAGTAATTTTTTGTCCGATGAATTCGGGCAGATCAGAATTAACAGGGATTTCGCGGGATACAAAGATTGCTTTACCCATATCAACGCGGATCATCTTTGCTTTTCCCTGTTTTTCCTCAATTATATCGGCATAAACAATATCGGTGAGTGTTTCAACTGAAAACTGACGCGTGTTTGCATAACCATAATCATAAAGAAACTTACAAAAAATACGAAGCCCATTCCCGCTTTTTTCAGCCTCCGAACCATCCGGATTATATACCCTGAAACCAAAATCTGCTTTTGCCGAAGGTACTTTCATAACAATACCGTCGGAGCCAATCCCGAAATTAATGTTGCACAGGCGTATTATAGCCTGTTTTGTAAGGCTGAAATCAATATTGGAACTGTCGATGACAATATATTCATTGCCAAGCCCGTGCATTTTAACAAAACTGTTTTTTTCCATAGATATTTTTAATAAAGTCGGGATATTAAAGTACAAAATTTCTGACAAGATCTTCAAGTGTGTCTCTTCTTCGTATCAGCCGCGGATCTCCATTAGCTTCTATCAGTACTTCCGCAGGCCGGAGGCGGTTGTTGTAATTTGAACTCATTGAATAGCCGTAAGCACCACTGTCGAGCACTCCAAGGATGTCATTCTCGATTATCTCCGGCAGCTTTCTGTCTTTTGCAATTATATCGCCTGTCTCACAAATATTACCAACTATCGTCACGTTTTCCTCCTTTGGTTGTGATGCAGAGTCATTTTTCCGGTAGATCTCAATATCGTGGTGTGAGTCGTACATTACTGGCCGAACAAGCACATTAAACCCCAGGTCGGTGCCAGTATATTTTATGTTGAAATTTGTTTTAATTGCATTCACTTTCCCGAGCAGGATCCCTGATTCGGCCACTATATATCTTCCCGGTTCAATCTTAAATTCTATATTTTTACCATACTCTGTTACCCACTGATGAATTATTTCAGAGAGTTTTCCACCAAGTTCTTTCAGATCGAGCCTGGGCTGATCTGACTGTTTTTTATATGGAATACCGAATCCTCCCCCCAGATCTATGAACTCCAGGTCTTCGAATCTTCTGGCAATCGAAAGTATGTTTCCGGTACTCCTGAGATATGCTTCCCCATCCATAAAAAGTGAACCGATGTGCTGATTAATCCCAATCAGTTTAAGATGATATTTTTCCAATATCCTTTTTACCTCAGGAATACTGCTCATTTCAATCCCAAACTTGGTTTTTTGTCCGGCTGTAGTCACCTTTTCATGATGCCCTGCACCGAATCCCGGATTCACCCTGAATGCCACCTTGCCTCCCGGGTTAATCCTGCCATACATTTCAAGCTGAGAAACAGAATCAACGGAGATCTTTACCCCGGCATGAATGGCATACCTGAATTCTTCTTCACTTACATTATTGCTGATATATAAAATTTCTTCCGGTTTATATCCTGCCAGTAAATTCACATATATCTCACCTGGTGACATCGCATCCACCCGCAATCCTTCACTCTTCACTATCTTCAGAAGCTCGAGGTTACTATTGGCTTTGGGTGAATAATTTACTGTGAAATTTGAATATGAGATCAGACCCTTCAGATCACGACATCGTTTGCGAAGAATATTTTCGTTATATACATAGAGTGGGGTACCGTATTTTTCGGATAGATGAATAGGATCGGTATTGCCAAAAAACTTCTTTTCGCTGCTTACTTTGGAATAAATATAAATCATTGTTTTAGGGAGAATGATAACTTTAATATATTTGCGACAAAAGTATAAAAATGGCGCAGATTAACGAAAACTATTTTAAGCTTCAGGCTGGTTACCTCTTCCCGGAAATTGGAAGGAGGGTTCGCGAATTTCAGAGGGAACATCCACAGGCAAACATTATAAAAATGGGAATTGGAGATGTAACGCAGCCACTTACACCTTCTGTCATAAGGGCTTTCCATGAAGGAGTTGAAGAAATGGCGAAAATCGGAACATTTAAAGGATATGGTCCGGAGCAGGGGTATGATTTTCTGCGTGAAGCAATTGCAAAAAATGACTATCACGATCGTGGTTCCGATATAAGTTCTGATGAGATTTTCGTTTCTGATGGTTCAAAATGTGATACCGGCAATATTCTTGAAATATTTGGCCTGGATAATGTCATTGCCATGCAGGACCCTGTGTATCCGGTTTATGTCGATACAAGCGTTATGGCGGGCCGCACGGGCAATTACCTGGGGAACGGTTATTACGACAGACTTGTCTACATGCCATGCAATGCTGAGAATGGCTTTATTCCTGAAATTCCTGAAAAAAAAGTGGATATAATCTTTCTCTGTTATCCTAACAATCCGACAGGCACAACTGCTGGAAAAACTGAGCTTAAGAAATGGGTCGATTATGCCATTAAAAACAAATCCATCATTCTTTATGATTCAGCATATGAAGCCTATATTTCTGATCCCGAGATTCCTCATTCAATTTTTGAAATTGAGGGAGCCAGAGATGTGGCTATCGAATTCCGCAGTTTTTCAAAAACGGCAGGGTTTACAGGAACGCGCTGTGCTTATACAGTTATTCCCAAAAGCCTGGTTGCAACCACATCCGATGGATCAGAAAAACAATTATACCCCCTCTGGTACAGAAGACATACTACAAAATTCAATGGTGTCTCATACCCCGTGCAGAAAGCTGCTTCAGCTATCTTTACAGAAGAAGGGAAAAAAGAAGTGAAAGCGACGATCAGTTACTATATGAACAATGCTAAAATTCTTCGCGATAGTCTTGTTAAACTTGGCTTCCAGGTATTTGGAGGGATAAATGCACCATATGTATGGGTTAATTCAGGCCGCGGGATCAAATCGTGGGATCTTTTTGATAAACTGTTGAATGAAGCCCATGTGGTTGGTACTCCCGGATCAGGATTTGGTCCCTCCGGTGAAGGTTATTTCAGGTTTTCTTCATTCGCCACACACGAAAATGTACTGGAAGCAATGCAGAGACTGGGAAAGCTAAAATGGTAATATCTCACCAGGTCTAATAAATGATCCGATTGAAATCTGGTTATTTTCAATTTATTCATGCCTGCTTGTTATTATTTATAATACCGAACCGGGTATTCCCATTTTGATTGCCTTAATTCAGTATATTTGAAAAAAGAGTAATAATGAAACTGCCTTTTCTCTCAGATATTCAAACCGCTTATTCACGTATCAGGCCTTATGTTCACAAAACACCAGTAATGAGTTCGCACCAGTTAAACGAGCTTTTTGACTGTGAACTATTTTTCAAATGTGAAAACTTTCAAAAGGTCGGAGCCTTTAAGTTCAGAGGTGCTACAAATGCTGTACTCGAATTGACCTCAGCTGAAAAAAGAAGGGGAGTGGTTACTCATTCTTCAGGTAATCACGCAGCTGCACTTGCTCTGGCTGCAAGAATTAACGGAGTTCATGCGAATATTGTGATGCCGGAAACAGCACCTGAAGTCAAGAAGAATGCCGTCGCCGGGTATGGAGCTGAAATAACCTTCTGTAAACCAACTCTGGAATCGCGTGAAGAAACAACCCGCAAGATTATGGAAAGGACAGGAGCAATTCTGGTTCATCCTTATGATAATTTCAATGTAATATGCGGACAGGGCACAGCTGCCCTTGAACTTCTTGAAGAAGAAAGCGATTTTGATATAGTTATTGCACCTGTCGGAGGCGGTGGATTAATGAGCGGTACATCTGCCTGCATAAAAGGCATTAATAAAGATATTAAAGTTATTGGTGCTGAACCCCTTAATGCAAATGATGCATATATTTCTTTTACAACTGGTGTTCTTACACCTTCTGTTAATCCATTAACAATAGCTGACGGTCTTCTCACTTCCCTGAGTGAACTCACTTTTTCGGTAATAAAAAAGAATGTAGACCAGATATTTACAGCCCGTGAAGAATCAATAGCTGAATGTATGTTACTGATCTGGGAAAGGATGAAAATAATTGTTGAGCCTTCCTCCGCAACGGTATTAGCTATTGTAAAAGAGAATCCGGAATTTTTCAGGGGAAAAAGGATTGGCCTGATAATTTCCGGGGGGAATGTCGATTTCAGAAAACTGCCCTTTTAATTTTTTTTGGTGAAATACGCAATAATCGGGTAATGATCAGAATATCTGACCTTTATAATTTCAAAATAGCTGTTGATAAGCGCATCATCATACAGGATATAGTCAATCCGGTTTGGGGGATAGTTCCCTTTATATGTAAATCCTGCACCATATCCTGAATTGACGAATGAATCGTTAAGGCCTTTCCGGATCTTTCTGTATGAATATGATACCGGAGTATCATTAAAGTCGCCTAAAACAATAACCGGGTAAGGCGACCTGTTAATATGATCCTTAACTACCTGTGATTGCAAAGCCCTGCGAACAAATCCCTTTTTCAGACTTACTGAAAGATCTTTTACCTCTTCCAGGGCTTCTTTATCACCTGCAGCTGTTATCTCCTCTATGAGTGAATGTTCCATCCTTTTAAGTCTGAATGACTGTAAATGATTATTATAAATCCTGAAGGTATCTTTCTTAATAAGGACATCTGTATAAATTGAAAGACTTGAGGAGCCCGGATGTATAATTTCTCCCTTTTTAATGATGGGATATCTGGTGAAAGTTACAATTCCATAATACCTGTTTTTTCCACTTCCCAGAACTTTCATGTGGGAATAATAATTACTTCCCAGAGCTGTTCTTACCGAAATTTCCTTCTGAGATGGATTGCCAAAAAGATAAAACTCCTGGAGGCATATTATATCAGCCTTCTGGGCTTTAAGAAAATCGATTGTTTTTTTTTCAGAGTTAGCTGCTTTTTTACCCTCAAAATAATTGAATAAGTGAAGATTGTAACTTATAACTTTAAAGGTATTTGTTTTATTCCTGGCAGGTTTGGCCAGCTTTATGTAATTAGAAAAATGATTGAATCCGATAGCTATTATAATCACAGAAATAAGTGCCTCAAATTTTAATAACATTGCCCATATTATTGCAAGGATAATATTTACAAGTAAAAGATATGGGTATGCTAAGCCAAAGAAGGCTGGAAGTGCAAAATCATCGGGATTAATACTAACCGAAAGGTACGATATCAGCAGTGTAAAAGCAAAAAATACGTTTACAGCTAAAAGAATCTTATAAAGAATATTTTTCAAACGGGAATGCAAGAATTTATCAAAATCGGGTTTTTAAATAATTTCTGGTGATAATACTGTTTTAACTATCTGATTATTAAGTCTAGTGATTAGATGATCTCAAATATTTACGAATTTACCAGTATTTCGGAGATTAAGCAGTTATAGAATTCCTGTTTTTGATTAGTGAGGTCAAAGCTTATATTAATGTGTAATTTAATGCGATCAATTTTTTCTCTGACTCTCCTTAAACAGGGTATCCTTTTCTTCTTTAGTCAGGCTGTCATATCCCCCTTTGGAGATTTTTTCAAGAATGTTGTTGATTATCACCTGGTGCTCAGCTCTGGCCTTATTATATTCATATTCATTAACCACTCTCTTGTGAGTTACCTTAAGTTTAGGCCGTGGTTTGAATAAAACAACAATAAAATCGATGATCTTGTTGAAACCTCTTCCTATATCACGCCCTTTACGCAGGTTGATGATATATAAGTAGCCAAAAAGTGCCCCTCCGATATGTGCAAGTTTTCCACCGGAATTAACCGAAAAATCCATTATTGAAGTGAGTACAAAAATTGTGAGGGCCATGTACTTAATCTTAATTCTCCCAAACAAAAAGAGGTGAATAGTATTACCGGTAAATGCAGGGAAAATATTAAAAGACAGTATATATATTATTGCCCCGGAGATTCCACCCATAAGATATACTGCAACCAGTTTTCTCTGATCAAGATATTCCAGAAAGATCCTTCCAAACCAGTATAACCACAGCATATTGAATAGAATGTGCCAGATATCTTTGTGAACAAACATGTAGGTTATTATGGTCCAGGGTCTTAGCAGGAAAGCTTTATATGATGAAGGTACAGAGAGAAGGGATAGAGTTTTCTCCGAGATTACAGGGTTATTTAGCAGGAAGCCAATAACTGCAAAAACTGTAATAAGTATGAAAAATGCAATGTTAAGGTATATAAGCCTGGTAAGGTTACTCCCATTTCTGAAAGTTTTCTTTATATCGTCCCAAATTCCCATCAGTATTTAGTATAAAGTGTTTGTAGTTTTTCTCCAGTACCTTATCATCAGGTAACCGAATAGCATACCTCCGAGGTGAGCAGCGTGGGCAATGTTGCTTCCCGGAGCTGTAACTGCAAGATATAGTTCAATAGCACCATATATCATTACAAAGTATTTTGCTCTTATCGGAATTGGAGGAAACAGGAGCATAAGTTGAGTGTTTGGAAAAAGTACACCGAAAGCAAGTAATATGCCAAAAATTGCGCCGGATGCACCTACAGTCGGTACGTTAAGCAGAAGCTGCAGGCTTTTCATAGTATCATCTGAAAATACTTTTCCCTCTCTGAAATATTGTGTGCCTTCATCAAGTACAAGTTGCAGCTGGTCAGGACTGATAACATTCATCAGGTTATTATACTGAAACAGGATGACAGTTTCATGAACAAAAGCAGCCCCAAGGCCACAGATCATATAATAAATGAAAAAGCGTTTTGGTCCCCAGACATTTTCAAGCACTTGCCCAAATATGTACAGAGCATACATATTGAAAAATAGATGCCAGAACCCTCCATGCATGAACATGTGGGTAATTATCTGAAGAGGCATAAAGTGCTCTGATTTTGGGAAATAAATACCCAGAATCATTGTAAGATCCATTCCAAATGCACTCTTGGCAGCTAAATCTGCCAGAAACATAAGCACATTAAGGAAAATAATATTTTTTACAACCGGGGGTAATCCGAAAAAGCTTCTGCCGAATCCATTCATCTATGTAGGTTTATTGAGATTTTTACTTCAATTGTCGGGCCAAAAATAATTCTATTCTTTCATCCGACATAATGTCATCCCCTCCTATTTAAATCTTTTATCAATTTCTTCAAGAGTAATAATACTGATAACAGCTTTTCCTTTCGGGGAATAATTTGGAGAATGGCATGCAAAAAGTGTGTCAAATAGATTTTCCATTTCACTCTGTGTTAATATTTTGCCATAAGGGATAGCAGATGCACCAGCCATGGCAGCAGCGATCTTTTCTTTTGCCCCGGTTGATGGATCAGCCTGTGTGCTTTTGAACTCCTCAATTAAGATCTCAAGGATCTCAAGAGGGTCCGACTGATTACTGCCCGTGGGTCGCCCGTTTATTATTATTTTATTTTTTCCGGAATACTGAATACTGAATCCAAGCAGTTCCAGTTCTGCTTCTATTTCTTTAAGGACATAATAATCAGCTGGATTTAATTCTATTGTTACCGGAAACATCTCTGTCTGGCTTGCAGCACGATTACTGCTGAGGTATTCCAGGAACCTTTCATAAAGAACTCTTTCATGAGCTTTTTTCTGGTCAATCAGCATAAGTCCTGATTTTACAGGGCAGGCTATATATTTATTTTTTATCTGGAAGAATTTTCTCTCAGATTCTTTTATTTTTTCAAATTGTTCGGGATTCTCATTCCCCTTTTCAAGTGTGGCATAAAGTTTTTCCCAGTTTGCAGTGTTTTCTCTTTCAAATCTTTCAATAAGTCCGGTTTTATCTTGGGTCCTTTCCTCCGATTCGAACGGATTATATTGAGTATTGATTTCTATTTTAGGCTGTTCAGGGATATTACCCGAAGAGTTTCGTACCGGGATATCGATCAGGGCTTCATTATCAAAATTAAGTGAGGGAACTATATTGAACCTGCCAAGAGCTTCGCGCACTGATGCCATAAGGATCTGCCATATTGATCTTTCGTCCTCAAACTTGATCTCTGTCTTGGTCGGATGAATATTTATATCAATGGATGCCGGATCGGCTTCCATAAAAATGAAATATGAAGGAATTGCCTCAGCAGGAAGGATATTCTGATATGCTTCCGCAACTGCTTTATGAAAGTAGGGATGTTTCATAAAACGGTTATTTACAAAGAAAAACTGCTCCCCATATGTTCTTCTGGCATTCTCGGGTTTACCGATGAATCCTCTGATTGTTATCAGACTTGTGTCTGTTTCAAGGGTAATCAGTTCCTGGTTGATCTGTTTTCCGAATACTGCAATTATCCGTTGTCTGAGGTTACCTGAGGCAAGATTATAAATTTCATTATCGTTGTGATGCAGAGAAAATTTTATTTCGTGATGAGCTAATACAATTTTCTGAAATTCATTGACTATATGGCGGATCTCAGTATTATCAGATTTAAGAAATTTTCTTCGGGCAGGGATATTAAAAAAAAGATTCTTAACTGAAAAACTTGATCCCTGAGGGCAGCTGCAAGGTTCCTGGAGCTCAACTTTCGACCCATTAACAGTTATCAGTATACCTGTTTCACTCCCTTCTTTTCGGGTCTTAAGCTCAACCATGGCTACAGCGGCAACAGATGCCAGAGCCTCTCCCCGGAATCCTTTTGTGGTAATAGCAAAAAGGTCCTGAGCTGATGTAATCTTTGAGGTGGCATGCCTCTCAAAAGATAATCTTGCATCGGTTTCAGACATGCCTGCACCGTCATCTGTTACCTGGATTAATGTTTTGCCGGAGTCTTTTATTATTACCCGGATATTTTTTCCTCCGGCATCAACTGAGTTTTCCATTAGCTCTTTAACCACAGACGCAGGTCTCTGAATAACTTCACCTGCTGCAATCTGATTGGCAACTGAATCTGGCAATAGTTTTATTACATCAGGCATCAACAAAAAAATTTGATAAGTAATTTGTTATATGGGTATTCTAATTTGACTTTATCATTTAAATAATCAATGGTACAAATATATAAATAATTGATACATGACCTTTCCCGGTGGATTCAGGGTAACCATAACAAAACAATGGTGTATTTTAATATGAGATGATTATATTTGGGGAAAAATCAGGTATTATGAAAAAACTTACTGTAATTTTTATTGTCATTTCCTTCCTGGTTATTGTCTGGAGCTCATGTAAGTCCGAGAAAAATGGGATCAGGGTAATGACATTAAATGTCAGGTATGACAATCCCGGGGATAGTTTGAACGCATGGCCTAACAGAGCGGAACAGGTCTGCGATTTCATCTCAAGTGAAAAGCCTGATATACTGGGGATGCAGGAGGTTCTGTGGCGGCAGTATGTGATTCTTGATTCGGCTCTTACGGATTATTCATCTACAGCAGTAGGTCGCGACGATGGGGCGAAAGCAGGTGAAATGAACCCGGTTTTTTTCCGGAAGGAGCGATTTGATATGGTCAGGACAATAACTTTTTGGTTATCAGATACTCCTGATAGCGCAGGATCAAAAGGATGGGGAGCTTCCCTTCCCCGTATAGTAACCTGGATGGAACTGGTTGATAAAAAGTCCCATGAGCATTTTTTCTATTTTAATACGCATTTTGCGCATGATTCTGATTCTGCAAGAATAATGAGTTCGAAGATTCTCCTGAAGGAGGTTGGCAGAATAGCAGAAGGATTTCCATTCATAATAACAGGGGATTTTAATATGTTACCCACAAGTAAAGGTTACGCTATTTTAACAGGTCCCGATGAGAGTGTTCCATTATTAATTGACTCTTATTCTATTTCTGAAAAAAGGCCTGCAGGCCCATCATTTACTTTCAATGGTTTTTCTGACAGGCCAGGTAGAGGAAGAATCGATTATATTTTTGTTAAAAATGGCATGAAGGTGCTAGATCACAAGACGATAAATAAAAAAGAGCATGGAATATTTATCTCCGACCATTGGCCTGTGGAATCAACTGTTTTGCTGAATAACAATTAAGTTTCCAATGACTGGCAGGAACTCTTAAAGGATTATTTTCCCGGGGTGCCTTAACAGGAATATCTTCCATCAGGCAGTCTTGCGGTATCGTCTGACTGCAAGTAATGAAAAACTTATTGCAATAACAGCAAGGGAATAGAGTTCAGTGCTAATGTCATTTATATCAGAACCTTTAAGCATTACCATCCTGTTAATGCGCATAAGGTAAGCGACTGGGTTAATTAGGTTAAAATTCTGTGCCCACATCGGCATGCTCTCATATGGAGTGAAGATACCGCTCATCAGGATAAAAATTATCATACAAAAAAAAGCGATAAACATGTACTGTTGCTGTGTTCCTGAAAATGTAGAGATAAAAAGAGCCAAACCGAGGACTGCTACCAGGAAGAGTGAGGCTCCAAAAAACAATATCAATATACTTCCCTCGAAAGGTATGTGAAAAGCCAGTTTCCCAATACCTAAACCAAGCGCAAGATCTACTAATCCGATCAGCAGGAATGGAACCATTTTAGCAATAATGAAATGGTACTTCCTAACCGGTGTAACGTTAATCTGCTCAATAGTACCTATCTCCTTTTCCCTTACCATGTTTAAACCTGCCAGCAGAAAACCGATAGCTGTAACAAGGATCACCAGGATGCCGGGCAGCATATAATATTTATAGTTTAACATTTCATTGTACCAATACCTGTTGGTGATCTGAATCTGGGGAGAAGTGATAATTGAAGTGGAACTAATGTTTTCCAATATAAGATCTTTGTTATAGTCGCGTATTACTCCGTTAATATATGCCCACGAAAGCTGTGCTGATGAAGCATTTATGGCATCAACTGTAACCAGAAGCTTTCCGGTATTTCCATTGATAAGATCCTTTCCGAATCCTGATGGCACCTGTAGTATTACGTTGCATTTGTTACGGTGAAGCAGATCGTTGGCTTCCTGCTCTGAGAAAGTAGAAAAGGCAAGATTGAAAAATGTTGAACCTTCCAGTTTACTGATCAATCCTCTCGATTCGGGACTCATATCTTTGTCAATGACAGTGAGCCTTATGTTCTTTATCTCAAAGGTTATCGCAGGTACCAGTATCAGCATCTGGACAATCGGTACAGCAAAAATTGCCTTCGATATGAACTTGTTTCTGAAAATCTGAATAAATTCCTTTCGTATCAGATATAAAATTGTTCTCATCTTTAGGTTCCTGTTAAATGGTTGCCGACATCCGGCTTAAGATTATCGCGAACATTTTTTATTTTTAAACTATGTTATTATAACAACTTATTCCAATCTGATTTTAAATTTTCTTATGCTTATTGTGACAAAGATAATTGTCATAAGTATCAGTATAAGTGTCTCTTTCCATATGAACGTTAATCCAGTACCCTTTATCATAATGTTCTTTATTATTACAATAAAATACCGGGGAGGCATAATCAAACTGATCCAATCATATATTTCGGGCATATTCTCAATAGGAAATATAAAACCCGACAACAAGATTGTAGGCAACATAAGACCGATAAGAGATAAAAAGATAGCCTGCTGCATGTTACTTGATACTGTTGATATCAATATCCCGAGGGTCAGACTCATTAAGATATATAGCATGCACTCTCCAAGAAGCAACACTATACTTCCTTTTACAGGTAAATTGAAAACAAACCACGAGAGTGCCAGAATGAGTAAAACGTTTATGAAAGAAAGAATAAAGTAAGGCATCACCTTACCCAGAATTATCTGTACCGGACGGAGAGGGGAGACCAGTAAAACCTCCATTGTTCCGAACTCTTTTTCACGCGTAATTGTTACTGATGTCATAAGTGCACAGATTAGGATCAGGATAAGAGTTATCACTCCCGGGACAAACATAAAATGGCTTTTAAGGTTGGGATTATAGAACATCTTGACTTCAGGCTGAATAAGTATAGATGAGCCGGTTAAGGGTCCAGCAAGTTCCCTATTAAAGTCTGTTACAATTGCCATTGTATAATTTGTTACCAGAGTTGCAGTATTTGGTTCAGATCCATCTGCGATTATGCTCATTGAAGCTTTTCCCTGGCTCATCAGGTCTCTCCCGAAGTTATCCTCAAAAACTATTACTGCTTTCGTCTTCCCTTTTTTAAAGACCCTGTCTATGTCATTATAGTTGACAAGATTTTCAGTTTTTCTGAAAAATCCGGATGACATTATTTTATTGGTAAGCTGCTGTGTTATTTCATCGTTTGATAAATCGAGAATAGCGACTCCAGCATTTTTTATATCGGTGCTTACTGCAAAGCCAAATATAAGAATCTGGGCAGCAGGAATACCGAATAAAATAATGAGTGTTCTGTAATCTCTGAAGATATGCAGGAACTCTTTCTTAACAAACCCCAAAAATCTTTTCATGTATATATATAATTCTCAGATTATAATCGTATTTTATCTAACCTCCACTCAATCTGCATGTTGATGGTGATTATGGGACTGATGTAAATTTTGAGCACCTTACAATAAGCTAACCAGGTCTGGCAATTTTTATAAAAACTTCCTCAACTGTATCAGCATTATATCGTTTTTTAAGTGATTCAGGGGTGTCAAGTGCAACAATCTTCCCCTCACTCATAATTGATATCCTGTCACAATATTCAGCTTCGTCCATATAGTGGGTTGTTACGAAAACAGTTATTCCTCTTGAAGCGGTCTCATAAATCATTTCCCAGAATTGTCTCCTTGTAATCGGATCAACCCCGCCCGTCGGTTCATCTAAAAAAACAATTTTTGGTTCATGCAGAACAGCAACTGAGAAAGCAAGTTTCTGGCGTAATCCGAGAGGCAAATCTGAAATAAGTCTGTTTTCATATTTCTGGAAGCTTAGTTTGTCAAGAAGCTCAAATGTCCGGTCTCTTATCAGTTTTTTACTCATACCATATATACCTCCGTACAGGGTAATGTTTTCCTTCACTGTCAGGTCCTCATAAAGGGAAAACTTTTGACACATATAGCCTATATTTTTTTTAATCTGTTCAGACTGCTTCCTGGCATCAAAACCTGCTACAATAACCTCGCCGGAAGTAGGTTCTGATAATCCCGACAGAATCCTTATCGCAGTAGTTTTCCCGGCTCCGTTGGCACCTAGAAACCCGAAAATCTCCCCTTCATATACATCAAAATTCAGGTTATCGTTCGCAACGAATTTTCCAAACCTTTTAACAAGGTTACTGACTTTTATAACCTTATTTTCCATTATGATGGTTTATTCATTAATTCCAGAAACCTGTCCTCAATACTTGCTTCAGTTTCAGTGATGACTGCGGAGTTTATTCCATTCGATTTAAGATGATCGTATAATGAATTATCTATTCTGTCATCACTAAATGTAACATGTACTGAATCGCCGAAAGGATATGCAGTTATTGTATACTGAAATTGCCTTAGTGCATTTATAAGTTTATATTTTTCAGGTGCCTTTGCACTGAAAAGTTTTCTGCTGAATCCGTCTCTGATTTTTTGAGGCTGATCAACCGAAAGTATTTTCCCATTCTGTATCAATGCTACACGGTCACATCTCATAGCCTCGTCCATATATGGTGTTGATACAATAATTGTTATGTTATGCATTCTCAATTTGCCAAGCATATCCCAGAACTCTGACCTGGATACTGCATCGACTCCGGTTGTAGGCTCATCAAGAATAAGCAGTTTTGGTTTATGAATAAGGGCACAGCATAATGCCAGCTTCTGTTTCATCCCGCCCGAGAGTTTACCTGCGAGTCTATTTCTAAATTGTTCTATATGTGAGTAGATATCTGAAATCAGTTCATAATTTTCCTCAATTGTTGTCCCGAAGACCGTTGCATAGAAATTAAGATTCTCCTCAACTGATAGGTCCTGATACAAACTGAAACGACCTGGCATATAACCAATATTTTTTCTAAGTTCTTTATAATCAGTTTCACAATCCATTCCAAGAACTCTTAACTTACCTTCATCTGGCAGAAGGAGAGTGGTAATAATCCTGAAAAGAGTTGTTTTCCCTGCACCATCAGGTCCGATGAAACCAAAGACCTCCGATTCATTTACAGAAAAGGAAATATCGTCCAAAGCCTTTGTGGTCCCAAAACTTTTGCTGATCCCTGATGATTCGATAGCTATTTTCATTTTGTCAGTTATTGGATAACGGAAAAATTGCTTCCCCCGGCATTCCTGATTTAAGGGTACCATCATTTATTACATCTATGTTAACTGCATAAACAAGTGTTACCCGTTCTTCTTTTGTCTGAATAATTTTCGGAGTAAATTCTGCTTTGCCGGAAATATAGCTTACTGTACCTGTAAATGAGCTGAAATCCTTTTCTCCTTTGTCAATTCTGACATTGCATTGCTGCCCGTTCTTTATCTTTCCCAATTGAGCGCCACTAACATATACTTTCAGTTTAATTACAGAGAGATCAGCAATCTTAATGAGCGGTTTACCGGCGGAAGTTACCTCACCCATCTCTGAATATTTTTCTATAATAGTACCACTCAATGGGCTTTTTACACAACTTCTCCTGATCTGTTCATTAAGAGTAGCTTTTTTCGCCTCCTGAACAGATAATTCTGCTGACACAGAAGCTCTCTGGGTGTTATTGGCTGTTATCTGTTTTTTAAGCACTGCCACCTGACCAATGATATCATCATATTGTTTCTGTGTAGCAGCATCGTCCTTAAGCATTTTTTCGATACGACTTACATTTACCTGCAGATTATCGATCTGTTGTTCAAGTATATCATTCTGTGCAGTTATAGAACTTATTTTGGTTTTTATGCTTCGCATGCCTGCCTCTATTTCTGCTTTCTGAAGATGTAGAATAGTTGTGTCTATCAGAGCAATTACTGATCCCTTTTCAACGATTGTGCCTTCAACAGGTTCGAAGTCTATTATGCGTCCGTTAGTTTCGGCAGAGACCATTACTTCTGTTGCTTCAAAATTGCCATAAGCATCAGCCTCTCCGGTTTTGTTTTTGCAGCTCCATGTGAGCATCATTGCAATGAGTATTAATAAGGTGGTTTTCATGTGATTATATTGTTTTATTTATTCATCTTTTTTATTCAATTTCTTTCCCGCTTATATTAAGGTACTCTGTTTTTGCCATTGTAAGACTTATTTTATGAATCTCGTAATTTATTAATGACTGGCGTTCTGCATTCAATTCATTCAGATATTCTGTTGCTGTCATTGTTCCGTTCATGTATCGTGATTCTGCCGATGCTGTTATCCTTTTACGTATGGCAATAAGTTCCGTATCTGTTTCAAGCACAGCAATAAGGCTTGTAATTTCTCCTTTTTTCGATTCAAGTAATCTTCTAAGATTATCAGTCAGATCATTTTTTCTGCCTTCTATAATATTCTGCTGGATTGAGATGATCTGCTTTTCATTATTTGCTTTATTCCAGTCGAAAATATTCCATTTTATTCCGGCTCCGACTACATAATAAGGAGCAAATTCATCTTTAAAGAAATTACTTCCGGGCGGATTCCCGTAGCCCAGGGTTGCAAATCCGAAAGCTTTAGGCATTCTTTTGGTATCAATCACTTTAATTCCGGCGATGAGCATTTCTTTTCTGAGATCGAACTGCTGGAGTTCAGGCCTTGATAATTCACCTGTGAGGTCAACTGTCTGAGAAGGAAGGACAAATTCTGCAGAAGGATCAATGTCTGTTCCAATAAGACCCGACAGGATTTGAAGTAATGAAGCCTTCTTTATCATAATTTCGCTCAGCTGCTGTTCAATGTTAATTTTTTCAGCTGTTAGTACATCGATATCCGACTTAATTATTATCCCGTTTGAAAATGCCGATTGCATTGTCAAAATGCGCTTATTTATTAGGTCAAGGTAGTTATTGAGAAGCTCTTTCTGCCTGCCTAGAAGTAAAAGATTGAAATAGTATGAGTTTATTTGTCCGCGTAGTTTATACAGATCACTTTCTGTCTGTTTTTCATTTACTCTGAGTTCGGCTTTCTCAAGCTCTTTTGCACTTTTTATAGCGCCTCCATCATAAATGATCTGGTTTATATCAACAGTTATTTTATATTGTTCATTAGGAAGGGGTTTAATTGCATCAGCAATTCCTGGAATTGGAAGCGATCCAAGTACACTGCTCATATCTGCCACAGAAGAATTGTAAAGTATACTTCCATTAGCATCGAGTGTTGGCAGCCATCCCTTTGAAAGATTATCCTCTTTCAGCTTTGAAATTTCAGAATAGGCAGCCTTTTCATCAGCGAGGGCATTTGCCGACATCGCCAGGGTATAACATTCCTTCAGAGTCAGTATCTTTTGGGCTTCTATTGATAGCGGCCAGCATATTATTAATAATGTCAGAACCAGGACTTTCCTTTTCATTTTTTTCAGATTATTTCATTAAAATTCAATCACATTATTCACTTAATTCTTGGTAATAGCTTTAATCACAAAGTCAGCAGCAAACTCCTTTCGCTGCTCTATGAATTCATCGAAGTTGTGACCTGTTTTTTCAAGCAATCCATCTATAATTCCCTTTGCCGCAAAAGGAAAAACACTCAATGATGCTATTGATATGAATAGTTGAGGCAATTTATCCTGTGAAATATTATATTCCTGAAGTTCAGTTTTATGTTGCTCATAAAGTGTTAGCCATATGTTTTCAAGGTCAATATTTTTTAACAGCTTTTTTATTCTGTCCGGATTACGGTTGACTTCATTAAGAAGGAATCCGGGAAGACGGGGATTTGCCTGAAGAAAGCTGATATGTTCTTTGAAGAAGAACCTGATTTTCTCTTCAAGAGTGAGGTTTCCATCGAGTACT
>JFJP01020441.1_pt1 | contig 18995 bp, 12 predicted proteins | sample 431651 | NCBI WGS metagenome assembly JFJP01 (sample SAMN02602958, study PRJNA72255) | Microbial mat metagenome, whole genome shotgun sequencing project. | biome: fresh water; feature: sink hole; material: water; isolation source: purple microbial (photo- and chemosynthetic) mats found in...
GCGCCGACGAGGCCAAGCGCGAGCAGATGAACTTCTTCCAGCGCCACCTGCTGCCGATCGCGGCGGCGGCGCTGCTGGTGGTCGGCGGCGGCGGCTTCGGCGGCTACCTCTGGCTGACCAAGAGCGGCGAGGAGAAGCGCCAGGCCGAGCTGGCCGCGCTCGAACGCCGCTCGCAGGCCGAGTCGAAGATCGCCAACCTGCGCGGCACCCTGTCGAAGGCGCTCGACAACGTCGCTCCGCTGCCCGACGGCGTCGAGGCCATGCTCGACGAGCTGGCGACCTACGCGCCGGAGGGCGCCAACGACGCCGATGTGGTGAAGTGGCGCGGCAAGGTCGACGAGGTGCGCATCCTGCAGACGCGCCTCGCGGCGGTCGACGGAGCGAAGCTCGACCTGGCGGCACGCCAGGCGGGCAAGCGGGACCTCGAGTCCTACCTCGGCAAGGTCGGCGGCGACGACGTCTCGGCCCAGCGCTGGAACAAGCGCCTGGGCGATCTCGACGCCGAGGAGGCGCGCCTGCGCGCCGCCGGCGCCTCGTTCGACTCGATCCAGCTGAAGAAGGCCGACCGCGAGCGCTTCGCCCCGATCCTCGCCTCGCTCGGCGCCCTGGTCCCGGCCGAGGACCCCCAGCTGGCGAAGTGGAACGCCCGCGTCGCCAACTTCGACGGCGAGCTGGGCAAGCTGCGGGCGCGCATCGCGCCGCTCGACCAGAAGACCGCGATCACCGAGCGCGAGCGCGTGGTGTTCGCCAACGCCCTGGCCGACCTCAAGGGCTACATCGACGAGAACGATGCGGAGTTCCGCCGCTGGAACGAGAAGCTCGAGGGCGCTCGCGGCCGCGTCGCCACCCTGCGCGACCAGATCACCGGCGTGGTCGGCCCCGCCCCCGACCTGATCAGCAAGCCGAAGCACGACCAGATCGCCGACAAGCTGGCCGCCTACCGCGAGGCGATGGGCGACGACGACCCCTTCGCCAAGGACTGGCTGGCGGCCATCGCCGCGGCCGAGAAGACGGCCGCCGGCTGCCGCGGCCGCCTGGCCGAGTTCGCCAAGCAGGCCGACGGCCTGCTGCCCAGCGGCGTGGTTCCGCCGTTCGAGCGCGATCTGGCCCAGCTGTCGAGCCTGGTCCATGCCGGCGATGCCGACGTGCTGAGGTCGGATCAGCTGCTGCGCGACAGCAAGCGCACCCTCGACGAGCTGCGCGCCGAACTGCGCGTGCTCGAGCCGTCCGACCCGCGCCCGGTCACCCAGGCGGCGCAAAGCGACCTCGCCGCCAAGCTCACCCGCCTGGCTGGCAAGGGCGGCATCGAGCCCGAGCGCGCCGACGTCTACCGCCAGCGCCTCGCCGCCGAGGCGCGCCGCATCGGCTCGCTCCGCGAATCGCTCGCCGCCTTCGACAAGGCCGAGCCGGTCACCGGAGCCATGCGCACCGGCCTCGGCCAGCTGGCCACCGACGTCGGCGCCGAGGACAAGGATGTCCAGCGCTGGCAGGCCAAGCAGGTGCGGGTCGACGACCTGTGCCAGCGCATCGGCGCCATCGACCGCAAGGAGCCGGTGCCCGAGGACCTCGATCGCATGTTCGCCGCCCTCGAGCAGCTGGTCGGGCCGAACGATCCGCAGCTGGTCGCCTGGCGCGGCAAGGTCCTGCGCATCAACGAGGCGCGCGGCGCACTTGCCGTGCTCGACCGGCGCGCGCCCTTCGACGCCGCCGTCGTCGAACCCGGCCTCGCCACCCTGGCCGAACTCGTCGGCTCCGGCGACCGCGCCCTGCTGCGCTGGCGGGCCAAGGCGACCGAGGTCAAGGCGCTGAAGGCCGAGCTGGCCCGTTTGCCGGCCCTGCTGGCGCAGTCGCCCGAGGCCCAGGCGGCCAGCCATGCGCGCTTCCGCCGCCTGGCCCAGCTGATCGGGACAGACGACCGCGAGGTGCTGGTCGCCGCGCGCCGCCAGCAGGAGCTCGACGGTCCGCCGCGTCCCTCGTGGGCGGTCGATGGCGGCCGCGACGCCTTCGGCCTGTGGGCCGAGGCCCAGCTGCCCGGCGGCCGCATGCGCTTCCGCTACGTCCCGCCATCCCAGGCCCGCGTCGGCAGCCCGGACGACGAACCGGGACGCGACGCCGACGAGCTGAGCGTGACGCTGATCCTGCCGCGCGCCTTCTGGATCGCCGAGGTCGAGGCTCCGCAATCGGTCTATGCCGCCGCGGTCGGACGGGACCCCAGCCGCTTCCCCGGCCGCGATCCCGCGCTGCAGCCGGTCGAACGCATCTCGTGGGACGAGGCGGCGGCCTTCTGCGCCGCGCTCAACGAGCGGACCCCCGGCCTCGGCGCCCGCCTGCCGCTGGAGGCCGAGTGGGAGCTGGCCGCCCGGGCCGGCGGCGACCAGCCGTGGAGCCTGCCCGGCGCCGCGCCGGCCAGCATCATGATCGCCAAGCCGGCGCCCAAGCCGGTGGCCGAAGCCGCGCCCGTGCCGGCTCCCGAGCCCGAGAAGGCGCCTCAGGCGGAAGCCGTCGCGGAGGCCGCGCCCGGGCAGCCTCGCAGCAACGTCTCGCTCCTGAGCGACGTCGAACGGGCCCGCTCGGTGCATGCCGGCATCCGCAGGAACATCGCGCCTGCCGAGACCAGGCCGGCGTCGCCCGGCGCCGATCCGGTCGCCGAAGCGGTCAAGCCCGCCGGCGCCGAGGCCACCGCGGGCGGGCCGGGCGAAGGCGTGGCCGAGGGTCTGACGGAGCGGGTCGACAAGCTCGCCTGGACCCGGGCCAACGCCGGCCGGCAGCCGCGCCCCTCGCGTGCCCGCCTGCCCAACGCCATCGGCCTCTACGACGTGGCCGGCAACCTCGCGGAATGGGTCGCCGACACCTACGGCCCCTGGCCGACCGCGACGGTCGCGATCGAGGCCCCGGCCAGTGGCGGCGACCAGCGCGTGCTGCGCGGCGGCAGCTGGGGCGACGACTGGCTCAAGACCCGTGCCGCCAACCGCATTCCGGTCAGGCCGGACCTGCGCTCCGCCTTCGCCGGCGTGCGCGTGGCCCTCGACGTCGACTGGGGCGGCGCGCCGCCCGATGGCGCGGCGGTCATGGCCCAGGCGCAGCAGGCCGCCGGCACCAAGCAGCGGGAGATCACATTCGGAGGGAGCAATGAGCCGCAATCTGAGGCTCCTCGGCCTGCTGCTGCTGGCCTGCTGGCTCGGTGCCGCCACCAGCGACTGGCAGGGCGACGACGGGACCAGCCCGACGCACTGGGACGTCGACGCCAACTGGCAGGGCAACGCACCCGGCGGCAGCGACGATGCCGTGTTCAGCGACAACAGCGGCACCGGTCAGACGGTCACGCTCAACGGCGCCGACCGCACGGTGGGCACGCTGACCTTCAACAACCAGCGCAACGTCACCATCCTGGCCGGCAACACGCTGAACACCGGCGGCCTCTCGGTGACCGGCGGGACGCACATCATCGAATGCAACGTGTCGCTCAGCGCCGCCACCATCACGGTCGGGGCGGGCGCGGACCTGACCGTATCCGGCGACCTGGACCTTGGCGCGAACACCACCATCGATGTCGGGGCGGGCGGCGTCCTCCGCCTCAACGGAACGGTCAGCGGCGCGTTTGGACTGGTGAAGACCGGCACCGGCACGCTGATCCTGGGCGGCAACGGCACCTACACCGGGGCCACCCTGGTCAACGCCGGCGACCTGCAGGTCTCGGGCGGCCTCGCCGGCACCACGTCGTTCACCGTGCTCGGTGTCGCCAGCGCATCGATCAGCGGAACCGTGGCGCTCCAGGCCGTCACCACCGTCGACATAGGCGTGGGAGCCAGCGTCACTGCATCCGGCCCCATCTCGGGCGCCTTCGGCCTGAACAAGGCCGGCGGCGGCACGCTCGTCCTCTCTGGAACCAACAGCTATACCGGTGCGACCCAGGTCAGCGCCGGTGTGCTCTCGCTGACCGCTTCCGGGGCGCTGAACGGGACCAGTGGGGTCGCGGTGTCCGGCACCGGCCAGCTGGCGCTCAGCGGCAATGTCGTGCTGCAGTCCGTGCCGCTCACGCTGGGCAGCAGCACGGTGCCGGCCCTGCGCAGCGCCGCGGGCTTCAACGTCTGGCCAGGCAGCATCACCCTCGGCTCCGCGTCGACCATCCAGAGCGACGCCGGCACCCTGATCCTCGGAGGCGCAATCGACAACGGCGGTCTGCTGCTGACCTGCGGCGGCGCTGGCAGCATCATCTCCAGCGGTGTCATCTCGAACACCGGTGGTCTGACCAAGAGCGACGCCGGCAGCCTCACCCTTGCCGGGGCCAACATCTACAGCGGCGCGACCTCGGTCGGTGCCGGCACGCTGGTGGCGCAGCACGCCCTGGCCCTGGGCGACAACGGTGCGAGCAACACGACCACCACCGTCACCGCCGGCGCTGCGCTGGCGCTCGATGGCACGTTCTCGATGAGCAACCGCGAGACCATCCAGCTCAACGGCGATGGCGGCGGCGGCGGCGCCCTGCGCAGCACCGCCGGCTCGCAGACCCTGGCCGGGCCGGTGGCGATGCAGTCGGCCTCGACCATCGCCGTACTCAACGGATCCTCGACCCTGACCTTGTCCGGCATCCTCTCTGGCGCGCACCTGCTGACCTCGCAGGGCGGTGGCGCCCTGGCGCTGGGCAACGGCAGCAACACCGCCAGCGGCGGACTCGCCATCGCCAGCGGCACGCTGCGCCTCGGTGGCGCCAACGTCCTGCCCAGCGGCGCGATCAACGTGAACGGCACCCTCGATACGGTGACCTTCTCGCCGACCATCGCCGGCGTCTTCAGCGGCACCGGCACGGTCACCGGCACGGCGGCGACCTTCACCGGCGGCGGCTCATGGAGCGGCGTCTTCACCGGCGGACTCGCGGTCAACGTGACCGCCGGCACGTTCACCCTGAATGGCAGCGCGACCTCCAACCACAGCGGCTTCACCACCGTGTCCGGTGCCGGCACGCTGTCGGTGAACAGCGCGTCGACCCTGGGCACCGGGACGACGATCAGGATTGACACTGGCGGTACGCTGGCCCTGGGCAGCGTGACGGTCGCCCGGCCGGTTGCCTTCATCGGCGCCGGCTCCATCGCCCCCGCCGGCGGCGCGACCGCGGTCCTCACCGGTGCGCTGACCGGCGGAGCGACGATCGGCGGCAGCGGCACGCTCAGCCTGCCCAATGCCACCAGCTTCTCCAGCCTGGCCCTGACCGGCGCCACGCTGCAGTTCGGCAACGCCGCCTCGCTCGGCAGCGGGACGGTGACGGTCAACAGCGGCACGCTGGCTCCGTCCTCGGCGCTGTCCCCGACCAACGCCGTGAGCATCGCCGGCGACTGCACCATTGCCGGCTCGGCCAATGCGGTCTTCGACACGGTGACGATCAACGCCGCAGACCCCGCCATCACCGTGGCCAGCGGTCGCAACCATACCTTCACCCACGTCAGGCAGGGCACCGGCAGCGCGTTCCAGGTCGCCGGCGCCGGCACGCTGCTCTGCGACTTCACGCCCAACGGCGGCACCGCCATCACCGGCCTGACCGTCCAGCCCGGTGCGACCTGGAGCACGATCGCCAACGCCTCCGTCTCGCTCGCCACCCTGGCGGGCTCCGGCATCGCGCAGATCGGCAGCGGCACGCTGACGCTCACCGGCACCACGACCTTCGCCGGCAGCATCGCCGGCAGCGGCGGGCTGACGGTGAGCTCATCCGGGACCGTCACCCTGTCCGGTGTAAGCACCTATACCGGCGCGACGACGGTGAGCTTGGGCACCCTCAGCCTGGCCGGCGACACAGGCACCATCGCCGCCAGCGCCTCGCTGGCGGTGACCGGGGCCACCTTCGCCATCAACAACGCAGGTGGTTCCTCCAATCCCAATCGGCTCGGCGACAGCCTGACCGTGACCTTGAATGGGGGCACGTTCTCGATGACGGCGCCTAGCAACATCGACCGCACCGAGACCATCGGCGTGCTGCGCCTCGCCACCGCCGCCAGCAATGTCCAGTTGACCGCAGCCGGCAGTGGCGACTGCCGGCTGACCTGCAGCGACGCAACGGCCGGTTTCGTCAGCGTCGGCGGCGGCACCTTCACCCTGGCCAAGATCAACGGCAGTTCAGGTACCGCGAACCTGTTCAGCACCAACGGTTTCGCCGATGGCGAGGAGGTGACCTTCGCGAACGGCATCTACGAGATCTACAAGACCGCCACCGGTCTCGACACGACCACCGTCACCACAGTGACGAACGGCAACGGCAGCGACTGGAACGAGGCGGCGAACTGGACCCTGGGCGTTCCGACGCAGTCGACCATAGCCGAGGTGCGGCATCGGATGGTCCTGACCGGGACAACCAATGGCTTCGGCCAGGCCGCCAAGCTGGTCTTCGCCGCCGGCGGATCGGATCCCGGAGTCGACGCCGGCTACAATTCGACGATCAACTACATCCAGCTTCCGAGCGGTGGCATCATCGAGGCCCAGACCAGCGCCGTCCTGAATGGCGTCAGTCTCTACACGTCGACGGGAGAAATGATCCTGAACACCCAGAATGGCGCCATCCTGACCGTGCAGGAGAATCCACTCTTCGTTACCTCGACCAACCTCTACTTCAAGGAGCGCATCACCCTGGGCGGGACCGGCGAGATCCATCTGGCCAACAACAACGCCCAGATCATCGGCAGCAGCAGTTTCTATTTCGGAGGGGTCGTCCTCGAAGGAGGCCTGCTGAAGCTGGTCGACACCAACGGGCTCCCGAGCGTCTGCACGGACAGTTGGACGCTCAACGGCGGGGCCCAGGTCGACCTGGCCGGCACGTCCAAGACCATCCCTTCGGTGAGCGGCGGCGGCGGCACCTTCACCAACACCGGTGCCGCCAGCGTGCTCACGATCAGTTCCGGCGGGACGCTCACCGGCAGGCTGACCGGCGCGTTGGGGCTGACCATCGGCGCCAACCTGACCATCCAGGGCCCGGGGTCGAGCACCTACAGCGGGTCAACCGTGGTCAACGGCGGCACCCTGACGATCTCCAAGCCGTTCGGCAGCAATGGCATCGGCAGCGGCTCGGCAGTGAGCCTGGCGGTCGGCACCGGGCTGACGGTGAATGGCGATGAGACCATCGGCTCGTTCACGCTGGCTGGCAGCAACCCCATCAGCGTCTCGTCCGGCGCAACCCTGACTGTCGGCGGGTCGTCTGCGTTCCTCGGTGCGTGGTCGCTGTCCGGTGGCGGTACGGCGGATCTGATCGCCGCCGTAGACAGCTCGGGCACCGGCCAGGCAACGGTCACCGGCTCAAGCACCCTGCGCATCGCCCGCGCCCGCCACCTCGGCTACGCCACGGACATACATCTCGATGCCGGCACCCTGGCGGTCCAGGGGTCGCTCGGCGCCCTCACCCTGCCGCAGAACCTGGCGCTGGACGGCGCGGGCAGCGTCAACGTCGGTTCGGGCACCATTCTGACCAGCGCGGCGATCGATGGGTCGGAAGCCCTGTCCAAGCTCGGCGCCGGCACCCTGATCGTCGGGAGCCTGTCGTGCACCCAGACCTCGACCGCGGTTTCCGGCGGTACGCTGCAGATCGCGGACGACCAGCACCTCGGCAGCGGCGGACTGACCCTCGATGGCGGCACCCTGGCAGTGACAGCCGACCTGTCCGCCTCCGTCCGCGCTCTGACCATCGGCGCCGGCGGCGGGACGGTGAGCGTCTCGTCCGACAAGACCCTGGACTGGCCGGGCCAGGTCGGCGGTGCCGGCACCCTCGTCAAGTCCGGCACGGGCGTCCTCGCCCTCGGCGGCAACAACGCGGGCTTCAGCGGCCAGCTCTCCGTCGCCGCCGGCACTTTGCAGGCAGACCACGCCAACGCGCTCGGCGGCAGCGCCAGCGGTACGCAGGTCGCCGATGGCGCCTCCTTGCTGATCAGCGATGCGTTCTCCTTGTCCGAGCCGATCAGCATCACCGGCGACGGCGGCGGTGCCGGAGCCCTGCAGCTCGCCACCGGCGCCAGCATCGGCACCGGGGTGATGCAGCTCAGCGCCGGTGCGACCAGGCCCGCGACCATCGCGGTTTCCTCCGGCAGCGCGACGATCAGCAGCCGCATGCGCGGTTCGGGCGGCCTCGACAAGATCGGTGCTGGCACCCTGGTGCTCAGCGACGTGACCAGCGACTTCAACGGTACGGTCGACATCACCGCCGGCACCGTGTCGGTGGCTGATGAGCGCGTCTTCGGCGCCAACGGCAACACCGTCGCGCTGGCCGGCGGCACCCTGGCGGTGACGGCTCCGGTGACCTTCAATGCCTCGCGCGCCCTGCAGGTCCGCCTGGCCGGTGGAACCATCAGCACCGGAGCCTCGACCTTGACCATCTCCGGCCTCGACACGGCGGCGGGCCAGAACCTGCAGCTGCTCGGCGCCGGCGGACTGGTCATCGATGCCGGGGCCGCCGTCAACAGCACGATCGGCGGCTCGCTGTTCGGCAGCGGCTCGCTGACCAAGACCGGCACCGGCAACCTGACCTTGCAGAGCGCCAACGACGGGACGGGAATCAACCCGAGCTACACCGGCGCCATCTCGGTCGTCGCCGGCCAGTTCCGCGTCAACGGCAGCGTCGCTCCGGCCAGCACCTGCGATGTCGCGGCCGGGGCGGTGCTCAGCGGCAGCGGCAGGCTCGGCGTGCTGAGCGTCGCCGGAACGGTGCGCCCGGGCGGCCTCGCCGCCGCCGGCGTGCTGAATTCGGCGAGCCTCGATCTCGGCGCGACCGCCGTCCTCCGCTTCGACCTCGGCACCGCCAACGACCTCCTCGCGGTCACCGGCGCCGTGACGGTGGCCAATGGCGCCGAACTGCAGATCGACGGGCTGCCCGATGCCGCAGCATTCGGCGTCGGCGACTACACGATCATCTCCTCCGGCACGGCCTGGACCTACACCCCGGGCGACATGTCGGTGACCTACGACGCCGGCATCTCCGGTGCGACGGCTGCGAACTACCGCCTGGTCGATGGCGGCACCACGCTGGTGCTGCAGCGCAACCGCGCGCCGCAGGTCGCCACCGCCATCGACACGACGCCCGGCACCACCTCGACCAGCACCACGCCACCGGCCTATACCGTCGGCCCGCCGGGCTCGTCGGTCCTGTTCAGCGCCCCGGTCGGCAGCGGGCCGGCGAACAAGCTGGTCCAGGCGGTCGATCCGGAGGGCGTGGCGAGCGCCGCGCAGCTGGTGTTCACCATCCAGCTCGACCCCAGCCAGGGCCGCATCGAGCGCTACAACGGCTCGGTCTGGCAGCAGGTCAGCAGCGACAGCGGCGTCTCCCCGATCTCGACCTGGAGCCAGGCCGACATCGATGCCGGCAACGTTCGCTACATCAGCACCGGCTCGGTCGGCGGCAACGACGCCATCCTGTACTCGTGCGCCGACAACCTCGGCGCGGTCAGCCCGCTCTATCTCATGCGCTTCACCATCCAGGGCTCCGGTCCGCCGGTGATCAGCGGCCTGCCTGGCAGCATCACATGGTCGGAGCAGGCGGCGAAGCCGGGCCCATGGTCGGCGCTGGTCCCTGCCGCGACCCTGGCCAGCAGCACCGACCCGCTCGATGGCGGCCTGCTCAAGGTGACGCTGCTCAACGGCGAGAGCGGCGACGAGCTGTCCTTCGTCGGCAACGGCGTGACGCTGTCCGGGAGCACCCTCTCGCTGTCGGGCGTCGACATCGGCAGCCTGGTCGCCACGACCAGCAGCCTGACCGTGACGCTGAACGCCAACGCCACCCAGGCGCGCGTCTCGGCCCTGCTGCAGTCGGCGAGCTTCCGCACCAGCAACCAGGCGCCCGTCGCCAGCGGCCGCTCGATTGAGCTGCGCGCCAATGACGGATCGGTGGCCGGCGGCACCACCATCACCGCTCTGCCGCTGGTCATCGACCTCTACAACGACGCACCGACCCTCAGCCTGAGCGTCGACGTCAACGCCACGCCGTATGCCGCGACCGCCGTGCCCGGCATCCCCAACCTGCTGCGCACCGGGCGGGTCACGCCGAGCGACCCCGAGGGCGAGCTCGCCGCCAACATCACCATGACCCTGTTCCAAGGCGCGCTCCAGGGCACCCTGGTGTTCAATCCCGACGGGACGTTCAGCTACCGGCCGAACTTCCTTTCCGGCAGCCTCGCCTCGGAGGTGCTCGAAGACTCCTTCATCGTCACCGTCACCGACCGCGACTTCAGCGTCGCCCCGTCGGCGACGCGGGTGGACGGAACCGGCGCGGCCTCGCGCTACGACGCCGCCAGCCGCCAGGTGACGGTGCCGATCCGCATCGCCGCCGGCGGGGCCGGCCTGGCCTTCCGCAACGTGCCCCGCATGACGGTCGACAACCTCACCGGCGGGTCGTTCAGCTACACCCCGCAGCTGCAGCTGCCCAGCGGGGCCGGGACGATCCGATTCGAGCTGATCGATGTGCCCGGCGCGGTGACCCTGGGCACCGGCGCCGGCCAGCTCAACTTCAGCCCCTCGAGCGGCGCGATCAGCTGGCCGGCGGTGCCGCCGCCCGCCGGCACGCTGCCGCAGTACTGGCGCTTCGGCATCCTCGCCACCGACCCGACGACCGGCTCGGCTGCGCTGCTGCCGATCATGCTCCGCGTCGGCACGGGAGGGACCAACGGATGAGGCGGGACGACCACATGCGCATCGGACGACTCCTGCTGCCTGCACTTGCCCTGTTCGCCGCAGGCTGCGGCCCGTCGACCGGCGGCTCGTCGACCGGCGATCTGGCCAACGCCGTCGGCGTGACGACCTCCGACTACGCCGTGCTCGATCTGGTCGACGGCGGTGTGCTCTACCTCGCGTCCATCCCGGATCTGCAGAGCAATGCGTCCTACCGCGACCGCCTGATCGCCTTCCGCCGTGTCGGCAGCGGGCCGGGCCAGGCGCTGATCGCGGTCTTCGAGCTGACCCAGGCGCAGTGGCAGCGCATCGATCCGATCGCCGCCTCGCCATGGACCGACGTGCCGACGGCGGTCGTGCCCGCTACCGCCTATGGCGGCAGCTATCCGGCCTTCAACCTGCGGGCCGACGACCTGTCGACCGCCTTGGCGGCCTTCTCGCCCGCGAGCGGCGTCCGTCTCGCCATCCCGACCGCGATCCAGTGGCGGGCAGCGGTCGGCGCCGGCAGCGGCTACAGCTGGGGTGCGCAGGCCGATCGCGCCAACCTCGTCGGCCAGGCGGTGGTGCGCGAGACCGCGCTGACCAGCGCGCGCATCGCCGGCGGCACCAGCCAGATCGATGCTGGCGGACCAGCGACGGTGGGTTCGCGCTCGGCCAGCCCGACCGGCCTCTACGACCTGCATGGGAACGTGTGGGAATGGGTCGACGGCGGCAGCGCCGTGCTCGGCGGCTCATGGTACGACCCCGCCTCCCTGGCGCGAGCCGATGCCACGGCCGGGGCCGGACAGGGCCTCCTCCCCGACGTCGACCACGCCCTCATCGGCGCCCGCCTGGTGCTCATCCCGTGATCCGACCATTCCTCCTCAGCTGCGTCCTCCTCCCGTGCGCCGCCGCCGCCGAACTGGTCGTGCGCGACATCCGGCTTGGCGTGGTGACGCGTCCGACCGAGTTCGATTTCACCATCACCTCGCCGCTGGCCGAAGTGGATGGCACCGACGCCTTCGATGGCGGTCTGGCGCTGGAGGGCGGGATCCGCTGGTCGTTCGCCCGCGCCGGCGACCGGCTCGGCCTGGTGGCTGGCGCCGACCTGACCATCGAAGGCCAGAGCTACGATGGCGGGGACGGCCTCAGCACGATGCTGGCGAAGGTCTCCGCCGGTCTGGGCTGGGCCGCCACCGACCGGTTGACCGTCCTCGGCGAAGGTCTGGTCGGCTATGGGCTCAGCACCCTGAAGCTGCCCGGAACGGCGGCCGCGGGGGACTATGAAGCCGACGGCAGCACCCTCGCCTACGAGGCCCGCTTCACCGGCACCTGGCAGTTCACCCGCGGCTTCAACGCCGGCCTGATGGCCGGCTGGCTGATCGCCGAGCACGATCTCAGCGGCGATGACAGCGACCTGACCCTGGAGCAGTCCGGCTGGTATGCCGGCCTGGTCATGTCCTGGCGCATCGACGACGTGCCGACTCCGCTGGAGTAGCAGCGCTGGCCGCTAACGTCCCGACATGTCCCTCATCGACCAGCTCATCTCCACCGTCGGAATCAGCCAGCCGCAGGCCGAAGGCGCCGTCGGTGCCATCGGCCGCCTCGCCCAGGGCAAGCTGCCGCCGGACCTCTTCGGCGAGCTCGGCAAGCTCGTCCCCGGCCTCTCGGGCATGATCGGCGGAGCGCCGAAGCCCTCCGGCATGGCGGCGATGCTCGGCGACAAGGGCGCCCTCGCCTCGGTGTTCTCGCAGCTTGGCATCGACCTGGGCAAGGCCGGGCCGATCGCCAAGGTGGTCATGGCGTTCGTCCAGGCGAACGGCAGCGATGCGCTCAAGGCGGCGGTGGCCAGGTTCGTCTGACGCCCGGCTAGCGGCCGGCGAACAGCTCCGGCAGATCGGTCCAGCGCACCCGCGGCTCGGCCGAGATGCGGGCGATCTGCTGGTCGAAGGCCCACCAGGCGGCCTCGTCCAGGATCTCGTAGGAGTGGCCCCAGAAATAGAACACGCCGTCGGCGTCGCGGACGCGTTCGAAGCGCTCCCAGAAATCGGCGGCCTGGAAGTGGCACGAGCTGGCCAGGCGCATCGGGTCGGCGCAGGGCAGCACCGCCTCGGTATTGGCGCAGGTACGGGCGTAGACGTGGCCGGCGGCGCGCACCGCGGCGCAGACGCGGTCGTCGTGCTCGCCGAAGGGATAGGCGAAGCCAAGGACGGGATAGCCGAACAGCGCCTCAAGCTGGACCTTGTTGGCGCGGATCTCGTGCGCCAGGGCGTCGTCATCGAGCTGCTTCGGATGCGGATGGGTCAGGGTGTGGTTGGCGACCAGGAAGCCGCGGTAGGTGTGGACGAGCTCGCCGCGCGCCAGCTTCCACACCGGCTTGGTCCCTTTGTACATCCAGCCGGAGTAGCGTTCCTCGCGGTGCAATCCGAGGTTGAGATTGAAGCTGCCCGTCGCGCCATGCCGGCGCAGCACCTCGCACACCCGGATGTCGTCGACGACGCCGTCGTCCCAGCATTGGCAGACGCGCATGTTCAGGCCTTCGCCAGCGCGGGGATGTAGAGCTTGTCGGTGGCGGCGATGTGTTCGCGGATCCAGCCGCCCATCAGCGCCAGGACCTCCTGGGCGCAGTCGAAGTCGTTGCCGTGCTGGGCGGTGAGCTCGGCCAGGCGGGCGGCGAGCTGGGCGTGCAGCGCGCGGTGCTCGGCCAGTCCGGCATAGGCGGCCTTGGCCATCGCCGCCTCCTCGTCGCCGAAGTGGCGCTGGGTGTAGCTGACGGCGAAGGCCAGGGCCTGCGCGACGGTGCGCTCGCCGCGCCCGGCGGCGACCGCCTTGCGCAGGTTCTCCAGGGCCTGGAACCACTCGACATGCTGGCGGTCGATCGCCTGGATGCCGGTGCGGAGGTCGCTGGTGAAGCGGAAATCGGGCTGTGCCTGCATGGCGGGCAGCATCGCCGGGGCGGGCGGACGGGCAATGGGGCCTCTGGCTGGTGGCCCGTGGTCGCTGGTCGCTGGTCGCTGGTCGCTGGCCGCTGGCCGCTGGCCGCTGGGCGCTGGGCGCTGGGCGCTGGGCGCTGGTCGCTGGCCGCTGGCCGCTGGGCGCTGGCCGCTGGCCGCTGGCAACAAGCCAGATCCCAGCCGCTATTCCTTCAGCGAGCGCAATTGCCGGTAATATCCCCAGTAATCGTGCGGCCGCAGGTTGCCCCAGGCGCCGTCGTCGAGGCGGGCCTGGCCCTTGCCGTCGATGCGCACTCGGTGGCCGAGATGCTTCAGGCTCACCTCGTGGACATTGCGCACGTCGTAGATCGAGCACACCACGTCGGCGTCGTGCAGCACATTCCAGGTGAGGTCACCGTAGGTGGCGACCATCCATTCGTAGCAGCGGACATTGCGCTGCCACTGCTCGTGGTCGAGCTTCGGCGAGATGAACTCGTCGGAGGCGACGGCGTAGGGGGGCGCGATGAGGTAGGCGCCACGCACCGCGAACAGGCCGCCGGTCTTGTCCAGGCCGAAGAAGCCGTGGTCATCCGCGCCGGTGTGGCGCCAGCCCTCGAGGGCCGGCACACTGAGCTGGGCCATGGCGGCGCCGAGGCTGTGGCCGGCGACGAACAGGGGGATGCGGCCGTCCGGACCGGGCTTGATGCCCCATTCCTGCGCCAGGCGCGGCAGGTCGCGGTCGAAGAAGCCGATCGCGATGAGGTTGCGCACGCCGCGGCGGAAGCCGGCGTGGCCGCTGGGGATGAACAGCCGACCCGGCGCAGGCGAGTCCTCGTAGACGCTGGTCTTGGCGTTCTGGTACCAGTCCTGGGCGTCGTTGCTGCCGACGAAGACGATGCACATCGACTGGTCGTGCGCATCGCCGAGCACGTACAGCTCGGGATAGCGCACCCAGGGCATGATCCACAGCCGGGGCGCGATGTAGGCGGCGTGCAGACCGCGGGCGGCGAACAGCTCGAGGCGGCGCTGGACCGACAGTCCGGGCATCAGCGCGCGCAGATCGTCGTAGCCGGCGAGTTCGAGACGCTCGTGGTCGCGGCCGGCGCCGTAGACCATCGCCGCGAGCAGGGCGCCGCCCAGCAGGTTGGCGTGCCAGCCGGCACCGGTGCGGGGGGTGATCGTCGGCGCGACGTCGGCGGGAGGCGGCGAGCGCAGGCGCGAGGCGCAGCCGGTGCCGGGCAGGGCGAGCAGGATGGCGGCGGCGGCGGAGATGAGGCGCATGCTCAGCCCTTCGGTGTGATCCCGGGCGGCAGCAGCGCCGCCATGTCGGCGGGGATCGGTGCCGTGAACGAGCGCTCGCCGCCGGCGGGATGCGGAATGGTCAGGGTCCAGGCGTGCAGCGCATGGCGGCGCAGGGCCGGCTGGCCCTCCTCGGCGTGCAGCGGCCAGGTGCGGCTGCGGCCGTAGAGCGGATCGGCCAGCACGGCATGGCCGAGATGGGCGAGGTGGACGCGGATCTGGTGCGTGCGGCCGGTCACCGGCCGGCATTCCAGCGCCGTCCACCCGGCACCGCGGTGCAGCACGACGAAGGTGGTGCGCGCCTCCTTGGCGTCGCCCTCGCCCAGCGGTCGCACGGCGCGGCGGCGGAAGTCCTTGGGATGGCGGCCGATCGCCCCGTCGCAGGCCAGCCAGTCGGCGCGCGGATGGCCGGCGGCGAGCGCGAGATAGCGCTTGCTCACCCGCCGCTCGGCCCAGGCGGCCTGGAGGAAGGCCAGCGTCGCGGCGGTGCGGGCGAGGCAGATGACGCCGCTGGTCTCGGCGTCGAGGCGATGCACGACGCCGGGACGCCACGGCTCGCCGCCGGGCTCGCGGGCGTCGGGCCAGCGTCCGAGCACGGCGTTGACCAGCGTTCCGCGCAGGTGGCCGATCGCCGGATGCACCACCATGCCGGCCGGCTTGTCGATGACCACGAGGTGCTCGTCCTCGTGCAGGACCGACAGCGGGATGCTCTCGGGCACCGCCTCCATCGGTTCGACCTCCGGCACCTCCAGCGTCACCAGTTCGCCGCCGGTCAGGGCCCGTCCGGCTCGCGCCGTGCCGGGAGTGACCGTGCACAGCCCCTCCTTCATCAGCCGCTGCACCAGCGAGCGGGTGCAGCCGGGCAGGGCCGACGCCAGCCAGAGGTCGAGGCGCTGGCCGGCGGCCTCGCGGGGTACGGTCAGTTCATGGAGCACGACGGGACTCTCGGGCGCGGCCGGCCCCAGTCCACGGACGAAGCAGCATCTGCCGGTTGCCAGCCGTGCGATCATGATGGAGACTGGGGCTGCATGGCGCCGCGCTCCATCCTGTGTCTAGCCCTGGCGTCAGCGCTGGGTGCTGCCGAACCGGATGCCTCCAGCAGCGGGAACGGCCCGCTGATCGCGGGCATCGCCGCGGTGATCGCCACCCAGGCCGCCTTCATCGTCGGCCTGGTCCTGCTCCTGCGCCGTCAGCGCCGGGCCGAGGCCGCCCGCCGCGAGGCCGAGGCGCGCCTGCGCCAGGGGTCGCGCATGGATGCCGTCGGCCAGCTGGCCGCCGGCGTGGCGCACGACTTCAACAACGTGCTCACCGCCATCATCGGCCACGCCGATCTGCTCGCCATGCGACTCGAGCCCGGTTCGCCCCTGCTGTCCCATGTCGAAACGATCGCCGGGTCGGCCCAGCGCGCCGCTGGCACCGTGCGGAACCTGCTGGTCTTCGCCCGTGGCCGCAGCAACCGGACCCGTTCGTGCGATGCCAACCGCCTGATCCAGGACGTGGTCGCGTTGCTGCAGCACGCCATCGACCGGCGCATCGCCATCGAATGCCGGCTGGGCGACGGGATCGGCTCGGTGCGCATCGGCGCCGACGAGCTGCAGCAGGCGCTGGTCAACCTCGCACTCAACGCCCGCGACGCCATGCCCGACGGCGGCCGGCTGGAGATCTCCAGCGAGCGGGCGATCGTCGCGGTCGGCGAGGCCGGCGGCCTCGCCCCCGGCCACTACGTCGTGGTCGCGGTGCGCGACAGCGGCCAGGGCATCGCCCCCGAGCATCTCGAACGCATCTTCGACCCCTTCTTCACCACCAAGCCGCTGGGCAAGGGCACCGGTCTCGGCCTGTCGGTGGTGCATGGCGCGGTCCATGCAGCGCAGGGCGCGGTGCGGGTCGAGAGCGATCTCGGCAAGGGTTCGGTGTTCCGCCTGTGGCTGCCGGCAGGCAACGCCACCACATCCAGCCAGATCCAGGCCCAGGGCACCATCGCCGGCCTCAGTGTGCTGCTGGTCGACGATGAGCCGGTGGTGCTGGAGGTGGTCGGGGCGCTGCTGCGTGCCAGCGGCGCCGAGGTGCACGGCTTCGCCGACCCGGCGGAGGCGGGCGCCTGGTTCGCCAGCCATGCCAGCGAGGTCGCGCTGGCGCTGCTCGATGGCAACATGCCCGGCCTCACCGGCTGGCAGCTGGCGGTGCGTCTGCGCGAGGCGCGCCCCGACCTGCGCATCGTCGCCCTGACCGGCGCCGCCACCAGCGAGGCCGAGGCCTCGTGGCGCGCTGCCGGTGTGCCGCACATCCTGCAGAAACCGGTCACCCGCAACCAGCTGCAGGCGGTCCTGGCCGAGGTGCGCGGCGCGACCCCCGAGGCTACCCTGCCGGCCTGACCGCGACGCCGCCGGCAGCCATGGCGCGCTTGATGTCGCCCACCGTGCAGTCGCCGTAGTGCACCATGCTGGCGACCAGCGCCGCCTCGGCCCCACCCGTGGTCACGGCGTCGATGCAATGCTGCGGCGTGCCGCCGCCGCCGCTGGCGATCACCGGGATGCCGACCGCATCGGCGACCATCCGGGTGATGGTCAGCTCATAGCCCTGGCGCACGCCATCGGTGTCGATGGCATTGAGGCAGATCTCGCCGGCGCCCAGGCGCTCGGCCTCCTTGGCCCAGGCCACCGCGTCCTTGCCGGTGGGAGTGCGGCCGCCGTCGATCACCACCTCGTAGCCGGAGGGCAGGGCGCAGCAGGCGGTCGAGCGCTTCACGTCCATGCCCAGGACCACGCACTGCGCGCCGAAGGCGCGGGCGCCCTGGGTCAGCAGTCCGGGATCGCGCACCGCCGGCGAGTTGAGCGAGACCTTCTCCGCCCCGGCCAGCAGCACGGCGCGCATCGCCTCGACGCTGCGGATGCCGCCGCCGACCGAGAAGGGGATGAAGATGCGTTCGGCGACGCGGCGCACCACATCGACGAACAGGCCGCGCTTCTCCGCCGAAGCGGTGATGTCATAGAACACCAGCTCGTCGGCGCCCTGGGCGTCGTAGCGGCTCGCGTAGTCGACCGGATCGCCGAGGTCGACGTTGCCCTGGAACTTGACGCCCTTGGTGACCTTGCCGTCGCGGACGTCGAGGCAGACGATGACGCGCTTGGTGAGCATGCGGAAAGGTAAGGCGCCCGGAGGATGGCGGAAGGCCCGCGTCCTAGACGAACGTGTAATACCCGGGCTTGTGCCGGGACTTGGCCAGCCTCCCGGCGATGACGAATTTGAGGATCCAGTTGTCGATGACCATGTCGTTGAGGCGCGAGTCGTGGTCGAGCGACAGGACGTAGTGCAGCAGGGCGCTGGGCTGGAAGTCGAACGGCGACGGGTGGTCGCTGTGCAGCAGCACGGAGCGGCCGGCCTGGCGGTGGCAGCATTCCCAGTGCGTGCGCATGACGGTGATCGACCACGGCTCGCCGCCGAGCGCGATCTCGATCTGGTTGCGCTCGGGGAAGATGGGGTCGAAGGGCGGCACCTGGCCGGGATTGTCCTCGAGCCAGCTGAGCAGCCGGTACTGGTCCTCGACCAGGGCGCTGAGCTGCTGGATGCTGACCAGATCTGCCATCGGCCGTCCGGTATAACGCGGCTACGGGGCGCTCCAATGCTTGTGCTGCCGCCTCGCCGGCGGTAAGGCCACGCCAGGAGATCCCCATGGCCAAAGCCAAAGCCAAAGCCAAGCGTCCCGCCGCTGCCGCCAAGGCCGTGACCGCGCGTGTGCTGCTGCGCGGCCTCGCCCAGTTGCAGGAGCAACGCGGGCTGGATGAGCTGGTCCTGCTCGGCGCCCTGTGCGAAGTGATCGCCAGCCATCCGCCCACCGCCCGCCAGGCCCTGGTGCGCATCCAGGGCCTGCTCGACGACGCCGGCATCCGTTGAACGAACCGGCGTACGCCTGTGCCGTGATCGAGGCCGATGGGCGCCTGCTCCTGGAGCTGCGCGCGCCCTCCGCCCGTCGCGCCGCCGCCAGCCTGACCTGCTTCGGCGGCGGCCGCGAGCCCGGCGAGACCGCCGAGCAGGCGCTGCAGCGCGAGCTATCCGAGGAGCTGGCCTGGCGCCCGCCGAGCTGGACCGCCTGCTGCGACCTGCGTGGCGCCGACGGCCGCTGGATCGCGCGCTTCTTCCGCTGCCCCTTCGACGGCG
>JFJP01038197.1_pt1 | contig 18995 bp, 16 predicted proteins | sample 431651 | NCBI WGS metagenome assembly JFJP01 (sample SAMN02602958, study PRJNA72255) | Microbial mat metagenome, whole genome shotgun sequencing project. | biome: fresh water; feature: sink hole; material: water; isolation source: purple microbial (photo- and chemosynthetic) mats found in...
TATCCTCGGAATATTAACTATATGCCTGCGGTAATTTTTTCAATTTTGCCTCGATCTGAGAGAAAATTACTATTCTCGGTCAACCTCCTACACCCCGCCGGCGGCATGGCGCATCCGTCTCTCCGCCAGGAGGCGCAAAACCCTTACCAGCAAATAGGTAACAATAAGCGAAAAGATAATTCTGCCCCATAATATCCCGCCGAATTTTCCGCCGATAGCCGCGAGAATCAGGGTATCCTCAACCAAGCCATGACAAAGACCCATCAACGCCATGGAATTAAAAACCTCATCCTTGGCGAGTTTGCCGGTAGCGGTCTCCCTGATGATCAAGGCCCCGCCATAACCGATGCCCATAATCATCCCGACGACGGTTATCGGTGCGGCGTTCCGGCTCATCCCGAAAAACGGCAGCACAGGGGCGAGTATCTTCTCCAGCAGACCGAGAAAGCCGATGCGACGAAACAGCCGCATACAAACAATAATAAGAAAGATAACGACGACGATCAAACCGAGGTTCTGGCCGAGATCGATTCCCCACTGGAGAAGACCCTCGGATTTGGCCGAGGCTTTAAAGAGGAGCACGGCCGGTTGCTGCCAAAGGTCAAAGGCCAGGCAGATACGGTTAAGGAGAGCGCCGTAAACAACGGCCCCAAGAAGTCGAATGGCGGCAATCGGCAAAAGAGGTGCCCCTGCCCGCTTGCTGACACTCAGTTCAACCGGCAGAGAGTGGGCAATAAGAATAACCGAACAGAGAACCGTTACCTGGGCGCTGGTAAGTGTCAATCCGGGTAACAGTGCAGCAAAAACCGCAATCCCCCCGTAGATATTGGTCAGCATTGCGGTGGCCCACACCAGACCCAAGGCACCGGGTAAGCCGAGAATCGCCATAAGCGGTTCGAGAACCAGACTCAAAGAGGAAATAAGACCGAGTTCCTCAAGGATTTTCGTGGCGACGGCAACCGGAATGGTTATCCGGATCAATTCCCAACTGGTCAACCAGGTTTCCCGCGCCAGCGACCGGCCGAGTTCTCGCAGCCTGAGCCACTTCGTCGAAGGAGTATCTGAGTTCATGAGTAATCACGCTCTATTCAGTATTCTTATGCTACCCACGAGGTACCCGAACCGTCCTTTTGCCGTTTCTTGAGGGAAAACAACTGACAGTGCATACCCGAGGATTCATATACCACCCGGGCCGGAATGGTTCGACTTTTAAATCCCAAAGCACGGCAGCCATAAGGCGCTACCGGATCATGGGTAATAAAATAATGGATGCACTTTAAACAATGCGGCAACGTTTCCGCCATACTATCACCCGCACCCTGCCTCGCTTTTTCAAAAAATCATCCCTGAGATATTCCGCCATGATCTTTGGGAAACCAAAAAAATAGCAGCCTCCCCATCCCAGCCATATCGACAAAACCTATTTCTTCCGTATACTCCAGAGCAACAACGCCACAGGTCGGAACATTACCGAGGCTGCGGCCGGAAAGGTGCTCGGCCAATTCACTCATAGTGTTGTTATGACCGATCAAAAAAAGAGTCTCAACCTGCTGAAAAAGTGCGGTCAGCAAGCGGCAATGATAGGAAAAAGACCCCAGATAAAGGTGCGTATCATACTGAATGGCATCCTCAGCATAGCCCGTCCCCTGGGCCATAAATTTTGCCGTTTCCCGTGTTCGCACGGCGGGACTGGCAACGATCAAATCCGGGATGATTCCCGCATCGCCAAGTCTTTTTGCCATCGCCGCGCCGTCATTTCGGCCACGCCCGTTCAAAGGACGCTGAAAATCCTCCAGCCCCGGTTCAGACCAGCTGGATTTTGCATGGCGTATCAAATATAAACGTTTCATAAACATTCTCCGCTCTTATCCTTTCAGGATCTCGACACCAGCTGCAGGGAAAATGGCCGCCGTTCGACCATCGGTTGATGCTTTTTCCCTCTTTTTGCATAGTAGTCACTTACAAAAAATATTTGCACGTTTTTTGCGAAGATTTTTTGTTTTTCAATGACGGCTGGGAATTGCTTTCTCGTTCTTTCTGAATTCGTTGAGATCAATTTCATACTTCGCGATTTTGTCGTAAAAGCTTTTGCGGGAAATGCCCATACGGATGTGGGCAACGGCCGCCTGCCCAAGGGTTTCCCGTAACACCTCGAGAATATACTCCTTTTCCGTGGCATCCATAAATTCTTTAAGGGGCGGACGCCATTCCTGCCGGGCAGCAAGTTCCTTTTCCCCTTCACCCTCCTTTTGTTCCTCCAGGCCGCCAAGGATGCATAAGCGGCGAACATGATTGCGTAACTCCCTGACGTTCCCCGGCCAGGGATTATGCATAATCTCCCGCAGGATCTCAGCATTGAAAGGGGCCGGAGCCGCCATTTTGCCGTAGGCATATTCCTGCCTGAAGAATTCGACAAGGAGCGGAATGTCCTGCCGACGTTCACGCAGCGGTTGAATCCGTACCGGAAGGACGTTCAGGCGAAAGAACAAATCCTGACGAAAGTTTTCCTTTGCTATCTCTTTTTCCAGATCCTTATTGGTGGCGGCAATAATCCTTGCCTTAAAGGGAATTTCAGTGTTGCTGCCGAGGGGGCTGACGACCCTCGCTTCCAGCGCCCGCAGCAATTTTCCCTGCAGACCGATGGGCAAACTGCAGATTTCGTCGAGAAAGAGTGTTCCTTCGCCGGCATATTCAAATTTACCGATTTTGCGCTGCAGAGCGCCGGTGAAGGCCCCTTTGGCATGGCCAAAAAGTTCCGATTCGATCATCTCGGTGGGCATGGCACCCATATTTATGGCGACAAAGGGCTGGGCGGCGCGACTGCCGATCTGATGAATGGCCCTGGCCACCAGCTCCTTGCCTGTGCCGGTCTCGCCATGAATCATGACCGGATCGCTTTCCTCGGCCACGGCCTTGATAATGTCATAAAGCCGGTGCATGGCCGGATGGTTGCCGATGAGTCCATAAAAACGGGTCAGGTCGTGTCGCTGCTCGACAAGACTGGTATTCAGTCGCCGGTTCTCAAGGACCAGGCGACGTTTTTCCACCGCCCGCACCAAACAGGCGTTCAACACATCCTCATCAACCGGTTTTTGCAGAAAATCATAGGCGCCGCTCTTAATAGCCGTCACCGCCAGGGCAATATCGCCATGCCCGGTAATCATGATGACCGGCAGTTCCGGATCACCGGCGCGGACATGGGTGAGAAACTGCAGTCCGTCCATGGTCGGCATTTTGATATCGGAAATGATTGCCGCATAGGTGGTTTTTTTCTGTTTTTCCAAGGCCTCAAGCGGCGAGGTAAAGGTGTCGACGGAATAGCCGCTCAGGGTCAAGGTCTGGCCGATGGCCATCAGCAGATAGGGGTCATCGTCGACCACAAGGATATTCGGTTGAGCGGTTTCGGCAATGCACGTGGTATTCATGAAGACATCCTTGAAAAAGATGAGTAGCTGTTCACACCCTCTCCTGATGGGCGGGAAGGTAGACATTAAAGCAGGCCCCAGCCCCGGGTGTACTGTCAACCTTGATATACCCGCCAAAGCCGCGGACTATCCGGTCGACAATCGACAAACCAAGTCCCATGCCCGAACCTGTCGCCCGCGTCGTGAAAAAAGGATCAAAGATCTTTTCCTGGTTGGCCTGGGAAATTCCTTCGCCATTATCGCAGACACCGATGACAACAAAGGGCTCTTCCCGCAGGGTCGATGGGTTGATGGAGGGCTTGATACTTGTGCTGATGGTCAAACGCGGTTCAACGGTTTTACCCATGGAGAGAATGGCGTTCTGGATAAGGTTAAAAAAGACCTGCTCCAATTTCACCTCCTGCCCCATGACCTCTATGGTCTGATGGGTATCGAGCTGCAGATACAAACCTATGTCGGAAAGCGTTAACTGCGACTCAAAAAAGTTGAGAATATCGAGGATAATGACATTGATATTGACCGGCACCATGGTGTCTTTGGCCTTACTGGCAAAACTCTTCAAGCTGTTGATGATGCTTGATGCCTTATTCACTCGATCAATAATGATACTGAGGTTTTCTTCCAGCATTTTATGATTTTTCAAAGGGTCCTGCATCGCCTTTAAACCGTTTCGGGCAAGCAGCAGAATGGCGTTCAAAGGCTGTGTCAGTTCATGGCCGATTCCGGCGGCCATCTCCCCCAGACTGGCAAGACGTGCCGAGTGGGTCAGCTGATCCTGCACCTCCCTCATCCTGGCCATCATCTTGTAAAAATCACTTTTATCCGAAGCGATGAACATATGCAGCACCCGCCCTGATTCGGTAATATAGGTGGAACCTTTGAGGGTAACCGGAACCTCCCGGCCACTCTCGGCGCGAAGATTGGTCTCAATAATATGAAACTCCCCTTCGGCCAGGGCGTCACGGATCATGACGAAGGTATCCCCATCGACCAGATGGGAAAGATTCAACAACCTTCCCTTATCAAGAACATAACCAAGGCAACGGCTGAACTCATTATTGCACTGCACCACGGAGAAATCTTTGTCGAGAAGGAAAAACAGTTCCGTCAGACTGGTGAGAATTTTATTGGTGAATTCCTTTCCTTCCTGTAATTCCTCATGTTTTTTTAAAACACGAATAACCAGGTCGGTCTTCTGTTTTTCCAGAAGTTTGACCAGATTATTCTCGTTTGTCTCCTGATCCCTGCTTACAGAAATTTGCTGATCGAGATCACTCGGCGGTTTCTTTGCTTTTGTCACTTTTCATCTCCACTGGCCCTCTTTTATCCGGCAGCCTGTCACTGTTTCTACACATATCTTGTTTCTACGGTAATTACAACAAGATAACTCATCAATTCAGGTTTTTCCAAACACCAAAGCTATACAGCCGGATATGAGGCATAGGTGACAACTTGCAAAACCGGCCAAATGACATCATTTAACCTCCTGGAATACATATATTAATTAAATCTTCACACATCCTTCACCACTGGCCTGAATGTTGCTTTTTAACGGATAGGGTTCGAGAAGCAAAGGCACACGGCCGGACTTGAACCACAAGGCTGATACACATTCTTACGCTGGTGAATAACAGGTTCTGATGATGACGGCAGAGAACGAAAAAAGAGGCGTACCGGCATTGAGAATCGAACAGGTGGCAACCCTCTGCAGCGTCTCCGTTGCCCGGGTAGACAGCTGGATCGAAAAAAACGGTTTGAAATTCATGAGCGCCGGTGGAGAACGAAAGGTAAGGCAGGAGGATCTCGTGGGGTTTCTTATTCATTACAACATGCCCATTCCGGCAGGCATCCTGCCGATAAATGCGAGAAAGGTCCTTTTTATCTATCCGGAGAAACGGGGGAAAAAAGCCGCTGAAGCGTTTTTGAAACTGTTCGCCAAACACTTCTGCCAAAAGGCCAACTGCTTTCTCGACGCCGTCACCTTCGGTAAAATAGCCGAATACAAAATCCTCACCTTCCTTCCTGATCTCATCCTGACTGATGCCGTAAATGGCGAGCAGGAAGCCCTGAGTCTTATTCGTTTTATTAACAGTATCGGTGGCATGCGAGCTGTTGCCTTAGTCCGACATAACCTCGCTCCGGTCAAAAGAGAAAGATTTCTTGCCGCCGGTGCGCATGTGGTGATGGACCGCAATTCCGGTTGGGAAGAACTCCTTGGCTGCATCAGTCGGGTATTCAACTCCCTCGGCAAACATCCCTGACGGCGGAAAACCACCGGCAAGCAACCCAGACTGAACAAATAAAGGACGGTACGGCAATGGAAAACACCAACTACAAAAGAATCTGGCTGCGATTGACGGGCATCTTTTGTGTTCTGGTCACCCTGCCTGTGGCGATCCTCGTTGTGGTGACCACCAACAGTCTGCGCGATGCCGCCATTGAAAAAATCGAGGTGTCCCTCGGTCGACTCATCGAGCATAAAAAGGATGTCGTCACCCTCTTTCTCCAGGAAAAAGAAGATCTCCTGACCATGATGGTCGGCATGTATCCCATCTCATTCCTCGGCCGCCAGGAGCACCTCGACGACCTTTTTATCGCCGTCAATAAAGCCGGTTCCATTGTCGATCTGCATGTTATCGATTCCTCCGGCAAACAGCTTGCCTACGTCGGGCCCTATGCACAAAGCCTCATCGGCAAAAATTACCATGATGCCCCATGGTTTCAGGATGTTCTCATCAACGGTAGCCATGTCAGCGATGTCTTTCTCGGCTTCCGCAACGTGCCCCATTTTGTCGTGGCGGTCGCCGATCCTCTGAAGACTTACGTCCTGCGGGCAACTATCAACTCCGAGCAATTCAATAAACTTCTCCTCGCTTCGCAGATCGGTCCGCACGGCGACTCCTTCATCGTCAATCAGGAAGGCACCCTTCAGACCCCCAGTCGCACCGGAATCAGTGAACTGAACAGTGAAGACCGACTGCTGCTCCAACATCATGAAGGCACAACCATCGTCAAAAGGGAAGAAGACGTTACCGTGCAAAGCGACGACAAGAGTATCACCGTGCTGGATGGAACCTCCATCGTCAAAAGGGAAGAAAGTATCGTCGCCACCAGGTGGGTGAAGGACGGTCAGTGGTGCCTCATTGTCAAGGCTTTGATAAAGGACTCCCTCGAACCCTTTTATAAAGTTCGCAACAATATCATCATCGTCATTGTCGCCACCAGCCTTGTTTTCCTTGTCATAGCCATTCTCTTTGCCAACTATTTGCTCCGGCGAATCGCCAAAGAAGACAGGACCAAAGCCGAACTCGGTCACCAGATGGTGCAGATGGAGAAAATGGCGACGGTCGGCAGACTGGCCGCCGGTATCGCCCATGAAATCAATAACCCCCTGCAGATGATCACCAGCCAGGCCGGATGGATAGGCGAACTCCTGCCGGAGGAAGAACCGGACAAGGTAAAAAATCTTGATGAGTATACCAAGGCCGTCGAACAGATCAAACACCATGTGCGCCGCGCCGGCACCATTACCCACAGGCTCCTCGGTTTCTCGCGCAAGATCTCGGCGGAAAAACAGAATGTGCAACTCAACGAGTTGCTTGAAGAAACCATATCCTTCGTTGAAAAAGAGGCCGGCTACCATAACGTCTCCATCGTCAGGAACTTTGACGACAAGCTCCCGGCAACCACCACCGACGGCCCGCAGCTGCAACAGGTGTTTCTCAACCTAATCAATAACGCCATTGATGAAATCGGGCAGGGCGGGGTTGTTGAAATCCGCACGGCAGCGGAGGGTACGGCCAAGCTCATCGTCGAAATCGCCGACAACGGCCACGGCATCAAAGCGGAGAACCTGAAACGGATCTTCGATCCATTCTTTACGACCAAGGAACCGGGCAAGGGAACAGGCCTCGGTCTTTATATCAGCTATGACATTGTCAAGAAACTTGGCGGGACCATCAGTGTCGCCAACAGAAACAGCGGAGGTGCAGTCTTTACCATCGTTTTGCCGATTATCACTATCACGTAATCGGGACAAGCGGAACCTTGGGTGCTTTCGCAAAAAATTGCAACAACTGCAAAAAGGAGAAATGCCATGAGAGAGTTTAGCGTACTGGTAGTCGATGATGAACAGGAATTTCGGGATATTACCATAAAAAGACTGGAAAAGAGAGGCTTAAAGGTGCTGGGGGCCGAAAGCGGCGAAAAGGCCCTGGCAATCCTCGAACACAGTTATACCGATGTCGTTCTGCTCGACGTGAAAATGCCCGGTTTGGACGGCATTGAAACCCTGCGCCGCATTCGCAGCCTGAAGCCTTTGGTCGAGGTGGTGTTGTTGACCGGGCATGCCTCGGTGGATTCGGGCATTGAGGGAATGAAGCTGGGCGCCTTCGATTACCTGATGAAACCCATCGAGCTTGAGCCGCTTTTCGAGAAACTGGCGGATGCCTACGAAAAGAAACGCTTGCACCAGGAAAAAATCGAACAGGCAGAGATAATGAGGAATATATCCAAGCCGGCTTAATCCCCTGCCAACCGAGCGCGGGAGAGAGTTCTTGAATACATTCCTGAGATATTAACCTTACAAAAATTGGAGTGCATTATGAGCTGTTTCAAAGAGTTTTACAACCTGATGGTACAAGGCTCACAGGCCCATGCCCGTTGGGAACTGGAGATGTCGACCAACATTCTCAAGAGCCGAAAAAGAAGGGGGGTCCTCCTGCTTATGCTTCTGCCGATTCTCGTCGGCTCCATTGCCATCGCCGCCGGCGATGGGGCGGGATTGCCTAATGCCCTCGGCGGCAAGTCGGCATATATGCCGTCCTATTACACCAACCTGATCTTTTTCGCCTCGATCTTTGTCGGCCTCTGCGCCGGTCTCATCACCGGCTGTATCGGTGCCGGTGGTGGTTTCATCATCGCCCCCGCCCTGATGAGCGCCGGCGTCAAAGGTATCCTGGCGGTCGGCACCGACCTCTTCCATATCTTTGCCAAAGCAATCATGGGCAGCGTCCTGCATCGCAAACTCGGCAATATTTCGGTATCGCTGGCGGTGACCTTCCTTATCGGTTCGCTGGTCGGGGCGACCCTGGGCGGTATGCTCAATCGCTATCTTTACGATCTCAACCCGGTTCTCAGCGATTTGTTTATCACCTCTGTCTATGTATTTATCCTCGGCTTCCTGTCTTTTTACGCCCTGATGGATTACTTCAAGGCCCGCAGAGGCGAGGCGAGTGGTAAAAAGGTCGTCGCCGGTGAAGAAATTCCGCCCCTGGGAAAAAAAGTGCAGTCGGTCAATATCCCGCCGATGCTGACCTTTGACGAAGGCGTCACCCCCGGCGGTCGTAAGATTTCCGCGATCTTCCTCGTAGCAGCCGGTCTCCTCGTTGGTCTTGCCGCCTCGATCATGGGTGTCGGCGGCGGTTTCCTCACCTTCCCGATCTTTGTCTACGGCCTTGGCGTTTCCTCCATGACCACCGTTGGCACCGACATCTTCCAGATTGTCTTTACCGCCGGTTACAGTGCCCTCAGTCAGTATGCCCTCTACGGTTTCGTTTTCTACACCCTGGCCATGGGCATGCTCCTCGGCTCCCTCATCGGTGTGCAGGTCGGTTCCCTCGTTACCAAGGTTGTTCCGGGAATCATGATTCGCGGCTTTTTCGCCCTGGCGGTAACCGCCGGTTTTATCAACCGTTTTTTTGCCCTGCCGGAAAAACTGCAAAGCCTTGGTTATATAAAAATTTCCAAAGAACTTGGAGAGATCCTCGGTATGGTCGGCAACACCTTATTCTTCATAGTTATCGGTGCTTTTGCCGTCTGGGTCTTTTACGCTTTCTTCAGTAATGTATCTAAACTTAAAACGGAGGGTCATTGATATGAGCATGCAAGCAAAACTGAAAACCCGCGGCATCTTTATGCTGCTGACCTTCTTTGTTCTTCTGGCGGTCATCTTCAGCCCGGTTTTTCCGGGAAAGATCAACGGCCTTGATTATATGGACAATCTCTTCAATACTATCTCCAAGGGTTCTTCCTATTTCATCCCGGAGTCAATAACTAAAAGTGAGAAGTTTGCCGGCAAGACAATCGAAGTGAAACTGAAATTCGACGACGAAAAAAGGGTGACGGAAACAGCAAAACAGCTTACCACCAATGGTATGCAAGCGAACGCCGCCGGCAAGGAGCTGACAATCAAAGGTGACGTGGCGCAGATCCTCAAGGCCAGTCTCGTTGATGCCGACTTCATGTTCAAAAACGACGGTACCCCTTTGTCGGAGAAATACGGCTTCTCGGAAAGACAGGCCATGGTCAACTGGCATGTCTTGTTTAAGAAGATCAGCACCGATCTGACAAAGCAAGAAAAATTTGACCTGGCCAAACCCTTTGCCGATACTCAAAAAAGGGCTCTGGAGCCGGCCTATAACTACTATGGCGTCAAGGCGGAAAACTGGAAGGAAAAAATAGCAATGGTCTGTTTTGCCCTGGCCTTCTACGTCTTTTATACCCTCTGGTATGGGTTCGGACTCATGTATCTCTTTGAGGGACTCGGCCTGAAGATCGGCCATTAAAGCGGAGCAACAGCGGGGCGGAGCCGGCGGAAAGATTCCCGCCGGGCTTCGCCCCGTATCGACAAGGCAGCATATGAAAAACATCTTTAAATATTTTAAGGAACTCTTTTCATCAACCCCCACCGGAGAGCCTCTTGATCCGGAGGAGATAAAGCAGAATTTCAAGCGCCGTTACGGCAATTTCCGCAGTCTTCTCACCGCCAACAACAACGCCCTGCAGGCCATGGCCGAGTTGGAGAAGATTTATTACAGCGGCGATTCCTACCGGATGGCGGTAATCCGATCGAAGATCACGGCCATCATCGTCAACGTTTACAAAATGATCCGCAACCTCAGAGAAATGGCCGATGGGAAATATGAGGAACTGGAAACTATTTTCGAAAGGATCGGCCAAGATCTTGAGACCATCTTAGAACAAAAGCCGTTACGCCACGATGGGCCTTTCATCCTGCCATTGGCAGAAATCGGCAGAGCGCAGAGGGATCAAGCAGGGGAAAAGATGGCCAATCTCGGGGATGTTGCCACCCTTGCCGGTCTCATGGTGCCGCCCGGTTTCGTTGTTACCGCCTCAGCCACCAGCCATTTCCTTACCGCCCCATTGCTCGCCGAGATTAACAGGCGCCTGCAGATCCTCGACCCGGATGACCTGGAGAGTTTACATAAAACCTGCGAAGAAATTAAGAAAATTGTCAAAGAAAGTCCCCTGCCCCCCGATCTTGAAGAATTGTTGCTGGTCCACTACGCTCGTCTGGAAAAACTGACCCATCCCGGGGTGAAAGTTGCCATACGTTCAAGCGCCCTCGGCGAGGATTCCGCCGGAGTCTCCTTTGCCGGGTTGTATCGCTCGGTTCTGCATATCGGCAAAGATTCCCTGATCGCCGCTTATAAAGAGGTCATCGCCGGCAAATATGGAACCAAGGCCGTTGCTTATCGACGCAAGAGGGGCTACCGACATGAAGATATCGAAATGTGCGTCGGTTGCATGGCGATGATCGATGCCCTGGTGAGCGGCGTCACCTATTCCAGCGACCCATCCGAGGACGACAAAGAAACCATTCGCATCAATGCGGTATCCGGCCTTGCCACCAGCGTAGTTGACGGCACAAGACCCACCGACCTCTATCTGGTCAGTCGGGATAAACCCCATACCCTGGTATACAGTGAAATCCGCCAGGGACATGAAACTCCCTCTCCCCATGGCACCACCGCAACCCTGACATACAGCCAGCTGAAAAAATTGGCAGAGGTGGCCTTGACGCTTGAACACCATTTCGGCGCACCCCAGGATATCGAGTGGTCCTTCGATCATCAAGGGAAACTGTTTATCCTGCAGAGCCGTTCGATTCCTTTCCACCATGCAAAAATCATCGAGGACATAGCGGTTGCCAAAGAGGGCGGCGACCGAGGAGAGGAACCGATTCTCTTCGGCGGAATATGTGCATCCAAAGGTATTGTCTGCGGTCAGGTCATGCGAATAGACTCGGTCGAAGAATTACAGAGTTTCCCGCAAGGGGCGATCCTGCTTGTTGAACATCCTCTGCCGGAATGGGCACCCCTCTTGGGTCGGGCTGCGGCATTGATCGCCTGCCATGGCAGCGAGGCCGGACACCTGGCCACCGTGGCGCGAGAATTTGCCGTCCCCGCTCTTCTTAATTTACCTGAGGCACTGACGGTCCTTTCCAATGGCCAGACCATCACCGTCAATGCGGCGGCCCGGGCTATTTATCAAGGCTGCCGGGAAGATCTGTTGCGCACCAGAGAGGCTAAAAGGGATATCATGGCCGGCAGCCCGGTGCAGCGCCTTGTCACCGAGGCCATGCAGCATATTACGCCACTTAATCTGAGCGACCCGACATCCCACCAGTTTAAAGCCAAATGGTGCGAGACGTTCCATGACATCACCCGTTTTTGTCATGAGAAATCGGTGACCGAGATGTTCAATTTTGGCGAAAAACATCATTTTCACGAGGGAGCGGCGAAACGATTAGTCGGCCAGGTGCCGCTCGAATGGTGGGTTATCGATTTAGCCGACGGCTTTCAGGAAAGTGCTGATGTTCATGGTCCAACGGTTCGAGTCGAGGAAATTGTTTCAATACCGATGCAGGCAATCTGGCGCGGCATCTCCGCCTTCCCCTGGGAGGGTCCGCCGCGGGTGAGCATGCGAGGGTTCGGTTCCATCATCTTTCAATCAGCCATGCGCCCGGACCTCGATCCGGCCAACGCTTCGAACCTGACGACAAAGAATTATTTTCTTATTTCCAAGAATTTTTGTAATCTCAGCGTTCGCTTGGGGTATCATTACGCAATGATTGAGGCGTATCTGAGCGATCTTCTCACCGAAAACTATGTGACCTTCCGCTTTAAGGGTGGCGCCGCAGACATGCGGCGCAAAGCTGTGCGGGCGAGACTTTTGGCCGAGATCCTCCAGTCTTTCGAATTCCGGATCGAACTCAGATCCGATGCCCTGCTGGCTAGAATCAAGAAACGGCCGAAGGAGTTCCTGGAACAGCGCCTGCAGATTCTCGGCTATCTTACCCTGCATGCCCGCCAGCTCGATATGGTCATGGATGATCCGCACATGGTGGAAGGATATAAACAAAAATTTTTGACGGACATAGCCGCAATGCTTGCCCGCTGTGACACGTTTTCTTTAGGGGAGGCCGAAAATGATGACAAACAAAAAGGTATTGCTGGTTGACGACGAGGCTGATTTTCGTAATATAATGGGTTCGTTCCTCAAACGGCGAAAAATCGCCTACGAAACGGCAGGTGGCTGCCTGGAGGCTTTGGACTGCCTGGGACAAGACCACTTCGACGTAGTGGTCATGGATGTGGTCATGCCCGGTCTCGATGGACTGAGTTGCATGGCCGAGATGAAAAAACTGCAACCCGAATTGGCGGTCATCATACTCACCGGCAATGCCTCAATTAATACCGGGATAATGAGCATGAAACAGGGAGCTTTCGATTTTTGTATGAAACCGGTAGATTTCGAGGAACTTTTTGAAAAAATTATCCTGGCGGGAGAAAAAAGCAGCGCTGCTCTGTAGAAAGACAACAACCCGACCAACCATTCTTGAATTCTTTCAGACTGGTCGACATATGCAAACATTGTCGACATCGTCGTGTATGATCGAACGTACCCGCTTAACTTAATAAAATCACGGACAACACCAAAGCGAGGCCTTTTCCAATTTGGTGATAAGTTTGCTCGTCGTTCCGCCGGCGAGCCCCTCGGTCCTTTCCCGCTCCCGTCCTTCCCCTCTCAGCCCCAAGGCGACGGCGGCGTAGCCGCCACGATCCAGTTCACCGAGAATGGTGCCGGAAGCAGATAATCCCCAGCTGCTTTTTCGCAAGATCCGCTCGCTGCCGATGCCATTCTTCTGCAACAAGGTCTCGGCACGGGTAAATGTTTCGGTGCTTGTATTGTCGGAGGCGCTTGTCGCCTGAAAGAGCGTGATCCCATGCTGCTCCTGGTCGGCAAGAATATAGCCGACATGATCGACGGCACGCAGAGAATTTTCCGAACCGTCGAGACACAGCAGGACATTCCGTCGATCCGCCTCAGGTTCCGGACATATCCATAAGGGGGTCGTGCAGCAGTTATCGCGAATAATCGCCTGGGCGGTTTCATCGGCCGGCCGTTCGAACATCCACTGCAGGGTATACGACGCCCGCCTGCCGAGAATGACGGCATCGTACAGCCCGCGCGAACCCTCGGCCATAATATCCTTAACCTTGCCGTATCGTTCAGCGAAGGTCTTGGTCATCATGTGCTCTATGGCCATCTTTCGCTCCACCAGCATCTCTTTGGCCTTGAAAATGGCTCGCCTCGCCTGGACCGTCACCTTCCCCTCGATTCCCTCCGCCGGTCCCTGCCACATTTGATTCAAGGCTTTTGCCATGGCGCTGTCATCGGTGCGACAGATATGCAAAAGAGTAACCTGATGATCGCCGATACTATGAAAAAACGAACAGAGAAAACGGACTCCGTAGAGATTTTCAATATCATTGCTGATGGTGACGAGAAAATGCTTTTTCATGGGATGTCTTGTCCAAAATTACGCCTGTTCATTGAAACTCCCCCCTCAATCCTCCAATACGACCGCGGCAAGATCGATATTCAGATCGTAGGTTCCCTCTTCGCTGTTGAATTTCGTAGAAAACCCGGCCTTTTTACCGAGATGCAGCATCTGGGTGTTTTCCCGCAAGACAGTGCCCCAGATCTTTTTCACGCCCTGCTTTTTCGCCGCCCGGAGAAGGTTGATAAGCAGGGCGACGCCAACCCCCTGACCCTGCCAGGGGTCGCCGACCATAATGGAAAATTCGGTATGTTCCAGGTCAGGATCACCGATAACCCTGGCCACTCCCAGCATCTTTTCCGGTGTTGCGGCAAGGTCAAGGGCCACCAGGGCAAGATGCCGGTCATAGTCGACCTGGGTAAGCATGGCGAGCAGGTCCGGACTCAGCGTTTTCATATGACGGAAAAAGCGATAATACACGCTGGTTGGCGACAGGGTCTTGAACAGTTCGACGAAGGGCTCGGCGTCTTCCGGCTGGATGGGTCGTATGGCAAGCCGCAGGCCGCTTCGCGTTGTTGTGCACACCTCATACTGCACCGGATAGGGACTGATGACCAGATGCAAGGGCGCCGCTTGCGATGCCGGCCGCAGGAGTATGCGGGCATCGACCACAATGGGTTTACCCTTTTTCACCAGCACCGGATTCATATCAAGTTCGGCAATTTCCGGGAGATCGATCGCCATCTGCGAGAGTTGCAGCAGCATGGTCTCCAGCGCCGCCATATCGATCGGCGGCCGATTGCGAAAGCCGGCAAACAGTTTGGCAATGCGGGTCTCGCCCAGCATACGGCGAATGAGCTGGCCGTTGAGCGGCGGCAATTCGAGAACTCTATCGGCTAGAATCTCCGTATAAATACCGCCACTGCCGAAAAGAAGCACCGGACCGAAGAGTTCGTCCCGTTTGATCCCCAGCAGCAGTTCAAAATCGGCATCGGCCAGATACGGCTGAAGGGTAACGCCCTGAACGTGACCATTTTCCGAAAACCGTTTTGCCCCGGCCATAATTTTTCCGTAGGCAGCCCGCAGGTCATCACCATTACGCAGATCAAGATGCACCCCGTCGGCCTCGGTCTTATGGGTGATATCCTTTGACAGAACCTTCATGGCCACCGGCCAGCCTATTGCCTCCGCCACACCAAGCGCCGCCTCCACCGAATCGGCGGTCTGCGTCGGATTGATCTCCATGCCGTAAGCGGCAAGCAGTTCCTTGGTCCGAGATTCGGTCAAGAACGTACCGCCCGCCAGGTCGGTCGCGGCAACAATGGTTGCGGCCAGGCGGCGATCGAAAAACAGCCGGCGCTGCGACCGCGGCGGAATTTCCTTCGATATTTCCAGGTTACGGCTATATTGCAGGAGGGTGGCAAAGGCGTGCACCGCCCGCTCCGGCGTGGCATAGGTGGCAATCCCTGCATCATTGAGAAACTGAATCGCCGGTGCCACATCACGGCCGCCCATCCATACGGCAAACACCGGGAAAGGTCTTCCTTTCAGACACTGCACCAGTTCTTTGGCCACCGCCAGGGCGTCGGTCAAGGCCTGGGGCAGAAAAATAACCATCAATCCATGCAGGCCGCTTTCCTTGGCAAGGATTTCCATGCTCTGACGATAGCGCAAAGCCGAGGCATCACCCAAAATATCAACGGGATTCTGGTGACTCCAGTGCGGCGGCAGAATTTCGTTTAAGGCGGCAAGGGTCGTCTCCCCGAGAACCGCCGGTTCCAATTGATGGCGGCCCATGGCATCGATTGCCATAACACCCGGTCCGCCGCCGTTGGTCATAACCGCCAGACGCGGGCCGGTCGGTCGCGGCTGTTTCGCCGTCAATTCAGCGCTGTCGAACAGTTCCTCAATGGTTGCGACCCTGATAACACCCGCCCGCTTAAAGGCAGCATCATAAATGGCATCCTCACCGGCCAGCGCCCCGGTGTGCGAAGAAGCCGCCTTGGCCCCGGCAACACTGCTGCCCGCCTTGAGAACGATAATCGGCTTGATTCGCGACACCGCCCTGGCGGCGCTCATGAATTTACGGATATTGGAGAGTTGTTCGATATAGAGAAGGATGCTCTTGGCCGCCGGATCTCGCCCGAGGTAATCGATCATATCACCGAAGTCGACATCGAGCATTGAACCGATGCTGACGAAATGGCTGAAACCGATCCCCTCCTGAAAGGACATATCAAGGATGGCGGCACAGATTCCGCCGCTCTGGGAGACAAAGGCAAGGTTGCCGGTTCGCACCATATCGGCGGTAAAGGTGGCGTTCAGCTTGGCGCCGGAGGCCATGATGCCGAGACAGTTCGGTCCAAGGATACGAACCCCGCCGACAAGAGCGGCTTTGCGAATCCGTTCCTCAATCTGTCGGCCTGCCTCGCCGGTTTCCTTGCCGCCTGCGGAAATAACAATGGCTGCCTTGATCCCGGCTGCCGCACACTGGTCAATGATCTCCGGAACCTGATGAATGGGCACCGCCACCACCGCCAGATCGACCTGAACATCCAGCCGGTCGACGGCAGAAACCGCAGGCAGCCCCATGATCTGCGTATACTTCGGGGTAACCGGCAATAATCGACCGGTAAAACCGCCACAAAGAAGATTGCGCATCAGGGCGGTACCAATCCGCCCCGGCTGCTCACTGGCACCGATTACAGCAATTGCCTCGGGATGAAAAAACTTGTCAAGATTCGAGATTCCCATACCCTTCCCCCCACCTTTCCGGCTAGAGACACCCACTGCTTAACGAAATTCATCAGCGTGTATCTTACCAGAAATCTTGTGAAAGAATAAGGGAATTAACACAAACCATTCCAATCTGTTATCAAATTTTACCGCCACTCCCCCAGGTTCGCTGCGAACGACCAGGCCATCGACATTTTCCACCACCAGGCGACTATGGTTGCCCTCAAAATAGATATCGACATGGCACTGACAACCAATCTCCGGACTGTCTTCCAATTCCATAAAAAGGCCGTTAATGCTGATGTCTCGGAGTATCCCGGCATGTTTTTTGTTATTCACCTTTGTATGACAAACCAACCTCGAAACAAAGGGCATACGAAACGCCTTGCGACGATTAGCAACCATGTCCATGCCGTAAACCTCTTTCCCGGAACCCCTGTTTTTTCACATTTTTCAAAAACCTCTACCGATGCTCCCGGTATTCTATGGCATTTTTCCCTCGCTTGTCAAATAAGCCGGGCAATTCTAAAAACTTTTAGCACTTCAAGCGCTTTTCTATATAACTATTGACGAAATCAATTGCTTCTCGAAGCAGTGGTGTATCCGGCAGAGTAGCGGCGATTACACCGATATTGTCTCGTTCCCTCAGTATCTGAAACGTTGGCCGGAAATGTATATCAAACACCCAACTCATCTGCAATACTTTGAATTCATTGGTTGTTTTTAGCTTTGTATAGTCCATGATCCGTCCATCGAGCAGCATACGATAGACCTCTTCCCGTACCTGGGTGTCCGCCCCCAATCCCAGGGTAATCACCGGATTCCGCAAAGATTCAGCCATCAAGAAGTGCTCTGCCATGACCCGTAAAATATCAACCTTGTCGGCATCACGGATGAGTCGGCAATGCAGCAAGGTTTTCCGGTCAAGATTATCCGGGATACGGAGCCGGTTATGAAAGAAAATAGCGCGGCTGATGACCTGGCGCTCGGCAAAACTGAGGGTATGGAGGACCTGGTGACGATTCAACTCCCAAAGAGAGAGTTTGGCGTGATTATCCGAATCAGGATCACGAAAGGTCCGATACTTCTGATACTGGGGAAAGCGGCCGATGTCGTGGAATAAAGCTGTCACGAAAGCAATCCGGATGTCGTTTGCCAAAAGACCACTACCCGAGGCTATCCGCTCAATGACCTCACAGACACGGAAAGTGTGGGCCTCCTTCAGGTCAAGACATTGCTGATGCAGGGGGTCTGTTTCCTGGAAAGTTCGGATGTGCTGTTTCGCCCATTCTCTGAAAAAATTGCACTGCTCATCGTTCATGTTCGATCGATAACCGGCTTTGATAGCATTAACTACCTCATGGTATTTGCACGAATCGATATTTTATCTTTAAACATTTTCAGCAAGTCGGTCCAATTAAAATCCACAACCATCTTAGTTGAAAGAAATATAGCAATTTTGAAGAGGTACAGTAGTCACACCTTAACTTTCCAAATTTCCTGAAAGACACTACATTGCCAAATGGCAATCTTAACCAAATATCTTGAACGGAGACAGCATCTCTGTCGTAAGTATCTTTAAGATACTAATAGGAGCGAGGTTTGGTTTTCACATTTTCAACCTACCTCACTCAAATATTCTACAGATCTTTTGCGACAACTCTTCGATTCTTGATCCTCTTGGTAGGGTACAGCTTAAACTACTGTCCAGCTTTTGGGGTCCACTATTAGTCCGCCAATCGTGACCATCATGGTAAACGGGCATACCGCCGACATCTCCGTCTGGATAGCATTGATATTGTCTGCAGCGCTTGTCAAGCCGGTCTGTTTCTCGGCATCGGCCAGGAAAACATAACCGTACTTCAACAGTTCCCAGACCAACCCGAATTTAGGCTTGCGATCCCGGTCTTCGATGATCTTTACCAGTTCATCCTTGCTGTAATGGTCGTATTTGGAGGTCAAGGGTATCTCTCGAGTGAAGATTGTATTAAAAACAGCTTTCTTGTGCATTCAATTTCCAACAGCAGAGATCAAGCCTATGAGCGCACGAACGTCAACAACAGCCCATAATCGTACCGATCAGCGGCACGTAGGGCATCAATATACTGTTTCCGACACTCCCCGGCACTGATAAGATTGCCGCTCCCCCAGGAAAAGCGTGGTTGCCCTAGCAGGTGTACCAGCAGAATGTCGGTCATCAACCGGGCGTTCCGTCCATTACCGTTGGCAAAGGGATGGATTGCCGT
>JFJP01005484.1_pt1 | contig 18994 bp, 17 predicted proteins | sample 431651 | NCBI WGS metagenome assembly JFJP01 (sample SAMN02602958, study PRJNA72255) | Microbial mat metagenome, whole genome shotgun sequencing project. | biome: fresh water; feature: sink hole; material: water; isolation source: purple microbial (photo- and chemosynthetic) mats found in...
CGATCACCTTGTCTTTGTAATCGGCAAAACGGTAGGTGTCGAACTTGGCGCGGATGGTGGGGTCCTTGGGTTTCTTCTCTTTGTACTGGTCAAGCACCCAGTCGATGGCGCTGCGGTTGCCGAGTTTGTAGGTCCATGCCTCGGGCGGGATACCACGCAGGGTGGTTTCGGTGTCGAGCGTGATGCTGCCGGACGCGGGGTCGGCGCGCAGCAGGGGTTTGGGTTGCAGTCCGGCAGCGCGGGCTTTGGCGTCGGGCGTATCAGTGCGTGTCAGCGCAAAGGGCGCCACGCCTTCATAGCCGATGTGCAAGCCCATCAGCGCCTCGCCCCACGCGGCCCATTGCCAGTAGTCTTTGTAAAACGGGATGCGCGGGAATTCGCGCTTCAGGTTTTGCGCGTACTTTTCGCGGTACAGCGGGTCGTGCAGCACGGCGTAGCAGTAGTGAAAGATACCTTCCTTGGTGATCTTGCGAGCCGACTTGCCTTTGCCAATTTCGTCGGCGTAGTGGGCGGCGAATTGTTTGAGTGCCCAGTCGGTGATGTTGTCAACCAAATTGCCAAGCCCGTCGTGCCGACAAAGTGGCAAGCCATAGGTATCGCCGACATAATGCAAGTCGAATGGTGCTCCACCAGCCAACACTCTAAACCCGGATGACATTGAGAGGCATAGGGTCTCACCTTGGATGAACTCGCGCATTGCGCCCGGCTCGTCAACCAACACATCTGAAGCGTAAACCAATCGTTTTACATACGGTCGATAAATGTAGGGGTAGATACGTTTTGGATCGAATGCTTCATTACGCCTTTGGCCAGCACGACGCTTAAGATTTCGAGACCATTTGATTTGCGTATCAAAACTTCCTGGAACGCCTAAATGTCTTTCGTAAATACTCAAAAAGAACCTTGCCTTTGCACTCAGCTCATCTATGTTTTCCCCCACTATCCATTCGTCACGATTTGTTGAAACGCCTAAGGAGAAAAGCTTAAAAATCGCCCGCTCCTTCGCCGCAGTCTTCGCCGCCTTCGTCTCCTTGCTCGCCAGCGGAATCAGCGTCTCGAAATCATTGCTCGTCAGGTTCACCCAGTTGTGCGTCTTGTCTGGCTGCACCTCGTCAAAGGCCAGGCCGCTCATTGCGTGGTTGGCAAGAAAGCCCAGTTTCTCTTCCGCCGTCTCCATCTCCGGCCTGCGCACGTAGTGCACGCGGGCTGCTCGCTTGTCCTTGGTGGTGCTGACCTTTTTGACCATGAAGCTGATGGCCACGCCAGTCTGGATACCAAACACGTTGTGCTTGGTGCCGCTGAGTTTCGGGTTGGCGCGCACGTCGCCGCCCAGGTCCACCACGTAGATGTCGGCAAACTCCTGCGCCACGGTTTTGCGAAAACCGTCAAAGGTGCGGCTCTCGATAAAACTGCGGTTGGTGACAAAGGCCAGCACCCCGTTCTCGTGCAGCCGGTCACTGGCCCAGCGGAAGAAGCGCGCATACATGTCGTAGAGCTTGGTCTTCTGCGCCGTGCTCTGGGCGATGTAGGTCTGCTTGATGCGCTTGTCAATGTCTGGGTATTCGCGGTTCTTGTTGTTGTCGTTCTCATTGGCCTGGTTGGCGTTGTAGGGCGGGTTGCCAATGACGACGCTGATGCGCTTACCGTTCTGCCGTTTGATGCGGGCTACGTTTTCCTCCGAAACGCTGCCAAAGAGCTCTGCCGTGGTGCCCTTGGCAGCAGTGTGCAGGCCCACGTTATCCAGCGTGTCCACGAAGCACAGGCTGGGGAACTCTTCGTACTTCTCCGTGATGGCGGCATACGTCGATTCAATGTTCAGGTTGGCCACGTAGTAGGGCAGGATGGCCACTTCGTTGGCGTGCAGTTCGTGCTTGTATTTGTGCTCCAGCTTTTTGGGCTGGCCGCGGAAATGTTCCAGCAGTTCGCAAATGAAGGTGCCCGTGCCGGTGGCCGGGTCGAGAATATCCACGTCCTTGTCGATCAGGTTTTTGCCAAAGTGCTTTTCGCACAGCCAGTCCGCCCCATCGATCATGAAGCGCACGATTTCATTGGGTGTGTAGACCACGCCCAGCCGGTCCGCAGCCTTGCTGTTGTAGACCTTGTAAAAGTTCTCGTAAATGATCTTCAGGAAGGTCTGCTTCTCGCCATGGCTGCTGATCTGCGCGGCGGCGGCGCGAATGGCGGCGTAGTAGGTCTCAAGTCCTTTAAGCGTTTGCTTCTTCAATGCGCCGGTGAAGAAGGCACCTTCGAGCGCATATAGCTCGCGCGCCACGTTGTTGTGCTGGTGAAAGTCGGAGTCGTCAAACACCTTGGCGAAGATTTCTTCGGTGAGGATGTGCTGGATCAGCATCTCGCGCACATCGGCGTCGGTCAGCGTGGGGTTGATGGCCTCTTGCGCGTGGAGCAAAAACTTTTCCTCGGCTTGGCGGAAGCTGGCATTGGCGTCGTGCGCGGCTTCAATCATTTCGCGCAGGGCCAGCAGCACGGCGGGCAAGTCGGTCTTGAACTGCTCCACCGCAGCGCGAAAGCCTGCAATCTCGGGCCGTTCGAAGCCAAAGAACAGCCTGAGCAGTTTCTCAAGGGCATGCGTATCGGTAACGTCACAGCGCAGCACCTCGTTTTTGTTTTGCCACAGCACGGCGACCGTGTCGTCACTGAAGATGATGTTGTCCTGTGGGTAGCCTTTGCGGAATTTCTTGCTCACCTCCTCATCCAGATCATCGTCGGCGTCTTTGGCTTCCCAGTAGCCCAGCGGCATGCGCAGCTCGTGCAATAGCGCGCCGTCGACGTTGATATTGGACTTGGTAGCGGTCTTGAGCGGGTATTCGGCCAGAAAGATCAAGTCGTGCTGTTTGCCCCAGGCTTTCAGCAAATCCTTGAACGCCTCGCGCACGATGGTTTCGCGCTGGCTGCCGCTGACCTTTTTGATGACGTCGAGCTGCTTGAGGTAATCGTTGATGAGGAGTTGGCTCATGGCATCCCAGAAGTTGTTCCGGCATTCTAGGGTGGTGTCGATTGAGGCTGCGGGATGGATAGAACAAACGCCTGGAGGCTGAAGCCGCCATAATGCGAGCACAACAGAGTGAAATCTATAGGTGTTTTCTGCCTTTGCCCCTTACTGGCTGTGCGTAATACGCTATCAAATTTGATATTGATGAAGGACATCCATGCTGCAAACCTATGAAGCTATTTACGAGCACGGGACTGTGCGCTGGTTGGAAGCGCCACCGGCCATGGATGAGGCGCGTTTGCTGGTGACTGTGTTGTCGGGCACGGTTACTACATCGGCAGTGCCAGAGACTGCGCACGGCAACAACCTGGCCGATGCCCTAAAGGCCGCTGTGTTACTCAATCCTTACCGCGACGTAGCCGACGCGGTGGCTTGGCAGCGCGAAGTCCGCAGTGACCGTATTTTGCCGGGTCGTGATTCCGTCTGATCAATCCTGCGCGGGTTGGCGGCTAGTGGTAGCCTTGGGCTCAATGGTTCTGCGACCCCCGGTGCGCCCAGCCTGTGGTGTGTTTTTCGATGATGCTGAAGAGCTCATACATCACCATCGCCATGGCACCCACCACCACCAGACCGGCGAAGGCCAGGCCCATCTGCATGGCCGAGCCCGCAGAAATCAACAGGTAGCCGATGCCCTCGTTGGAGGCGGTCATCTCGGAGACGGTGGTGCCGACGAAGGCCAGTGTGATCGCAACCTTGAGCGAGGCGTAGAAGTACGGCATGGAGCGCGGCAGGCCGACCTTGACCAACACGTCCCAACGCTTGGCACCCAGAACCCGCAGCACGTCTTCCAGCTCCGGCTCCAGCGTGGCCAGCCCGGTGGCGATATTCACCATGATGGGGAAGAAACTGATCAGGAAGGCAGTGAGAATGGCGGGGCCCGCTCCGATCCCAAACCACACCACCAGAATCGGCACAAACGCTGCCTTGGGCAACGCGTTGAAAGCGGTCATCAGCGGGTACACGGCGGCGTAGGCCAGGCGTGAACTGCCAATAACGAAGCCCAGCAGCACACCCACCACAATGGCCAGCCCAAAGCCCGCCATCGTCACCCAGAAGGTGCGCCAGGCGTGGCCGGCAATCAGCCCGCGGTACTCGATGAATTGGTCCCAGATGCGCAACGGGCTGGGGAAGATGAATTCGGACACATTCAACGCCGAGCACAGAATCTGCCACAGCGCAATCACCGCCACCAGCAGGATCCACGGTGACCAGAGTTCGACTTGTTTGCTGTTCATACGACTTCCCTCTCGGCAGTGGAGCGCGGCGTCTGGCGGATGGCACCAATATGGCTGCGCAGCTCATGCACTATGTCGGTGAATTCTTTGGTGTAGGTGAGCTCCAGATCGCGTGGGCGCGGCAGGTCGATGCTGCGCTGGACCACAAAGCGCCCCGGGCTCTTGCTCATGACGTACACCGTGTCGGCCAGAAACACTGACTCTCGCAGGTCGTGCGTGACCAGAATCACGTTGAACCGCTGCTCAGTCCAGAGATCACGCAAGATGCACCACAGTTCTTCGCGCGTGAAGGCGTCCAATGCGCCGAACGGTTCGTCGAGCAGCAGCATCTTGGGCTCGTGGATGAGGGCCCGACAGATGCTGGCGCGCTGTTGCATGCCACCCGAGAGCTGCCAGGGAAACTTGTCCTCGTAGCCGCCGAGCCCCACCTTTTGCAGCAGCTTGCGGGCGCGCTCCACGTACTCGGCACGTTTGGATTTGAAGCTGCTGCGAAACGGCTCCACAATTTCCAGCGGCAGCAGCACGTTGTCCACCGTGGTGCGCCACGGCAGCAGCGAGGGCGCCTGAAACGCCATGCCGGAAATCTTGAGCGGCCCGGTCACGGGCTGCCCGTCGATCTTGATTTTGCCCATGGAGGGCATCTTCAGCCCGGTGGCCAGCTTCATAAAGGTGGACTTGCCGCAACCCGACGGACCCACGATGGCGATGAACTCGCCTTGGCGAACCTTCAGGTCGATGGCCTCCACTGCAAAGTGGTTCTCCTTGAGCATCTGCTCGTTGTAGGCCAGCCAGACGTCGTCAAAGTCGACAAACAGGGGGGCAGATGGCAAAACCGAGTCACTCATGAAATAAGCCTCCAGCGCCCGTATTCAGTGCGTAAGCAGCTATGAATTTCAGAGCATATAGACCGTTGCCGGCGGTATCACTTCTTTGGGAAAACGGCCAATTCGGCCACGGAAGGCAGGAACGAGCCATTCCACACCACGTCCGGGTTGACCCGTGTCTTGGTTGCAAAGGCGTCCGACACCTGGCTGGCCATCAGCGAGAGCCGGCCGGGAACAATCTGGCCAAACCCCTCGGCGCGTGCATTGGGGCTGGTCACCACAGTGTCAATGGCGAGCTTGAGGCGGCGCGTTTCCAGCTCGGCGTTGATGATGCCGTCACGCGCTTTCACATCGGCAATTGCCGCAGCCGGATTGGCCAATACCTCTTTGACGCCCTTGGCAAACGCCGCCAGGAAGGCCTTGACCGCAGCCGGGTTGTCCTTGAGCAACTTGGGTGACACGATGATGGCATTGCCGTACAGCTTGACGCCGTAGTCCGGGTAGGGCAACACCACCACATCCGCAGCTTTGACGCCGCGGGCTTCCAGGTTCAAAAGCGACGTGAAGGTAAAGCCGGTGATGGCGTCCACGTCGCCGCGCACCAACATGGTTTCGCGCAGCGGCGGGTCCATCGATATCCATTGCACCGCGCCCACAGTATTGGCCTTGGAGAAGATCGGGAAAGCACGGCGGCCGGCGTCAAATACGGGAGCACCCAGCTTCTTGCCTGCCAGGTCGGCGGGCGTCTTGATGCCTGACTTCTTGAGCGCCATGACTGACGCCGGCGTGTCGTTGTAAACCATCATCACAGCCACCGGCTTGTTGGGCGCGTCGGGGTTGTTGGCGTGAAACTCCATGAGCGCCGCCAGATCGGCAAACCCCATGTCATAGGCACCCGATGCCACCCGTGTCACGGTGCCTCCCGAGCCGTTGCCGGCGTCGATGCTGACATCGAGTTTGGCATCCTTGAAGTAGCCTTTGGCAGCCGGTGTCAGGAACAGGGCGGAAGGACCTTCGAAGCGCCAGTCGAGCTGGAACTTGATGGAGGTGGTCTGCGCCTGTGACCAGGTGGCCGACACGACGGCGACGGCAGCAAAAATGCCCTTGAGAAGATGGCGTTTGTTCATGGTGGCTCCGGTGAAGCGGGTTGGAAGTGTGCGGTTTAGCCAGGGCATGCAAGATCAATGCCTGACCCGCGATGGGTCAAATTGGTGCATCGGCAAAAACCGGCATGGCCTGCTATTTGCTAGTCAGGTGATCGGAATGTTTTCAATTCGCCAACTTCTAAGAGGAAATTTCATGATGCACCAACCTATTGCACGCGCACTGGTCTGCGCCGGATCGGTCGCCTGGGCGCTGTCGGCACAGGCCGCCACGTTCAGCGACACCTCCATCGGGTACCGCTACGGCACCGACTTTGCCGAGCCCTTCAATCCCAACGCCATCGCCAAGGACATCATCAACCTCAACCACATCAGTGGTTACAAGTACGGCACCAATTTCTTCAACGTGGACATGCTGCTCTCCGACAGCAAAGACCCGGCCGGCAAAGGCTCCACCAATGGCGCGCAGGAAGTGTATGTGGTCTACCGTCATATGGTCGACCTGGAGAAAGCTACCGGCTCCAAGTATGCGTTCGGGCCGGTGCGCGGTATGGGTATCACCGCTGGTTTTGACTACAACACCAAGACCGACGCTGGCTACAACTCCAAGAAGCGCATGCTTGTGGCAGGCCCGACTTTCATGATGGATGTGCCTGGTGTTTTGAACATCAGCCTTCTTTATCTTTGGGAGAGCAACGCACCGTTCAACACCTTCAGTGGCGTATCGACTCCTCGCTACAACTACGACCCGCACGCCATGCTCGGTGTGGTGTGGGGTATTCCGTTGGGCGCAAGCGGTTTCTCATTTGAAGGTTTTGCCAACTTCATCGCCGCCAAGGGCAAAAACGAGTCCGGTGCAGATACGGCAGCGGAAACCAACATCGACATGCAAATCATGTACGACTTGAGCTCGGTGATCAGCGCGCCACCCAAGAGCCTCAAGCTCGGGCTCGAATACCAATACTGGAAAAACAAGTTCGGTAACAACAGCGACGGCCCTGCAGGAAAAGGTGCCTTTGCCCAGACACCGATGGTGCGGGTGGAATACCACTTCTGATCGGCCATTGCGCGCGTGACACAAGCGCTAGCACGAAGGAAATCATTTCCCTTGAGACTTCCACAATGGCCTCCCAAGGGGAACCGAAAGTGTAAAAGAGTGTTTAAACGATAGCATTTGGCCAGCCTGCCATCCACAATAGTTGGATAGCGGGGGCGGTCACATTGGTCACATATATTCTGGTTTCGTTATCACTAGTTGCATGCATAGCGGCCACCGTGTTGGCCATCAAACTGCGGCGCACGCTTGCCGACAAGAGAAAGCTTCAAAGGTACGTTGCCAAGCTGCAAGTGGCTGAGAAATCCCTGAAAAAGCACGCGTTCTTCGACCCCCTCACCGGTCTGCCCAATCGACTGCTCCTGCTGGATCGGTTTCAACGGGCCATGGAGCACGCCAAGCGCAGTCAGAAGCAGTTTGCGGTGCTCATGGTGGACCTGAACAAATTCAAGGCGATCAATGACACCTACGGGCACGCAGCCGGCGACACCGTACTCATCACCGTCGCAGACCGCCTGAGCGCATCGGTCAGGTCCTCCGACACCGTGGCACGGTTGGGTGGTGACGAGTTTGTCCTCATCATTGAATCCATCGTTGAGCGGGAACAGGTCATCGCCCTGGGGCACAAGCTGATTGATTTGCTCTCGGAGAAGGTCACGCTCGATTCCGGCGAGGTCGTCAGCCTGGGTGGCAGTATTGGTTTTGCCTGGTACCCCAAGGATGGGGAGAACCTGAAAGACATTCTGGCGGTTGCGGATCAGGCGATGTACTTCTGCAAGACATCGGGGTTGATGCCGCTTTCATAGTGGCAGAAACGAAAAACTCGCAGCGTTTCTACAGGGCTCACGTCGATCAGCGCAGCAGCAGACGATCGTTATCCTGTAGCTTGAACTCCGACACCACCTGCACCAGGTCCTCGGCCTGCGACTTCAGACTCATCGCCGCGGCGGCCATTTCCTCCACCAGCGCGGCGTTCTGCTGGGTGACCTGGTCCATCAGCTTCACCGCTTCGCCCACCTGCGAGACACCCAGGCTTTGCTCGGCGCTGGCCACGCTGATCTCGCCCATGAGGTCGGTCACGCGGCGGATGCGGCTCACCACCTCGGTCATGGTGGCACCGGCACGGTCCACCTGAAGGGTGCCTACCTCGACACGTTCGACACTGGCATTGATGAGTGTCTTGATCTCCCTTGCGGCCGCAGCAGACCGCCCCGCCAGACTGCGCACCTCGCTGGCAACCACCGCAAAGCCGCGTCCCTGCTCACCAGCCCGTGCAGCCTCCACGGCGGCGTTGAGGGCCAAAATGTTGGTCTGAAACGCGATGCCGTCGATCACCTGGATGATGTCGGCAATCTTGCGCGATGAAGTGTTGATCTCCTTCATGGTCTCCACCACCTGCGCCACGGCATCACCGCCCTGCACTGCCGTCGCCGAGGCATCCACCGCCAGCTGGTTGGCCTGGCGTGCGCTGTCGGCGTTCTGCTGCACCGTGGAGCTGAGCTGTTCCATGGAGGCTGCTGTCTGCTCAAGTGAACTGGCCTGGTTCTCGGTGCGCGACGACAGGTCGGCATCGGCCTTGGCAATGGCTGCACTTGCCGTGGCGACGCCCTGGGAGCCATCGCGTACATCGGTGACCACCTTGATCAGATGGTCCTGCATTTCCTTGAATGCAATCATCAGACGCGCAGTTTCATTGCTGCCACTGGCATCGAATTGGGTGGTCAGATCGCCCTGCGCCACGGCAGTGGAAATTTGCACCGCCTGGTTGATGGGGCGGGTGATGGAGCCAATCGTCCAGATCGCCATAAAGCCCCCCACCAGCAGTGCTGCCACCACCGTAGCGCCGATGAAATACACCACACTGGCCGAAGCGGCCTGGGTTGCGTCGGTGGACTCCTTGAGCAATGTGTCCTGGTAGCGCAAAAGTCCGTCGAGCGCTTCAAAGTAGACCTGCTGCGCGGGAACCACCTTCTCCAAGAGCAGCGCCTTGGCCTCAAAGACCTGCCCGCCCACCGACAACTCCATCGCTTCGGCCTGCAGGGGGTCGTAAACAGCGCGTCGGTCTGCGACGGACTTCAGCAGTGCCCGTCCATCCGCAGCAGAAATCTGCTGGGCCAGGCCATCGAGCTCGCTGCCAATGCGCTTGCGGGCTGCATCGATGCGGTCAGCCTCTTTTTTGATAACCGCGCTGTCGGAGACGAGGATGATGTTGCGCAGCGCGATGGCGATCAAATTGACGTCGGATTTGATGGTATTGACCGAGGCGATCCGGGGGATGCGCTCATTGACCACCTGGCCAAACAGCGCGTTGATGGTGCCCACCTTCCACTGGGAGATGCCGCCAAGCAGTGCCGTCAACAGCCCCAGCATGCCAAACCCGAGAATCAGTCGGGTGGAGATTTTCATGTCGTTGAAATTCATGATCCGAATTCTCCAAAGTCATTCAGTGCCATGCGGTCTGCACCCCAGCAATAACCAAAAAGGCCCGGGTTCCCCCGGGCCTTTGACTGGAGGTGGCCTACATCATGCCACCATGCCCATCATGCGCGGCAGCCACAATGTCATGGTGGGCCAGTAGGTCACCAACACCAGGAAGCCCAGCATGGTGAGCAACCACGGCCACACAGCGATGGTCAGCTCGGTAATACCCATCTTGGTGATGCCCGAGGCCACATACAGGTTCAGACCCACCGGCGGATGGCACATACCGACTTCCATGTTCACCACCATGATGATGCCAAAGTGCACCGGGTCGATGCCGAGTTTCATTGCAATTGGGAACAGGATGGGCGCCAGGATCAGCACGATCGAGGAGGGCTCCATAAAGTTCCCTGCAATGAGCAACAACAGGTTTGAGATCAGCAGAAAGCCGATCACTCCAATGCCGGTACCAATCATGTTGTCAGCCATTTGCTGTGGAATGTTCTCGTGGGTGAGCAGGAAGGAGAACAACACCGCGTTGGTGATGATGTACAGCAGCATGGCGCTCATGTTGGCACTGGACAGCAGCACGCGGGGCACGTCTTTGAGGCCCATGTCCTTGTAGACAAATACCGCGACAAAGAAGGCGTACACCGCACTCATGGCCGCCGCCTCGGTGGGTGTGAAGATGCCGCTGTAGATACCACCCATCACCACCACGATCAGCAGCAAGCCCCACACCGCCTTGCGAAACGACACCCAGCGCTCGCCCCACGTGGCCTTGGTCTGGCGCGGGTAGTTGAATTTCTTGGCACGCCACCAGGTGGTAAGGCCCAGCAGGAACGCCAGGAAAATGCCGGGCACCACACCCGCCATGAACAGGGCGCCCACGGATGTGTTGGTGGAGACCGAGTACATCACCATCACGATGGACGGCGGGATCAGGATACCCAGTGCCCCCGAAGTGGTGATCACCCCGGCACCAAACGACTTGGGAAAACCAGCCTTCACCATCGCCGGCATCAAAATCGAGCCAATCGCCACCACGGTGGCCGGGCTTGAGCCCGACACCGCCGCAAACAAAGCGCACGCCAGCACGCCGCCCAGGCCCAGACCACCATACCAGTGACCGACCATGGAAGTGGCGAATGCGATCATGCGCCGCGCCACGCCGCCATGGGTCAGGAAGTTGCCCGCCAGAATGAAGAACGGAATCGCCATGATTTCGAACTTCTCGATGCCGGTGAACAACTTGAGCGCCACGGATTCGATCGGCACCTCCGTCAGGAAGAAAAGGAACGAGAGAACCGTCAGACCCAGTGAAATGGAGATCGGCATGCCAGTGAGCATGAGCACCACCAGCAGAAACAAAATGATCATTGCATTCATTTCGTGTCTCCCTTGTCGTTCAAGTCTTTCGGGTGCAGGTTGTCCCGCATGCTGTAGATCGTGTCATCTTCGCCGGGTGCCAGGGGAGCAACTTCATCCAGACCGTCCACATGGCCGTGGTCGTGGTGCGGCAGTTCACCGGTTTTCAGGAAGCTCCGAGTCACCTGCAGAAAGCGAAAGCACATCAGGTACGAACCCATGGGAATGACTGAGTACACCATCCAGGTCGGCCATTCCAGATCGGGTGTTGTGGGGCCCTCGGGTGTATCACCCAAGTCCATTCCGAAGGTAGAGAAAACGTAATGATGCATGCCGTTTTCCCAGACAAAGCGCAGGCCCAGGGTGCCCACAATGCCGGTGAACAGTGCGCCCGCAAGGAGACCGAACACCACAAACTTGGCACGACGACTGTCGGACATGCGGTTGATCAGCACATCCACGCCCACGTGGATACCGGTGCGCACGCCATAGGCCGCACCAAACTTGGCCATCCACACAAACATGATGATGCACAACTCCTGCGCCCAGCCCATGTGAATGGACAGCAGCCAGTCCTGCACACCAGGAATGGCAAAGCCCGTGGCGTACCGGTGCACGACAGACGCAAAAATGATCAGCGTCGCCGCCCCCATGAGGAAGGTGATGATCCACTCTTCCAGATGATCCAGAATTTTCATGACGAGTCTCCTTGAGGTGACAAAAAAGCCCGGACCGTGGTCCGGGCTTTTCATGGCTGATTACAGCTTGGCTGGATCGAAACCAGTCTCTTTGTAGATGCTCTGGATCAGCTCTTTGCCAATGCGCGACTCCATTTCGGAATGCACTTTGACAGTGGCTTTCTTGAACTCAAGCCGTTCGGCAGCAGTCGGGGTGTACACGGTGGTCTTGCCCGACTTTTTCACCGCCTCCAGCCCGGCGTCGTTCTCTTTCTTGGCCACGTCGTTGGCGTACTTGGTGGCTTCGGCCATGGCCTCTTCAAGCTGCTTGCGAATGTCTGCGGGCAGGCCATCCCAGAACTTCTTGTTGGTAATGACGGCATAGCCCAGGTAGCCGTGCTCGGACAGTGTCAGGTGCTTTTGCACCTCGTGCATTTTTTGGGTATAGAGGTTGGAGATGGGGTTCTCCGTGCCGTCCACCACGCCGGTTTGCAGGGCCTGGTACACCTCGGAGAAGGCCAGCACCTGGGGCAGGCTGCCCAAGGAGCGCATTTGCGACTCGAGCACCTTGGACGACTGGATACGCATCTTCAACCCCTTCATGTCCGCTGGGGTCTTCATCGGCTTGTTGGAAGAGAACGATTTGAAGCCATTGTCCCAATAGGCCAGGCCACGAATACCCTTGGGCTCGAGTTTGTCGAGCAACATCTTGCCGGCCGGGCCTTGCGTCACCTTGTGCAACTCGTTGTAGTCGTCAAAGATGTAGGGCAGGTCAAACACTTCAAACTCTTTCACACCCAGGGGGCCGAACTTGGCCAGCGAAGGGGCCAGCATCTGCACAGCGCCGATTTGCAGCGCTTCCATCTCTTCTTTGTCTTTGTAGAGCGTGCTGTTGGCATACACCTCGATCTTGACCTTGCCCTTGGTCAGCTCTTCGGCTTTCTTCTTGAAAAAGTCCGCGGCATGGCCCTTGGGGGTGTCGTTGGCCACGACGTGGCTGAACTTGATGACGATAGGTGCCTGGGCAAAAACAGGCAGGCTCAGGGCTGCTGCTGCGGCCACGGCAAGCAGGGTGTGCAGGGAAGTACGACGTTTCATGAAATAGCTCCTCGGGTTGTTGTGCAGCCATTGTCGGAAGTCCGCCGACCCCCGCCAATTGTGGATTTCCACATTTCTGCAGCCAGTACAACCCCGGCCAGGGGGCCTCGTGCCCTAAACTCATTGCCCATGTCCCCCACGTTCAACGCCCCGCCCAAGGCCCCGCACACTTCGTTGCTGCGCCGCAGCGTATGGGCCTGGCCGCTGGTGCTGGCGCTGATTTTTGTCGCGTTGGTAGGGCGCTGGCTCCAGTGGTCGGACGAACAGGAGCGCGAAGAGGACCGGCGCAACCTGATCGCCGATGTCCTGACCCTGGAGACCCGCATGAGCGAGTGGCTGGCGCGCGAAGACAACGAGATCAAGTTGCTGGCGTCGACCCTGCCGCGGCGCGTGGACGATACAACCCTGCTACGCTACCGGGCAGTGGCACAGGGCTTGCGGCGCCTGTGGGTGAGCGTCACCGTCATCGACGCAGACAACCGGCTCCAGGCGCACGTGCCAACGCCCATGCAGCACCCGGATACGCACCCGATCAGCGGTGGCATTGATGACACCGGTCTTTCGGCGCACTTGTCCACGCCACTGCGCAGCGGCGGACGGCTGATCGTGCGCTTTGCTCCTTCGGCATTGTTGCGCCAGACCGTGCCATGGTGGATCTCCCGAAAATACGATGTCCGCCTGATGGATGACTACGGCCAGCGCATTGCGACCACGGCCGATGCTGTGACGCTGAGCGGGCAACAGAGTTATCGCGTCAGCATGGAGCCGCAGATGCCGGAGGCCTACCTGGAGCTCACCAGCCGCGAAGTACGCAGGGCCTGGTGGCGCACCTTGCCAATGGCACTGATGGGGGTGTTTCTGGTGCTCAGCGCTGCCGCGTCCGTGATGTTGCGGCGCCAGATGCGTGAGGTAGCCAGTGCCGAAGACCGCTGGCGCACCGAGGCCGCCTGGCGACGGGCGATTGAAGACTCTTTGACGGTGGGGCTGCGCGGACGCGATCTGGATGGCCGTCTAGTCCACGTCAACCGCGCCTTTTGCAAACTGGTGGGCTATGCGCCGGAGCAGTTGCTGGGCCAGTTGCCGCCCATGCCGTACTGGCTTCCCAATGCAGTAGAAGACAGTATGCAGCGCCACCTGCGCAATATGGCGGGTGCAGCACCGACGGAGGGCTATGAGGCACGCTGGCAGCGCGCCGACGGCATGCCCATCGACGTGATGGTGTTTGAGTCGCCTCTGGTCGATGCACGGGGTGTGCAGATGGGCTGGATGGGCTCGATCGTGGACATTACCGCGCGCAAACGTTCGGAAGAACGTGAACGCCGCCATCTGGAGGCTTTGGGAAATCAGGCACGCCTGACCACCCTGGGCGAGGTGGCCTCTGCCTTGGCACACCAGCTCAACCAGCCCTTGGCGGCCATGGCCAGCTACAACGCAGGCGTAGTGCGTACATTGGAAGGCATGCAGTTTTCCGATACCGCTGTGCTCAATGCGCTGCGCCGCGAAGGTGAGCAAGTGGCGGAGGCCGGGCGCATCGTGCAACGCATCCGTGGCTTCCTCACGCGCCGTGCCCCGCAACCCGAACACTGCCAGGTGGGCGACATTGTGCGGCGCGCCCTGGATTTGCTGCGTCGTGACTTGCAACGCCACCATATCCATGTGCAATCCCACATCGCTGACCCATTGCCAGATGTGCTGGCCGACCCGGTGCTGGTGGAGCAGGTACTGATTAATCTGGTGCGCAATGCGGCCGATGCCCTCGGTGGTCTGCCCCATCCGAGAATTGAGGTCTCGGTAAGCCGGGCAGGCAATCGTTTTGTGCGCGTTGATGTGGACGACAACGGCGAGGGCCTGGGTGGGCGCGGCATCGACGAGTTGGCCGCACCATTTCATTCGACCAAACCCGAGGGCATGGGTATGGGTCTGGCCATATGCCGCTCGGTCATCGAGGCACACCATGGTGCACTCGAAGCGGGTAGCGGCCCGATGGGCGGCGCGCGCCTGTCATTCACGCTCCCTCTTGAAATTGTGGAGGTCCAGCCATGACTTCGGGCCAACCTGCTTTCATACCCGCCGTCCACCTGGTAGACGACGAGGCCTCCGTGCGTGATGCACTCACTTTTCTGCTGCAATCGCACGGCTTGACGGTCCTCGCCTACGCCAGTGGCCCCGAGTTTCTGGCGGCGCTGGATGCCGACGGCGCACGCGGCTGCATCGTGCTGGACGTTCGCATGGAGCCGATGTCGGGCTTGCAGGTGTTTGACGAGTTGCTGGAGCGACACACCATGTTGCCTGTGCTGTTCCTCTCAGGCCACGGCGATATACCGATGGCGGTGGACGCATTGCAAAAGGGGGCTTTTGACTTTCTGGAAAAGCCCTTCAACGGCGACGCGCTGGTGTCGCGGGTATTGCGTGCTCTGGCCCAGGAACAGGCGCACCATTCGCAACAAACGGAACACCTGCAAGAGGCGGACAGGCTGGCCAGCCTGTCCGAGCGTGAACGCGCTGTGATGCACCTTGTGGCGGCCGGCAAACTCAACAAGGTGATTGCCGACACCTTGTGTGTATCGGTGCGCACGGTGGAGGTCCACCGCGCCCGGGTTTTCGCCAAACTCGGCGTGCGTTCCTCCGCCGAGTTGGCCACCTTGCTGACGAGGCTTGGTCTTGGCGAAGAACCAGTACGAGGCCACAAGGGATAATCCCCATACGATCCGGAGCATGGCGCAACCAGGCGTTCATGTGCCGGTGCTTGCTTACGTTGCCAAAGATGAATGGAGCAAATTGCAATGCCAACCATCTCCATGTTTTACGGGATTCTTATCCGGATGTTTTTCCGTGACACTGAGAAGCACCATGTGCCGCACATCCATGCCGAGTACCAGGGTGCAGTGGCGGTGTACTCCATTCTTGACGGTACTGTGTTGGCTGGTAACCTTCCACCCAACAAACACAAACTTGTAGTAGCGTGGCTTGAGGTGCGCCAAGATGACTTGGTTGCCGACTGGAGTTTGGCAGTTAACGGCAAGACGCCTTTTCGGATCAAAGGATTGGACCAATGAAAATTGCGCAGCTTCACGTTGAAACCAACTGGATCTTATCTGTCGTTGACCAAGATGGCCGCAGGGGAAGATTTGATGTCAGCCCCTACTTGGAAGATGAAGCCTTTGCTCCGCTGAAGGACCCCAACGAGTTTGCCAAAGTCAGCAATGGCGGCTATTTTGTCGAATGGGAATGCGGAGCGGACTTGTCCGCCGACACGATTGAGGCACGATGGAGTAATGTTACGGAACTGGAGACAGCCTCAGGAACCTGAGCCAGTCACCCAATGCCGTCCCGGCATCCGGTAAGGGGATAATCGCGCCCCTATGGCACTGATTACCCTCCTTGACGCCCAGCTCGCATTTGGGCACGTTGCACTGCTCGACCACGCAGCTTTTTCACTTGAAACCACGGAACGCGTGGGGCTGATTGGCCGCAATGGGGCAGGCAAGTCCTCGTTGCTCAAAATTCTGGCGGGCATGGAAAAACCCGACGATGGCACGGTGCAGGTGCAGAACCACACCCGCATCGCGTTTGTTGCGCAGGAGCCGCAGCTCGACGCCGATGCTACGATTTTCGAAGCGGTTCGCGCAGGTCTGGCGCGCGTAATCGACCTGATTGATGAATATTCCCAGGGCCACGGCGACCTCGACGCGATGCAGAGCGAAATCGAGGCGCTGGACGGCTGGAACTGGGAGCAGCGCGTTGGCGAGACCCTGCACCGCCTGCACCTGGACCCAGAGGCTATCGTGAATACACTCTCCGGCGGCACCAAGAAACGGGTGGCACTGGCGCAGGCATTGGTGTCGCAGCCCGATGTGCTGCTGCTGGACGAACCCACCAATCATTTGGATCTGGACAGCATCGAATGGCTGGAAGGATTGCTGGTGGAGTTCAAGGGTTCCATCATCACCATCACCCACGATCGCACGTTTCTGGACAAGGTGGCGACCCGCATCGTCGAGCTCGACCGGGGGCAACTGATGTCTTACCCTGGCAACTTTGGCGCGTATCTGGTGCAAAAGGAAGAGCAGTTGGCGCAGGAGGCGGTCATCAATGCAAAGGCCGACAAGCTGCTGGCGCAGGAAGAAATCTGGATTCGCAAAGGCGTGGAGGCCCGGCGCACCCGCGCTACGGCGCGCATCGTGCGCCTGGACGAGTTGCGTGCCAAACGGGAGGCTCGACGCGAGGCGGTAGGCAGCGTCAATATGGACATTGCCAGCGGTGCAGCCAGTGGCAAGCTGGTGTCCGAGATGACGCATGTGTCCAAGCATTTTGGCGAGCGCGCGATCGTGAAAGATTTCTCCGCCACCATCCTGCGCGGCGACAAGATCGGCTTGCTGGGACCCAACGGCGCCGGCAAGACGACCCTGCTGAAGATGATTCTGGGTGAATTGAAACCCGATCCGGCCCCCGCCAACGCACCCAAACCTGAGCCAGGCCACAGCCCCTGGGGCACGGTACGCCTGGGTGCCAACGTGACCGTGGCCTACTTTGACCAGATGCGCAACGCGCTGGACCTGGACGCCACGCTGGAGGACTTCATCAGTCCAGGCTCCGAATGGATCGAGATCGGCAACCGGCGCCAGCACGTCAAGAGCTATCTGGGCGATTTTCTGTTTTCACCAGCGCGCGCCAACTCGCCGGTGCGCTCACTCAGTGGTGGCGAGCGCAACCGGCTGCTGCTGGCGCGCCTGTTTGCAAGACCTGCGAACGTGCTGGTGCTGGACGAACCCACGAACGACCTGGACATCGACACGCTCGAGTTGCTCGAAGACCTGCTGCAGAACTATGACGGCACGGTGTTCCTGGTCAGCCACGACCGCACCTTCATGGACAACGTGGTCACCAGCACCATCGCCTACGAGGGCGACGCCAAGTGGCGCGAGTACGAAGGCGGCGTCAACGACTGGTTGACGCAGAGCCGCCGCGCCAGCGATATTGCACAAAGCAAGGGACAAAAAGGCTCGAAAGCCTTTAACTACGAGCGTGAGCAGCTAGCAAAACAGGAGCAACTGATGGCATCTGCCACGCCCGCCCCTGCTGCGTTCAGCCCTGCCGCACCGAGCACCAAAGCACGCAAACTCAGCTTCAAGGAGCAGCGCGAACTCGACGGCCTGCCCGACGCCATCGCTGCACTGGAAGTCGAGCAGGAGCAAATCACCCAGACTCTGGCCGACGGCACCCTCTACGCCACCGACAACGCCCGCGCCATCAGCCTGACAAGCCGCAGCGCACAGATCGACGACGAACTGATGGCGGCGCTGGAGCGTTGGGAGGAATTGGGGAAACCTTCCGCTTAACGGAATCAACGCAACCAGTTCTCAACCCATTCCATGGTTTGAAAGTTGACCTTAGACTTGCTCCATGAAACCAATTGTCTATATTGAGTCCTCCGTCATCAGCTATTTGACAGCACGGGTCTCGGACGACCCGGTGAGAAATGCATGGCAAGTGGTGACCACTCAGTGGTGGAACACAAGGATGCAGGCCTGCCATGCAGTTATTTCACCGTACGTCATTGAAGAAGTCAGTGCGGGAGACGCGGCCGCTGCAAAACTGCGCATGGATGCCATCCGCGGCTTGGGCTTGCTCGACCTCAACGAGGAAATCGAAGCGCTGGCTGACTTTCTGCTGCTCGGTGGCGGATTGCCGCCGAAGGCGCGTTTCGATGCGCTGCATGTCGCTTGTGCCGCATACCACCGGGTGAACGTGGTGCTAACCTGGAATTTCAAACTCATCGCCAACCCAACGCAGTTGCCGGTGATGCGCGGACTTTGCGACGCAAGGGGTTACCGGCTGCCCGAATTGGTCTCACCCCTGGAAATGATGGAGAACTGACTATGCCCGATCAAACTCAGCACGCCCTATGGCATGACCCCATTCTTCAGGAATTGCACGATGTTCGTTCGCAGTTGGTGGAACGACACCACGGAAACATGTCGGCCTATTCGCAAGCCGCCAAAGCGCATGCCTTGGCGCTTGGATTCCGATTCGAACCCATTGGGTTCAACGCAACTCATTTGTTAGCCGAAGGCACTGACACAACCGCCTCGCGGGAAATTCTGGTCACAAGTACCGATTGACGACGCCTTGATGGCTACCTGGAGCGGTTGGAAGAGTTGGGCAAGCGGGGCTGAGGTGGTGCAGGTGGCACTTGGAAAGCAC
>JFJP01041108.1_pt1 | contig 18991 bp, 15 predicted proteins | sample 431651 | NCBI WGS metagenome assembly JFJP01 (sample SAMN02602958, study PRJNA72255) | Microbial mat metagenome, whole genome shotgun sequencing project. | biome: fresh water; feature: sink hole; material: water; isolation source: purple microbial (photo- and chemosynthetic) mats found in...
CAGAAAGAGCAGTAATTCAAGAAACCACGGGGTACAATCCATTAAAAAAGGGGAATGCCCGAAAGGCATTCCCCTGATTGTCAGCGGTAAATGAAATATTCTTCTGGCTTAGAAGAAAGCTTCAAAAGTCAGATACACCTGATCCGCCTGCTCAACCGGATCAAGGCCCATCATCATCATCTTAGCCTGATCGCCAGGATCACTCAGGTCATAAGCGTACATATTCCAATCGCCTGAACCAAAGTAGTCAAACTCATAGTGCTGATAGCCAAACCGAATGAAGGTCTTGGCATATTTGGAGATCATCTCTCCTGTCGGCAGATCATAAAGGCCATAGACCTCATATACCTGGCCACGTGCAGCCAATTTCGACATATAGATATCATCATGGCCGGGAGACATCGCCAGCCAGTTTTCCGTGCCGTAGTTAAACTCTGCCCCAAGTTTCAGGCCGATATTGTCAAGGTCATAGCGCATACCAGCATAGACGCTGTAGCCATCTTGATTTTCGGTGTTCGGACCCGACATTCCCATCGCCATTGCAGCATAATCGTTGAACATACCATCCGCATCAGGTTGGGTCTGGGACCAACCGCCAGCGAGAAAATAATGAAGATTACTGACTTTATTGTGAAATGCTGCAGCTGTATGAAGGATATTCCCAAGATTCTTGCGATCTCCCATACCGCTCATGGTTCCAAAATTGGCGTTAATTATCGGATCCTGGAAATTCGGGTAATTGATCAGGTTAAACGCCTTGAATGTCTGGATATAGGCAAACATCTCATCTTTTTTGATGACATCCCAGCTGAAACCGGCGAAATCCATATCATCGATAGAAGCCATCTCTTCCGTTTGAAGACCAGCTTCAAAACCCCGGCCATAGCAGAAACGGAGGCGGCTATCGCCCAATGCCGCAGCCCCCCAGTTCCAGGCATATCCCAGAGTCAACCCATCAAACGGCCAATCCATGAAAGCCATCGGGGTCGCATCACCATCTACGCCCATACGCTCAGCGGCAGGAAAACCGTCGGTGGTTGGACGCCGGCCAATGGACAACCACATCGGCTGTCCGGCAATGTTATTCCAATTGACATAGGCCCGATCAACATACAGGGCACTGCTCTCTGCCGGGGTCCTGGTGACATTGCCATCAAAAACCGGCCACATCATCCCGGAATCATCGTCAAAAGCCGACTGATTGCCCCAAGTCTTGTACATGGCAAGACGACCCTTGAACTCGACATTCTCGGAGGCATTCACCCGCATATTCAGGCGAAAACGGTTCGTCCAAAGCTGATCATTTTCAAGAGATCTGCCGAAAATTGTATCAGCGGAATAATAGTCCAGGCGGGAACGGAAATCGCCAAAGAACTTAATGCGTGCCGCCAAATCCCAATCATCGGACCGTTCATCCAGATCGTCAACACTGTTAGACAGGGCGTCACTCACTTCTTTCTGCGCGGCAAGACCAGCCTTCAGTTCATCAAGCTGTTTGCTCAATTCTTCAATCTTTCTTTCCAGATCAGTGACATTCGGTCCAGCACTCGCCATTGCCATTGCTGGAATCGCGATAAGACCTGCAAGCGCGAAAATGGAAAATTTCTTCACCATCTTTCTCCCTCCTCTTTTCAGTTTGGTTGACGTCTCTTATGAAACCCGACCCGAAACACACCACCCTTGACCATCAGACCCTATGCCGACAAAAAAGAACTCTGCGGCAATAATGTGTTATTTATATCAAGTACAAATTTTTTAACTTTCTCTTTTTTGTATCTCAGATAATTGGGAATGTCAAGACCAACTCCTATTTCAGTAAAAAATATTTTACTGAAATAGTTTTCCCAACAACAATCCATTCGGTGTGACCGGAAAGAACAGTCTGAGGCATTTACAAAGATTGCCCACCTTGATGTGGATATTTTCCAGGATGGCAACTATATTGGCACAGTCGTTATTCCCGCTACCATTGCTGTACTTTTTCCTCCATTCTGTCGCAACCAGCCAATCAAAATATGAAAACACCTCTTGTTATGGCTGCCTTTGGCGCCCCAGCACAGACTCATTCCACGTTTCGGGATATCGACGAGCAGATCCAGCGACGATTTCCTGGGCACCCGGTCTACTGGGCGTACTCAGCACGAGGAAGGGGCCAAAAGCAGCCTGCACAGGGAGAAGCACCTTCCAATTCTGTCTCAGAAGTTCTGCAGACAATTGCCAGGCAGGGCTACAAGCAAACGATCGTGCAAGCCCTGCACCTCCTCCCCGGGAAAGAGTTTCATCAACTCGTTCTTGAATGCCGAAAAAACCCAATCACCTGCCACCCGGGCATGCCCGTCCTCTATACCCCGGAGGACTACCAAAAACTTGCAGCATGCCTTGCTCCCAGCATCCTCGGTCGCCCAGACAAGGCCATCCTGCTGATCGGGCATGGCACCAGCCATCCGTCCTGGGTTGCATATCTTGGGCTGGAAAGTATATTGCGGCGACGATTCGGTCGCCGGATGTTTGTCGGAGTGATAGAAAAATACCCTGACTCAGAGACGATCCCCACAGAGATCGTCGCCGCGGGATTCCAACAGGTCTGCATAATCCCCCTGCTGATTGCGACCGGCATGCATTACCACAGGGACATCATCGGCCCGGCAGAGAACTCGTGGCTCCGCCGTCTGCAGAGGCAGGGTCTGGAGGTGGAGAGTATCGACCAGGGCCTTGGCCTTCAACCGGGATTCTGCAATATACTCCTTGACCATGTTGAAGACGCCCTGCGTCAGGCTGAAGGGCAGGGTTTTTCTGCCAGCAGTAACAGTTGACATCAGCGACCGGCAAATGCCCTGGCAAGATTATTATCAATGACATAGATGCAGATTTCCTTTGCGCCCTGACGGGAATATCCGTGCTTCTTGTGCAAGTTCTGTATGAGAAAATCGACATCATCCTGTATTTTCATGTCATAGGTCTTGAAGGCCTCCTCGTTGTAATCCTTGATGGCCCTGCGGAAATTTTCATTTTTCAAGAACGGCTCAAGGACCTTCTCCTTGAGATTATGAACATATTTCTCATAGAGATGGATATACAGAGATGTCTCTGTAATCTTGAGATTATCACGCAGAATTTCCTGGGGAAGCGCGGTGGTAGTATAGGACTTCTGGACACTGCCGCGAAAAGCAGGCGCATCCTTTGGATCAACCAACAGGCGTGATTCTATCCTTTGGAAAAACGCCTCGTTGATTTCAACCTTTTCGTTGGTGAAATGACATGTTTCTGTTGTGCCGGACTCAAAATTCACGGCAAACATGTAGTTCTGAATATCTCTCGAGATCTGTTCTTCGTTATAATAGTAAAGAGATTCCTTCACCTCCTGAAGCACCGTGTAATTATACATCCTCTGCAGTGAATCGAGAAATCCAGCTGGCAGGATGTCCCGGTCCTCCTTGCAGTACTTTCTGAAGAACTTGCCGAGCATCGACATATCAATCAATTTATCGTCCCGGGCATACGTCGAATAAAACTCATTGAACATCTTGATGGAATCACGTCCGGACAAGCCTTTCCAACCATCTTTTTCCGATTCAGCGATAATCTTGAGGCGGCGTTTTGCGGTAAAGGCAGCAACATCCTCTTCATCAAGCCATGGAGGGATATAACCGGTAAATATCTCCATCTTCAGCAGTTGGAGATGACTGTCACAGTATAATTCATACTTTTCCGGCTTGCCGATCCACTCCAGCATTGCCTCGGATTGGATCCGCAGGCGAGTGGCGATAATTACCCGGGCAAAATTATGAAGCACTCTCGGCAGAAAACTCTCATTGATGTGCCGGCCGAAAACCTCCCGGTAAATCTCAACTTCAGTTTTCAGGTCAAGGATATAGGGGACGTTTATATATTCAATCCGGTCCGAGAATGCCTGCAGGTCAGTGAGGACCTTCCGATCTTCCGGGTTCATCAGGGCAAAAAACAGGGAGTTGACCCGCTCTTCAATATCTTCAACTTTATGCACTCCATCGCTGATGATATTGTGCAGTTCCATCAGTCTCTCGGTGTTGTGCGACTTGATATCCATCAGGGCATAAATGCCGTTGTTCGTCTTGGCATAGCGGGAATAAAGATAGCTGATCGGGCGGTCGGAGCAGAAAAGATGATCAAGACTGCGCTGGATGGCATCATTATGAATAATATTCTGGCGAAGCGGTTCATCTCCAGGATTGAAAACTGATATCCCCTGGCCCAGCCTCCGATTAATGGTATAGGGGCGGGCAAAAACATAATCCATGACTTTGAGCGGGTCTTTGTATTTTTTCAGCAGGTTCTGAAAGATCGAGGTGCATATCGTGCAGGATGATTCTTCAAAAATCCACTCGTATTTTTTTTCGGTATAGAGGTGCCATTTGAATTTATCATTTTCAAAGAGATCATCGAAAAATTGTCGGCGTACATCTTTCGGGATTATCAGAATCGGGTGATCATGGCTCGGACAGGGAACCTCAATATAGTCTCCGGGAACAGCCTGGTCCTTGCATTCTTCCTTGGCTTTGAAAGCGTTTTGTCGGTTATTCCCCTCCTGCTCCAAAACCCAGGCCAGCTTATCGGTGAGGGATGAAAGTGAATGCACACCTCCGCCGACGAGATGATCCTTCTTGAGCCGCCATATCACCTCATATCGCATACCCTCTGGGGTGTTGGCATACTCCTCGAATTTACGGAGAAGATTATTGAGAAACGTCGATTTTCCACTGCCATGAGGCCCTTCAAAGATATAGATCTTGTTCTGCTGGGCTCCGACAGACAAGGCATCCACATGCCGCATCAAACGATTTGCAAATAAGCGATCGGCGAAAAACGGGTGATCTGAATCCTCTACAAAGAGCTTTTTACAATCATAACTTAAATAGTTGATCGATTCCGGATCACCACTGTATTCATCCTCCTCCGCTGAAACGAAGGAATTGATCATATCGGCATACACCTGATAGACATTTCGTATAGTCCGGGTTGGCTGGCTGATCACTTCCTGAAGAAACTCGGCAAACGAAAGCACGGACAGCTGCTGCCAGCTGCTCTCATATCTCTTGAGATTCTCCATGGCCTTGGTGAGATCACGCATTGCTTCACTCCCTGCTCTGTGCCATTCTTCTGACGTTCAACTCAACCGTGAACATCGACCAGTTCTCTGGACAGCTTCTTCTCGTGCATGGTATATCGGAATCTCTTCCAGCTGATTTCCTGTTTCGGTTTCTCCTGCTTCATGCCGGGGTCCTGGTGTTGTTGCTGGGTCTCGGGCTTGTGCGGGACCGGCTCCGAGGTATACAGGCAGACCATGTCCCCCCAGAGATATTCCAGCCCCAGCATCGTCGCTTCGATATAGTCTCGGACAAGAGGTTTCCCCTCAAAGAAATGATTGAGGACAAGGGTTGAATTTTCATCCACGCTGATCCGTATCGAGGGAGGATGATAAAGAGACCCCATGACCATCTCCTTGTAATCCTCAGCCCTCCTGCTCTTGACATAGTACTGCCAGGTCATTCTTTCCTTGTTGAGATGTTTACCAGTGACAAAAAGTCGATGCTGGTCGACAAAATCCTGATCGATAAAGGAGTTGATAAACATTGAGTCGGCATAATTTTCCCGCACCGCAAAGATGTAATCCTGTCCGCTACCCACCTGGCGGTCATATTGATCCCGCCCATGTTTGTCGTGTAACATTAGATATTCAAATGATATTTTTCCTTTATCCGCCTTTTCTTCGAGGTAACTGAAGAGCCGCATACCCAGAGCGTAGGGATTCAGGCCGACTCGTGGCATCGATGTGACCCGGGCGTTGACGATCGCATAATCAACTTCATGCCCACCAATACGATCATCACCTAAAAATAACTTTTCATGCCAATAACTTGCCCAACCTTCATTGAGAATCTTGGTCCTGATCTGAGGCTGAAAATAAAGAGAGGTCCCGCGCACCACCTCCATGACTGTCAACATCCAGCGATTTTCCTCCTTGTTCAGGAACTTGGAGTTTTCCATCAGAAATTGCAGGAGATCGAGTCCTTCAGCCGGTTTATTTTCACGCTTATGTTTTTCGTAAAGTGACTCAAGTTCCGCATGTCGTACTTTCACGGTATCCAGGAACAGGGTCTGTCCATTCTCCGGATTGTCGCGTAACATCTTATTATATCTTTCGATCTCCCTGACAAAATGAGTTACAACCGAGTTGCCTTCCCTTTGCAGAAAAACATCAAAATAGAAATCCAGCATCGCTTCACTGCCGGCAGATTTGACTTTATCCTGAGCAGCCAGGATATCAAAGTAGCCAACCAGATTATCCACTGCCCGGGAAAATTCTATAATGTAATCGACCCAGCGTCCCTTTTCCGAGCGGAGCTTGGCGATGAGGCGTTTGTCCGATAACGCCCTGTTGGCAAAATCAAAATCCCAGGTGTGGCGGAAAAAAAGGTTGTTCTGGAAGAAATCGATATGGCCGATTACATGATAAAAGATCATCACATTCAGCCAGTCGGGATTGTTATCGTTGTAGAACGAAATGGGGGGCCTGGTGTTAATGACCGTTTCATAGGGATTGTTCGGATAGAGTTCATAGCGCCCCTGTTCCTTGAGCACTTCAACATCCTGAACCCAATAATCGTACAGAGTCGGGATCATGACTTTTGGTGAAAGATGCAGGAGATCGCGATTTGTCACGATGTATTCAAGGCTTTCATCCTGAAAACGAAGACCAGCCTCGCGGGCCCTCTCCTTACACCCTTCCATGATTTTCTTGGCATGCTGGCTGATCAGTTCCATATCACTCCCCTGGAAGAGGGTTCTCGGCCTTTCTGGTAATGCATATCCCTGTTATGAGAGAAGACGTTTTATACCCTCGATCAAGCGCCCCTCATTGCTTTCCTTGGTTATCACATCCAGACGGAGCAGATCGTTTCTCTCTTCCAACAGACCGGATTTACGCAGATATTTTTCGACTTCGCTCTTACCGGAAACCCCATAGCCATTTTCGGCAATGGTGACACCGACTCTGGCCGCATAGATGAGCATCTTCTTCAACTCGGGCAGGGCTTCTTCTCCCTTGGTATCCCAGTCGTCTCCATCAGTTCCGTGGAAAATGTAGATATTGTAGTCCCGGGCGAGATTCTCTTCTTCGACAATGTGATTCACCAATTTGTAGGCGGCAGAGACCTGGGTTCCTCCAGCCACCCTGGAATTGTAATACGTCTGGAAATTGTCGACCTCCTTGGCTTCCGTGTCATGGAGGATGAAACGGCTTTTAACCTGGTGTTCATACTGGAAGGTGAGCCAGGAATAGATGAGGATGTGCTGATTGACAACGAGTTCCGTTGGCTTGCCGCTCATCGAACCGGAATAGTCCCGAACAAAAAACACCATGGCCTGGGATTCATAGTCCTTTTCGCGCGAGAGGATTCTGTATACCCTGTCCCTTGGTGAAATCAGCAGGCTCTCAGTATCGATCTGCTGCTGGCGGGCGATACGCTGCAGGGCAATATTGGTCTTGATGACCCGTCGCAGGGTGGCTTTCTTGTCGAGAATCTGCCCAAATCCTCGATTTTTATCTGTCAGATCGTACGTATATCTGGTGAGCGACCGTTTTTTTCCTTTATCCTTGAGATTAGGGAGTTGAAACTGCTCGGTAAGGATTCGACCGAGATCATAGGCGTTCGATTCCACTTCATGGGAACCACCCTCGCCCTGCCCCGCACCGCCTTCACCACTGCCCTGGTCCTGACGAACCGGCTGTTCGCCGATAACTTCTCCCTCTTCCCCTTCGCCTGCGCCGCCTTCAGATTCTCCTTCGCCCTCTCCTTCCTCGTCCACCTGCACCTGGTCGTGGATGAACTTCTCTTCCACCGTGGTCGGCACCACCACAACCTTGTCATCGCCATCCCGACCCGGTTTCATCATCCGGCCGACCCTTATCTTGCGGTGAAAGCCATCCTCTTCTCTCTGCCTGTCGCGCTCCAGCAGCTCGTCGAGGGTGTGCACCGAAGACATGGCAAGGGGTTGCGGGGTCGCGGCATTTTGCAGAACTCGCAGATCGTCCCATTCATACAGGCTTTTTGCCCGGGGAGGGGGAGTCAACTCGTGTTGGCGGGCAATATCATCCACCTCTTCGGCCAAACGCAGTTCATGCTTGATCATCCGTTCCTGATCAGGCGTCAGTCCCTTTTTTTTCTGGGATCTATATAAATCGCGAAGTCTTTTCATCATCTCAACCTCTGGTGTTGAGGAAAAGCATCTCTCTGTCACTCTCAGTTCTCATCCACCTGGGTGCAGAAATACTCGATGGTCTTCTGGGCGCAGGTGGTGCAGTAACCGAGTTTGTGGAGCATGGTCTCAATCATCCTGTCGTAGAGTTTCTGGTTCTCTTCATTGGTTCGGTTGGCAAGTGCCCCGATCAGGCTTCCGGCACCGGCGATATCGGATTTCAGGCGGACATCAGTGACGGCCTTGACCAGTTCCAGGTTATCCATGAAATCGTAATCCGGCCTGACAGAAATTTTCTGGCCGTAGATCTTCCGGATCGAGGTCCTGAAGGAATCCTTCTGTTCGCGGGTCTTCAAACCCAGGCAATCCTCGACAGAATCGATATAGCGCTCGTCAATCTTCAGGGCCTGCAGTTCACCCGTCTGCGGATTCTTATATTTCCACATCTTATCGACACCGAGATTCTCGGCATCGATACCGATGATCATATTGACGTAGTTGACGACATCCTTGCGGATAGCCAACGGCTCATCCATGTAGGCATTGAACATCTCGGTCATTATCCGTTCCCGGTACAGACCCTTGGCAATTTTCAGGTCATTGAGGAACTTGGCCCTGTCGCCGGCCTCCGAGACATAGTCGAGAATAACCCGCTCAAGGGCTGTAAAGACATCATAGGCGTACATGCAGCGGCCCTCGTTGGTCTCGGAACTCTCAAGCATCAACTGCACGGATCATCTATGACTTCCGAGAGGGTTTTCAGGCTCTTCTCGCCGGCCACCTCCCCTGCCGCCAGTTTCATCGTCTCGATCGGCGTCAGCTTCTCTGATCGCGGCAACCGGGTAAGAACAGTCGCCACGGAGGCTGCATAATTCAAATTAGGATCCTGATGCATGATGTTACCGGTCAGGGTGGTTTTCGCCTCGTTGCCGATGGCGTACGCCGTCAACTCACTCTGCAGCTTGTAGTTGGTATTGTGTGAGACATAGCAGATACGGCAACGATCGACGATCGGGGCCTCCTCCTTCTCAGCCAGGAAACGGTTGAACTCAGAGTTATTGCTGGTGGCGATGATCAAGGTGTCAATCGGCCATTTGTAGCCGTCGATCTCGATTGTCCGGTTCTGGATGATACCGAGATAGACCTGCACCAAGTCCTTCTTGTTCTTGTAAATCTCATCGCTGAAATGAATACCACCGCCGGCAACCCTGGCCAGCGCGCCACGGCGTAAATCAAAACGATAGGGGTTGTTGGTATCCGTGATATGGAGCAGGCGCTGGATCGATTCCTCGCCAAGGAGATCGACTGCGGAAGAAGTAATCTTGTCCTTGGCCGGATACTTCCCGGTAACCGTTCCCAGACTTTCAATCAGAGGAACCGGCACAATCTCCACAAAATTGAGCATGTCTTCAATCTTGCCGTCAGTAAAATTTCTGATGTCGTTCCAGATATAGGCTGAGCAGGCACCGAGAGGCCGATAATTATCATACCACTGCATGAGTTCAGCATCAGAAACCCGGTAGCGCCTGGTCAGATACTGCTCCGATTCAGCCCGGCTTTCATGGGTATTCATGGCCAGGACCATCGGGTCTTCGTAAGTTTGGGATTCAATGGTTTTGATATTGCCGTATCCGCCAATCTGGTCCAGATTGATAAAGCGGAAGGTATATTTCCTATTCTCCGGGATAGACAAAAAATTCCGATAGATACCGCAGAGATACTCGACAAGAAAGGTTTTGCCGTTGCCTGGTTCACCGACCAGGACAAAGGCCATTTCTTTTGATGAACCGCCTTCTGAGGCATCTTTCACAAATGACACGAAGGAATTGATTTCATCATACATGCCGATGATATGCTTTTTGCTCTCCCTGAAAATCTGGAAATCAAAGGTTGATTTACCATTGACCATCACCTTGTCGATCTTTTGACCGAGTATCATGCGGCTGACACTCTGAAAAGCATTCTCAAAAGCGCGCTCGCCTTTTTTGACCGAGGTGATGTGAGTGTGGAGTGTATTGTTTTTTTGCGCTGCCATCATGCCCCTCCTTTAACAGGTAGAGATAGAGGTTGTTGAGCGAGTCTATACTTTATTATCTTCATAACAATTACATTAATTCAAGTAATTCTTCACATGGCGAAACCAGCGAGCTTCATCTGTCAGCTGTATCCAAAAATCCGAATAGCTCAATAAACACTATAATCAATTTTTTTTGATTGGATCAATATTTTTTGATTGACCTTTTGGTGTGCATATGTTTATTTTGAGAATCACAGGCAGGCACAACCCATTCCCAATAAAATCCCCACGTTAAAAAAAAAAGACATCAGCGCTCATGACTGAAAACGCAGTTCTTTTGCACAATCTTCAAGGTATCGCCGAGGCTGTTGTCAATTTTCTCGGACGCAATTGCGAAGTCTGCATCCATGATCTGACCTCACTGCAGAAATCACTTGTCTTCATCGCAGGTGAGGTAACTGGCAGGAAACCCGGAGCCCCGGCCACAGACCTGCTGGTCACGGCCCTGCAGCAGGATGATCATGAAATCAGAGACATGCACAACTACAGGACAATGAGTAATGATGGGAGGTCTCTCAAATCAACCACTGTCTTCATCCGCAATGCCAGCCGCAAACCGATTGCCGCCTTCTGCATCAACCTCGACACGACGGAATTCTTCAATGCCAGCCAGGCGCTCCTGCCGTTTATCAACAACCTGGAAACTGCCCAGGAAAACAATGAAACCTTTGCCCGCTCCGTGGATGAAACAATTGACTCCCTCTTTTCCCGGGCTGTCATCGAAATCGGCAAGCAACCTGTCACCATGAATACTGAAGAAAAAATCCGGCTTACCGAGATCCTAGAGAAGAATGGGGCCTTCAGGCTGAAAGGAGCCGTTGAGCAGGTTGCCCTCATGGCAGGAATTTCAAAGCACTCGGTCTACAGCTATCTGAAAAAAATCAGAGCCAGAGAAGCAAACACACCCATCCCAACCACCTAGAGGCCAACTATGAGCTTGAACAAGAAAAGTATCTCAACAGAGCACGCACCGGCGGCCATCGGCCCCTACTCCCAGGCTGTCTCCACCGGCAGCATGGTCTTCATCTCAGGACAACTGCCGATCGATCCAGCTAAAGGGAAACTGCTCGATGACACCATATCGGCCAGGACCCACCAGGTCCTGCGAAATCTCGAAGCCATTGCCAAAGAAGCGGGCGGAGATCTCACAGGGGTCGTCAAAACAACAATTTTTCTCACCGACATGAAGGACTTTCAGGAAGTCAACACGGTTTATGCCAGTTATTTTCCTGTCACCCCGCCGGCCCGATCGACTGTGCAGGTGGCAGCACTTCCTCTGGGGTCCAACATTGAAATCGAAGCAATTCTTCTCCTCTCCTGAACCGGTTGCATATACGCAGGTACCCCCTATGAGTTTCACCGTAAAAGACATATTGAAAATGGAAGTGGCGCTCGCCCTGGGCTGCACTGAACCGGTAGCAATAGCCCTCGGAGCGGCTGCGGCAGTAACCATTCTTCCATCTCGAGACTTTCAGCGCATCGAGATCTGGATCGATCCGAATATCTACAAGAATGGCCTGGCGGTAACTATTCCCGGCAGCGGCGGCATGACCGGGCTCGATACCGCTGCCGCCCTCGGGGCCTGCGGCGGGGATGCCTCTCGAGGCATGGAGGTTCTCGAGACCCTAGACGAAAAGTCGGTGGCAAAAGCCAGGGCAATGCTTGATGAGGGCAGAATCAGCGTCAATCTGCGTGAGCAGTCGGGATTATATATCCGCTGTCGAATCGTGGCCGGGGAAGATATTGCCGAATCCCTGATCACTGATATGCACAGCAATATAGTCAGTCTCAGTCTCAACGGAGAGGAAGTGGAGTCACCGCTGGTTGCCAAGAAAGGTGTGCAGTCCGGCGGCTCGAAACTTGCCGAACTCGAGGAGTGGCTACGGGGCCTGAGCCTTGAAGATATATTTGAACTGGTATCCGAACTTGATGCCGAGGATCTGGCCTTTCTTGAGGAGGGCGTCGTCCACAACCTGCGCCTTGCCGAGCATGGCTTGAAATACGGTAATGGCCTCGGCATCGGTAAGGCAATCGACCGCCTGCTCAAACAGAAGCTGCTGGTCAATGATATGGCTACTTCAGCGCGTAGACTCACCTCCGCCGCCGCCGACGCGCGTATGGGGGGAGTCAACCTGCCCGCCATGAGTTCTGCAGGCAGCGGTAATCATGGCCTTACCGCCATTCTGCCGATCTGGGCCATCAAGGATTTTATCGATCATGACCACGAGACCGTCCTGAAAGCCATAGGCCTCAGCCATATCATCACCGCCTACGTCAAGGCCCATACCGGCAGACTTTCAGCGGTCTGCGGCTGCTCAGTGGCCGCCGGAGCCGGGGCCACCGCCGGCATCACCTATCTGGTCGGGGGGGATGTTCATCACATGGAAGGGGCGATCAAGAACATCATGGAAGATCTGGCGGGTGTCATCTGCGACGGGGCCAAGGCCGGCTGCGCCCTCAAACTCAACACCGCGGCCGGTGCCGCAGTCCAGGCCGCCCTCTTTTCCCTGCAGGGCGTCAACGTCAAGGATACCGACGGCATCATCGGCAACTCAACCAGGCAGACCATCCAGAACATGGGGGCCCTCAGCCATGACGGCATGGTTGAAACGGACAAGACCATCCTGAAGATAATGCTCGACAAACAGCTGACGAAAAAAAAGCAGGCTCAAAGCTGACAACCGGGGCCCGAGGAAAGGCCGTTGGCCCCGGTTGATCAGTTTATCGGTTGGCCATGCACCATTCGTAGGCGTTTCTGAACATCTGCAGCCAAGGAGTGACCTTGAGGTGTTTCAGATTTTCCGGCAGATAATGGGCCTGCCAGGGTAGCACCACCCGTTCCGGGTGAGGCATCATTGCCAGATGCCTGCCGTCGGCAGAACAGAGCGCTGCCAAACCTCCCGGAGAACCATTCGGGTTGAAAGGATAGGCCTCGGTCGGCATTCCCTCGTCGTCGACATAGACAATTGGCGCCAGTCCACCCGCCAGGACCTCTCTGTGCACCTCCGCATCGGGAAAGTAGAGCTGGCCCTCGCCATGATCGACATGGATGCCGAAGACCAGCCCTTCCATCCCTTTGAGCATCATCGCCGGACTTTTCTCCACCTTGACCGTCGTCCAGCGTGATTCAAACCTGCCGGAAAGATTGTGGATAAAGCGAGGCTGACGCTCATCTTCCAGGCCCAGGCGGGGCACCCAGCCGAGAAGCCCGAAGAGCTGGCAGCCGTTACAGATACCGAGCGTAAAGGTGTCGGGCCGATTGTAAAAGCTCAGAAACATTTCCCTGAGGCGCTCGTTGAAGCGGATGGTGGCGGCCCAGCCCTTGGCTGACTCCGGCACATCGGCATAGGAGAACCCGCCAACCGCAGCCAGCCCCTGGAAGCCATCCAGCGTTATCGTACCCGCCAGCAGGTCGTTCATGCAGATATCCCACGGCTCGAAACCGGCAAGATAGAAGGCAGAGGTCATCTCCCGGTCGGAATTTGATCCCTCGTCACGGAGAATGGCCACCTTCGGTTTGTCTGTTCGATCCAGAATCGTCGAAGGAGCAGGCTCGGGAATGAAGTGAAGGCGATAGGCAGGACCTTTTCGCTCAAAGATGTTGGCTTTTTCGGTATCGGCACAATCCGGATGTATCTGCAGCCGCTCGAGTTGGTAACTGGTTTCCTCCCACCACGAACGCAGGAGAATCATTTTCTCTTCAAGTACCGTTCTGCCATCACAGGCGATGCGTATCTGTCCGTCAGTCGTGCTCCTGCCGACAACCGCAGCGGCCAGCCCAACCGCCCCGAGCACACTCTGCACTTCGGCCAAATTGCCGTCCTGCACCTCGAGGACAAGTCCAAGCTCCTCCGCGAAGAGCCGCGCAACAACCTCCTCATTTCCTGCCATGTCGATATCGAGACCGCAGTTGCCGCTGAAGGCCATCTCCAGAAGAGTGACAATCAGACCGCCGTCACTGCGGTCATGGCCGGCACTTACCAGATCCCGGCTTATGAGATCCTGTACTGCCAGAAAGGCTGCCCGCAACTGGTCAGCTCTCTCGACGTCCGGACTTTCGTCTCCGAGTTGGGAATAAACCTGGGCCAGGGCAGAGCCGCCAAGGCGATTGCGGCCATTGCCCAGATCGACAAACACCAGGGAAGATCCGATATATTTGATATCAGGGGTGAGTATTCTGGTGATGTCCGGCACAGAAGCATATACCGATATGACCAGTTCCCGGGGCGACTTCACCGTCTCGTCACCCACCTTTGTCGCCATGGAAAGACTGTCTTTGCCACCGTCAACCGCGATACCGACCTCGATCATCACATCCCGCATGGCCTTGGCCGCATCATAGATCGCCGCTCCCTCGCCCGGAAGTTTCGGGGCCCACATCCAGTTGGCCGAGCACTTGACCTGATCGAGATCGGCAATTTTAGCCCAGACCAGATTGGTCAGGGCCTCACCGACCGCCATTCGTGCACCGGCGGCCGGATTCACGAGCATCTTGATCGACTGCTCGCCGATGGCCGTTGCCACCCCAGTCAGACCGAGGTGACTCTGGGCCACGACCGCCACATTGCTCACAGTCAGCTGCAGCGGACCGCAGCATTGCTGGCGGGCAATGAGCCCGGTCACTGCGCGATCAACCTTGTTGGTTAGAAAGCGTTTGGAGCCAACCGATACGAGACGCAGGACACGGTGCAAGGCATCTTTCACCGACAAATTATCGGCCAGTTTCAGTGGCTTGAGAACATGCTTGCAACGGCTGTCCTCAAAAGTCTTGCGAGGGATATTGCCAAGGAGGACATCCAGTTCAATATCAACCGGCGTTGTGTCATTCTGAGCATCATGCACGATAAAGCGCAGGTCGCCCGTCACTTCACCTAGAATTTCACAGGCCACTTTTTCACGGTTGCAGATTGCCTGAAAACGTTCGATATTCTCCGGCCGGATCAAAAAACCGTTTCTCTCCTGATACTCGGCAACATAGATTTCCAATACCGACATGGTCGGGTCACCGACCCGAATATTGCGGATTTCAACCCGCCCGCCCGAGCGTTCAACCAGTTCCTTCAGGACATTTGCCGGGCCACCAGCGCCCTGGTCATGAATGACATCGATCAGGGTCCGGTCACCCATCTCATTACAGGCCCGGATAACCCGGTTCATCTTCTGCTCCATCTCGGCATCGCCGCGTTGGACAGCATCAAAATCAAGATCGGAGGCATTTTCGCCCTGCATCATGCTCGAGGCCGCCCCTCCACCAAAACCTACCCTGTAGGCAGGTCCGCCCACCTGGACGATAAGCATGCCTTTTTCTTCAGCGCACTTTTCGGTATGTCGGGCATCAATCTGACCAACTCCGGCGGTGAACATGATAGGTTTGAGAAAACCCCAACGTTCGCCGTTCTCCAAGCGCATATCAAAGGACCGGGTAAAGCCCTGAATCAGCGGTTCACCGAATTTATTGCCATAGTCCGAGGCTCCGTTGCTGGCCTCAATCTCGATCTCAAGAGCTGATGCGAGATTGCCAGGACAGGGGTACTCGTTCTCCCACTCGAGCCTGTAGCCGGGAATGTTGAGATTGCCGACACAATATCCCGCAGTACCGGCAATGACAAAACCTCCTCTGCCGGTGCCCTGGACATCACGGATACGCCCGCCGGTCCCGGTTTCAGCTCCCGGAAAGGGTGCCACGCCGGTGGGAAAATTGTGGGTCTCTGCGGTCAGCAGAGGATGATAGCTAACCTCTGAGGGGGAAAAGGAACATGGCATGCCCGGGGTTTCCGGCAGAAGGGTCTGAAATGTGCGTCCCTGGACGACGCTGGAATTATCCTTGAAGGCCACGATGGATCCTTGAGGATTGGCAGTCAGGGTTGCTGTCACCAGATCGAAGAGGCTCTCCGCCATCTCCTCTCCATCGATGACCTGCCTGCCTTTGAAAAATCCGTGTCGGGAGTGTTCCGAATTGGCATTATTGAGATCCATAATCTCCACAATGGTCGGATTACGTCCTTGTTTCTTCACGAAATATTCATAATAAAGATTTCTATCCCATTCATCCATGGAGATCCCCGGAATGCCAAGCAGACCATCCGGGCCCTGCGTCTGCAGATCCACCTCATAGACGGCCTCCGGCACAATGCCTGTCTCAAATGTGGAGAGCGGATGGGGATAATGACATTGTGTCATACGATCGTGATGGGTATCGATAAATACTTGAATATTCTCGTTCTCAGGAACACGATAGCGCCGGGATCGCTCGACCCGGGAGACCGCACTCAAGCCTGTCGCCCGGCAGATCGACACCATGTTCGATGACCAGGCTGTAGCAAAATTGAGTCGTGGCCCGATCTCTACAACCCGCTCACCGGCAACGAATGGCTTCAGCGAAACCGTTTCAGCAATAAAACCATCGGCAAGGATCTGGCGAAGACAGAACATCTCCTCAGCAGCAAGGTCCCGGGAAGATTCAACGTTGAAACAATATTCCTTATTATAATCTATCTTTTTATAGAGTTGCGTGACCATCATAGTCATGTATCGATCCTTTTCAGTTCTATTTCGCGATTGTCCAGCCCAGCCACATCAAAAGGGCATCAATTCCGCCACGAGTGCTGTACGCCTGGAGGCTACTCAGGGTCTGCTCAGACACATATGTTCAAGTTGAGGACCAACTTTTTTCCAATCAACACAAGGGCGGGCAAAGCCCTTTGGATGGATGAGTGGGCAGCCGAAAGCAAGATCATCTATATAGATGTTGGCATAAGCCTTCGGACTAGCAGTCCATTCCTTCTGGTCGGGATTGGTATTGATGCCATAGAGTTTTATGCCATTCTTTTCCAGATAGTGCACCGCATCGCTCAGCAAGCTGCCGGCCTTTGGACCATCTGAACGCATGGTAAAAAGGATGAGCCTCGCCCCGCTTGCCTGGAGACGCAACAACCACTTTATCGCCCCGGGCACTGGTTCGCCGATCTCAGGATAGCGGTGATCGACAACAGTTCCATCAAAATCCACACAAATATACATTTACTCTCCGGATACATAGCCACATGCAAACCTTGGGGGGATACATGCAGCTAACACATACTACTCTCATTTCAATCGATTATATCGGCATATCCGGAAAGACTTTACCCCATCTTGCGGCACATTCCGGCCAATTTTTCCCTCTCAGGATATACCATGGGATCGCTTATACGTCCACAGACCTTGCAGCCCCCCTGAGCAATTGCTCCAAGGCTGTCTGCCTTTTATTGCTGTCCTTTTGCCGTATGGCCATAGCCAGGGCCTTGCGGGTGCCGACAAAGACCGCGAGTCTGCGAGCCCGGGTCAGGCCGGTATAAATCAGGTTTCTGTAGAGCATTTTAAAATGCTGGCTGAGGACTGGAAGAATGACAACCTTGAACTCGCTGCCCTGAGATTTGTGGATGGTAATGGCATAAGCAAGATCCAGTTCGATGATATCTTCTTTCTGATAGAGCACCTCCCTGCCCTCCGGGTAAAAACGTACGATGCAGGTCAATTCCTCGTTATCGATCGACAGGATCTCGCCGATATCGCCATTGAAGACCCCGAGATCATAATTATTGCGCCGGTGGATGACCCTGTCACCCTCCCGGAAAATTCTCTCCCCCACCTGCAGTTCCCGCCGCCCCTCCCTTGCAGGATTCACCGCCATCTGGATCACCTTGTTGACATTGGCCGTGCCGAGAGTTCCCCGCACCATGGGACAGAGAATCTGGATCTCGCAATCCGCACCCTGATATTTAGGTACCCACTCACTGTACAAACGCACAACGGCATCAAGCGCCGAAAGACCGTACTGCAAAGTGGACCATGGATGGATCTTTTTCAGGACGGCTTTCAACTCCTGCGCAGGACCGCTGGCTTGCCGGAGTTTGGCCAGATCCACGTGTCGGAATTTTTCGGGTATGACCAGATCCTGCTCATACGATGAGGTGATGGCCTCGGCAGTGCGGAACTCAAAAGGATTGCCGCCGGTTGTGAGGCCTTCCCACTCAGGTATCTGCCACTTGAAGGTCCGCTTCACCCGGCTGATAAAATCGAGCTGTTCCCGGGTGGCCTCGTCGGAGTCGAGAAAAAGGCAGTCCGTGCCGTCCCGCCAGACATCCGGGTTTTTAAAAGGCGATTGAATGGCAGGAATTTCGCCATTATTTATCTGGTGGGCATAGCGAATGATGAGTGACTCGTTGGCCTGCCGGAAGACCTGGGTCAACCTGAAGGTTGGTATGGCCTGAGAGGCGATGATATCGCGCAGGACATTGCCGGCGCCAACCGAGGGGAGTTGGTCTGCGTCGCCAATGAGCAGTAATTGACAGCCCTCGGGAAGGGCCTTGAACACAGCAGCAGCCAGACTGATATCAAGCATCGAGCATTCATCGACAATGAGGAAATCCGTGAGCAGGGGATGTGCCTCATTCCTCTGAAAGCTGCCATTCTGCCACTCAAGCAGACGGTGGATCGTCTTCGCCTCGCGACCGATCACTTCGCTCATTCTCTGGGAGGCGCGTCCGGTTGGCGCCGCCAGCAAGACCTCCTTGTTCATCGACTCGAGCAAACGAACAATTACCTGCGTCGTCGTAGTCTTGCCGCATCCAGGCCCCCCTGTCAGCACCGAGCACCGCTGCCGAACCACCTGCTGCGCCGCCTGCCTTTGCTCATCAC
>JFJP01038199.1_pt1 | contig 18987 bp, 24 predicted proteins | sample 431651 | NCBI WGS metagenome assembly JFJP01 (sample SAMN02602958, study PRJNA72255) | Microbial mat metagenome, whole genome shotgun sequencing project. | biome: fresh water; feature: sink hole; material: water; isolation source: purple microbial (photo- and chemosynthetic) mats found in...
AGTATAGCCACCAAGAGCATAACCAGTAGGTGTTTTGCTTATTGTTGCAACTTGTAACGCACCTAATACAGTAGCTGCTGCAACTGCAATTAAACCTAACGGTATAAAAGGATTTGTTCGTGCTGCATTGAGAATAACCAAACCAGTCTGCATAATGGCATCAGCAATAGCTTGTTTCTTTCTGGCTTCTGCTGCTTTCTTTTCTGCCTGATATTTCCTTGCTTCTATTGCTGCAAGCTTATCGTCATATTCTTTTTGTGCCTTTGTTTTTTCATCCAAAGCTTTTTTCTCTGCATCTTTTGCATCGTTTATAGCTTTAATCTCGGCATTATGTGCATCCAATTTAGCTTTTTCTTCAATTGCTATTTGGTTTAGGATATCAGTATAACGTTCACCTTCGGCATCAGCAAGTTCTTGGTTGAGTTCATCTATACTTGAATTATAGTCATCCTGTATTTTCTTCTTTTCATCTGCAACTGCATTGAACTTATCTACTTCTTTTTTACTATTGGCATCTATAGATTCAAGTTGCTTCTTAAGCTTTTCTTCATTGGCTTTGATAAATGCTTCTTTCTCTTTTTCGATTGCATCAATTTTAGCTTGGTTCTGAGCATCGATTACATTAAATACGCCATTCATAACATCAACACTTACATATGCAAGTTCAATTAATGCTTCTTCGTTTTCAATTAAAAAGTCCCTGAACTTCTGGCCGAAGGTAAGTTTGTCAACAGTACCAACCATTGCTTTAAGATTGGCAATGATTTGTTTGCTTAAGTCTTTGTTATCACCTAATGAAACTTGAGCAAATTTTTTACGTATAGCCTGTATTTTAATTTCATATTTTCTGATTGTAGCCAATCTCTCTTCCTGAAACTTTTCTTCAAATGCTTGTTGTAATTCATTAGAAATACCACCAATTTTTTTAATCTTAGCCTGTTGCTCCTCATAAAACTTATCCAATAAATAAAGTTCTTTAGTAAGACCTTCCATAGTATATTGAAGAAGTTCATCATTTAATTTTTTCTTTGCATCAAGATTTTCTTGATATTTTCTATAATTATTTTTATCAATTTCTTGAATTCTTAAACTATTTTCTTGAGAAGCTTTACGTATTTCTAAAAATAGATTTTCTGTTTTAATTTTGGTTTGTTCAAGAGCTTCTAATTCTTCTTTAGTAGCTTCTTCATTTAATCTACGTTTTGCATCTATTGCTTCTTGCTGAAATGCTCTTAACTGTGAATAATATCTTTCTTCCGCAATAATTAAATTTAGTTGGTTTTGATATCTTTCTTTTTGTATTTTAGTTTCACTTGCATTATTTAATTTAAGTTGATTAATCCTAGTTTCACCAGCTAACCTTTCTTTTTCAATATTTGCATCCAAAAATTTACCAACATTTTCTTCTAATGAAAGCAAAGCAGTCTGTGCTGCTATTAAATCATTAGTACCTTTTACCGCAGCATCAAATGCATTGGCAATATTTTCACCAGAAAATGCGGCATCAATTGCAGCACCTATTCCTGCAAACAAAGCTTCTAGGCTTCCTACTTTTTCAACGATATACTCGATGACTTCTGAAACGACTTTAAGTCCGGGTATCCATTCCTTCAATTTGTCAAACGCTTTGGCTATGCTAACTTTTATAGTATCCCAATTGGCCACAATAGTTCCTAAAGCAACAATAAGAATTCCAATACCTGTTGCTGTAATTGCAGCACGTGTAGTTGTACCAAATAACTTAGCAGCAATTGCAGATTCCTGCCAACCTTTAACAACTGATTTAAGTGCGGTAATATTCTTTTCTGAAAATGCTTCGGTTATCTTTTTCAGTCCATCGGTAATAGCAAATAACCCACCTACTTTTGCTATTACTTTTTCAAGTTCTTTTGAAGTTTGTTCACCAAATAACAATGATGCACCTGCTGCTGCTTGAAATGCACCAACCAAAGCCATACCCATTTTATTAACTGCTTCAGCTTTCTCACCAGATGTAATGCCTTGAAGAGTAACATCTAATTCTTTAGCTTGGGTATTTGCTTTTTGAGCCAATGCTGCCATTTCAACAAATGCCTGACTATTGACATCAATCTGTTTAAGGTCGGCATTGATTTCAGATGTTACTTGTTCGAGTTGTTCTAATGTCTGAACGCCTTGAAGTTTAATTGTTAATTCTACTGTTCTATTGGTAGTTGCTGCCATATTATAATTGTTTTATCATTTTAATCTTAGCCTGTTGTTTAACGATATCGAAATCCGATAATTCCACTAGGCTATAGATTTGATTATTATATTTTATTGGTGTGTTTACTTGTAGGTTATTCCAATCCAAATTCGAACACCTCATATCTGAACTCAATACCTCTGAATTTTGATATCGATTATACTTTCCTTGATGGAATTTGGTATAGATAGTATCACCATAATCACTGTTATCACTGAATATCAATGAAAATCCTATGTCTGAAATAGGACTAACGGTATTGCCCATCATCAAATAAATGCTTTGCATGTATGAAGCAAGCATTACACCAACATCATTAGTACTGCCAGTAGGATTTTGACCAGCATCATATATTGTTTTGTTAATATTGTACCTATAATTCTTATACGCAAACGGACTACATATACCAATCTTCTGGTTTACATCATTAAAATTGATATAGAAATAATCAGATTGTGAACCCATACTGGTTTTTTGTACAAAATCTGATGAAGAAATTCCATAGTAATAGTATAAACAAGGTTTGCCTTTATATTGAATAGTACTTTCATTGTTATAGACTGTAGTATAGCTGTCTTTTTTATTGAAAGGTCTGTTATTGTTATCTTCCGGCAACTGAGTGCTTATGAATGGTAAAAACATTACATGGTCACCAGCAGAATTATTGGTATCAGCATAATTATAATCATTTCTTATCCTAGCACGTTTAACTGCAGGTGCTTGAAGTCCTATCTTAATTTCACCATTGGTACTGCCAATATGGTTATATACCTGATTGAACAATGATTGGTTTGCTGTAACCAGATAAGTAGCATTATAACTGCTTGTACCAGTAGATGCAAAATAACGGTTATCACCTAATACTCTTTGGTTGGTTATTTGCGACCAGTTAATACTTGGGTTATAATCTTCAACCTTATTGATACTTATTGTGCTTTGGACTAAATTATTGGTCAAATCATATGGAGCAATTTTAGACCCGAACATCGTATCATATGTTTCGAAAATAATGGTCTTGTTTAAAATATCAATATTAAAGTAAAGGTTGAATGTAAGCATGATATCTTTAAGAAAATCAGCACAATTATAATCAGGCATAAATTTACTTGTATCAAGCATTAACGTACCACCTCCGCCACAAGTACTGCCTGTAATATTTGAGCCATTTGAACAATAACATGCTCGGTCGTATACATCAGTATCTCCAACATAAGGAACAATTATCTTTTTTATGTCCTGATTTTCCCAAAACGAACCACCCATTGACCAACCAATATTGCTCAGTAAATATTCCATCATAGGTTTTAAATAAAAAGCTAAAGGAATTTGATGGAAATATGCTTCATTTTCACCTATTGAAGAATGGTTGATGTAGTAATACCAGTTTTGCCATGCCCTGTCTGATTGAAATAAATGGTTTGTTGTTCCATTTACATCAACAATAGTGTCTGTTAAACCAGTAAATACTGATGTAGGACAGAACCATGTATTATAATATACGAACGGGAACTGATATGGAGTATCATCGCAATCACTATAATTATTGTTTAAGTGATTGCTGATTGTTAATTCATAGTTCCAAGGTATCTTAGGACATGTTGTAATATCCTGCATATTCTTATCCTTGAGGTCATCAATTAATTGGGTAAACTTAGAATAAAATACACAATCAAATCCATCTGACAATATAGAACGTAGTTCCAATTGCCCTGTGAGTATAAGTACGTCATTATTGAAAACTTGTATATCAATTGGGTTTATTTTAAACGAATTCTTAATATTGACTACACCAGCAAATTCAAATATTTCATAATTGTTTCTGGTCAGTGGTAAAGTAAATGATAGACTATACTCGCCAAACCTACTCTCGATGTTTTGCAGGTCGTCAATCTTCCTGTTCATTTTGATGTTAAGAGATTCTGGACTGATATAATCTATCAATCTACCACTAGAAGTTTGTATCCTAATATTTGCTTTTATCATGTTTTAAATTTAAACCGTAACATTATTTTCATAAATGGTCTGCAAGAATGTAATCTCACAATCGAACAAATCTTCTAAGCTTGATTTTCTATAGGTAAAATCAGTTAGGTTCAAATAGTTCTGATTGGTTGTAGATGTGCTATATATGTTGTTTGATTTAAGCATTTCTTTAAGCCAATCAAAATGTTGTCCATCAATCCAACCTGTGTTACAAGTTATCTTATTGACTATTCTTGTATTATATGTTGCTTGGTTAATAAAACCTTGAGGCAGACTACCATCAGTATTGAACTGTAATGGTATGGTAAAGCTATCCGATGTCCTATTCACTGTAGTTTCTACTACCCCGATGAAATCAAATGCATCATACATGCCCAAAGCATTCTGGAACAATACCCCGAACTTACGTGGTTGTTCATCGATTTCAAACCTATATACTTTTTCTTGGGTATATTGAATATCACCACCACCAAAATTTTGATATACAGCTATTTCGGCACGTTTAATTTTACGGTTAGTTGAACCTGATATTTCATATGCAGCCAAACCTAATTTATCATAGCTTAAATTCATGACCATACATCCACCAGCGTTAGTTAGATAGGTAGAAACGGTAAAGAATGTTTGGTTCAATGCCTGTGTTCCATCATAGAAATATAAATCACCTTTTACTGTTAATGTAGCACCATAGTTTTTACGTAAGATAAAATATAAAAACTCATTCGAGTTACGTTGAATCTGTTTAGGGTTTGGACTGTTAGTTAAAAACTTAACATTGTTTTGCCTTGCAGGTTCATAAGTATCACCTAAATATTCGTCCATATTATTTGCACTGAACCTATCTAATGAAGAATTTATCACCCACCTAACATTTGTGTTTGTCTTAAACCTTTTCTTAATGGTATTGGTATTTGGTACTAATGGATATAATTCAGATAATTTTACATAAAAAGGCTGTATCACTGAAGGTAGCATAGTAGAGCCAGTCAATGTTAAATCAGGTCTTGGTGTTGAAACCTGTGATTTTAATATTGAAGATATGTCAAAATTATGGATATTGTTTACTTGGTTAAAAGGTAATATCAGTTCAGCCACTTGGTTATAGTCACTTAAAGTACCATAGTCAGGATATTGGTTAAGCTCATCAGTATTGGCCATTACCTCACAACTAATACTATAATTATCGCTTATCTGTCCATCACAATAATTAAGACCTGATTGTAATATGATAAAGCCAATTGTACCTGAAATACTAACATTTGAGCTGGTTAAATTAAACCTGCTACCAGTTTCTTTAGCACTCAATGTAACTGTAGTCCCGATATTATTTATATTATATATTTTTGGAATTAAAGCATCATTGTTTAGTGCATCAGCAAAACTTACAGCAATTTCTTCATGGGTATTTGTACCTACAGGTACACCTGAAGCATTTGTTAAGGTAGTTGCTAGGAAATAATTGGGTTTATTAGGATAACCTTTTGCATAAAAAGTCTGGCTGTAAATAAACGGTGATGTAAGGTTAAATGTAACGCTATTATTATTGTTAAGATTATTGTCAAATTCAAATCGTACTATATCTACAACCGCATTTGGATTGTTTATGGCAGTTGAAACACTGATATTAATTGGATTATCGACAGCAGTCAAATCACTTGGTTCGAATACCGTAAAATCTCCTGTCCTGAACTCACCATCCTGAATTATAATATTGTTGACAGCAAAGAAACATCCTTGCTGTTGTACGTAAATACTATATGTACCAGCAGGTAAATTGATATATGTATAGGAAGTCAGGCTACCTGCTGTAGTCTGGGTAACTCCATTTAATTTATATGTAATATTTTGAGTAGTACCTGTTGCCCCGCTCAGAGTTATGGCTATAGTTCCTGTACTTTCTCCTCTTAACACAGGGTTTGTCGTGTTCAATGAAACCAGTCCAAGTGTGCATGCAACTGGTGGTGTGGCATTATTTATGACAATACCGTCTGCCGAAGCATAACATATGCCCTGTGTAATATAAATATTATATGTGCCGTGTGCAAGTCCTGTAAATGTATATGTTGATAGGCTACCTGCACTAGTTATCAATACACCATTCAATGAATAGCTTACATTTGGGGTAGCACCTGTTGCTCCACTGATATTTACAGTAATAGTACCATCAGTTCCATTATAGGTAGTAACATCAGTCTTACTTGTTGAAGTAACTGCTAATGTACAGGTAATTGGAGGTGGTGGAGGTGTACCGCAATCTGTAGGTACATCCCATTGTTCCTTCAAGACATGGTTAGTATTTGTTTTTATACTATTGGACATACCACCTAGTGGTGTAACAATCCTATCCTCGCACATAACAGATATAGCGAATACTGTCTCACCTGCTGGAATTACAATAAAATCTTCTAGTGTACCATTAAAAACTGTTTGGACACCACCTACAACTACTGTTTCTAAAAAATTATAACCTACATCCAAATCTACAGTTGCTGCCTGACTTAAAGTAAATGTCAGTGTTTTTTTAAAAATGGTATGGGTATAAGTATTTACAGTATATTCACTGTCATATACGCAATCAGTTTGGGTTAATGTAATTGTAGTACTTGTTAAAACTGTACCATCGCAAAATTTATATATTGCCATAATTGAATAGTTTAATTTGATATCGGTGTGAACATATCTACAAGGTCATTTGCTATTGCATCTGCCAAAACATCTGCCACCGCTACTTGTGTCATTTCACCTGCTGCATTTTCTACTTTGTCTTCAAAGTTCTTGGCCTTAATACCGTTCTTATATATTGAAGTCTGGATAGCAAATGCTAATTGATTTATTGTTTGACCTGCTCTAGGTCTGATATTATATTGTTTCATGTATTCGATAAGTGCAGAGATAGGTACTTTTCTTGTATTTCTTTTTCTACCCTGAGAAACATATGGATAGTAATATGCTGTTTCCATTGCAATACCATCTTTAATCTGAACATACTTAACTGACTTTGCCAAATCTGATTGAGGGTCAATGCCTGATTGAATCATTGTGGCTACAGTAATTTCATGCAAATCTTTCAATAAGTCATTAAGCATTTCTTCATATGTATTCAATACACTCATAATTAGATAATTATTTGGTCTAGGTTAAAGTAATCGTTTATATCTTCTTCACAAATATCTCTTATTATCGATAATACCAAGTCGTATCTTAAACCAGCTACAAGGTCATCAGTATATTCACGTACCGAAATCGCATTTACACTGGTGATAATAAAATCTTTTTGGATTAAACCTGCCATAGTTATAATAGCATCACCAATTGATTTGGCGAAACTTATTGCTTCATAGTCATCGACAATACTATCGGGTTTCGAACTCAGGAATATTGAAAATGAGAACTGAACTTGGTCCAATCTTTTACTATAAGGTTGGGAATAATTGATAGTGAAAGGCATTTCAATGAATGCTAGTGGATATCTATCATCAGTATTGGTTGCGGCATCATAATAACTGCCAACATTAGCCTGATTAATATCTTTATGTGCTAGGCTTAAATTTTTCCAGAAGTCTATTAAATCTTTTATGGTCATGATTGTTCTTTTAGATATAAACAACAACTAACAAAAAGAGGTTGGGATAACCCAACCTCACAAAAAAATGGCATTAATATTAAGAAAAAAGACCTAACTTTATATTATAAACAACATGCTTTATTTAATTCCTTTTTTCTCTGGCTTTTTTAATCGCTTCCTCTTGAATATCTGCAACCATTTCATCGTGTAAGATTTTTGAGGCGTAGAAGTGTAAGGCTTGCTCAGTCTTCGTTTTATAGACTTGAGATAGGTTCGTAAGATTCCAAAGGCACATCTCGTAAGCCACCCCCTGCCAGCCTGTGGCTTGAGAATATTCTCTAGCTCTAGCATTTTCACCTGCATTACTACGTCTGGGTTCGAAAATAATTCTGAAATGAGTTTGGACGTGCCTATCGCAGTGCAAAAAAAAAGTGACAATCCGTTTGCGATGCCTATAGATAAATCATTAAATTCATTAGCACGTTCTTGAATATTATAATCATCAATGCTTTCAAAAAGACCATCTGCTTTCTTTCTTTTCGCCATGATTGCAATTAACATAGGTAACGCTTGGTATGTACTGCCTGAATATTGGTGAATGGCATTTTGAAATGATATGTAATCTTGAAATTCTGATTCCATTAAATTCTGGGCAACCCAATAATCATTGTTTTTAAACTTAAATTCCATTATTGGTTTTGAAGGTAGTTCAGAATTAATAAATTCCAAGCATTTAAATAATTCAGTCATGGTAGAAATTTTCATACGTTTCAAATCCTGAAGTGGTATTCTACAATAACCTGACATTATGGCTAGTTTTTTTAATGGTTCTTCAAGTTTCTCTGAATCTATGCTTACTTGAATTTGTTGTCCTAATGTAATATCATCCCAACTATTTGGTAGGTTATATTCAATACCTTCTATTGTTACTTTTTTCATATGTGTTTCCAACGTTTATTATTAATTATTCTTGATATTGCCGACCTATCAATATTATATATTTCAGCAATATCTTTATACATCATGGTATCTTTTAAATTTCTTATTTCAATAATCTGAGCTTCGGTTAACCTTGACCTTGGTTGTTTAATACCATTTAATGGTGTTCTTAAATTTAATTTATATGCGTGTTTTAAATTAAAACTTCTAGTACACCACTCAAGATTATTAACAATATTATCGTTTTTGATGCCGTTTATGTGGTTAACCTGTGGATGGTTATTTGGATTATCAATGAATGCGATTGCAACTAATCGATGAATACTTTTCATACTATAGTTTTTGTCTTTATATAAATTAACATCTAAATAACCAGTACGGTTTAATTTAGATTTAAGTATAATTCCTTTCTTCAAAGACTTCACATTACCCATATCCGATACCTGATATTGTCCTTCATAATCTTTAATGTCTTTCCAAGTTTCCATTTTATAATTTTTTATAGTTTTTTATAATTACAAAGATACTACATACCCCACGAGAACCCACCCGAATTCAATAAATTTTGACAAGCATATGTGATTACGTCAACCAAGTCATCCGATGAAAAAGGAAATGCTGCCATTTCTTGAAGTAACATTTCATTTGAACTGTCTTCAATAAGTATAACCCTACCACCTTCCATTGCAGGTGTCTGGGCATTTACCCTAGAAATCTTATCCCCGATTGCTTTAAGTTCAGCTACATTAAATCCATCATGTTGAAGCTGTTGTTTAATTGATAACCCTGAAGCCTTTGATTCAATATACATTAGCCTAGTATTATATTGTATCTGTATTTCTTTTAATTTGGATAATAACTGAGGAAATTCCAGCCATACTTTCCAGCATTTTAAAACATACATTATGTTGTCAAGTTTACCTGCTATTAATATTGCAGTTGCATCATTAGTTTGTTTCGAAGTATAACTAGTATCAATATACATCGACCAGTCCATTTTTCTTTTGCCTAGTTTTAAATTTAAATCGTTTAATGGTATTGTTTTAAACCATGAGCGTTTGATTAAATTACCTTCAAGTGCAACAGGTTGCTGCATAAGTTGTGAAGCAAATGCACGTGAACCTAAAGTTGTTTGAAAATCTTGTATTACCTTTTCACTGAATCTTTCAGGCCACAATAAATTATTGGTATAGAATTTAATACATTCGGATGGTGATATATCTTGACTGAACCTAACTGGTAAGCATATGTGATTATACTTATTTGGATTAGTATCTAATAAATATTGGACAATATCATTCTGGCTTACCCGTTGTTGCATAATTATCCTCAAGTCAATAGCGGCATTATTAAGCCTCGAATATAACGTATCAGTATATATTTCATTTATGGTATGGGTATTTGCTACTGAATCTGAAGGTTGATTAATATCATCACAAATCTGAATTGAACAACCCTCACCAATAATACCCGAACCAATACCAAAACTAATCCTTTTGCCTCCAAAATTATTCATATAATTTGCTTTAGCTTTAGAATCTACTCGAAGTTCTAATTCAGGAAATCTTAATTTAAACCATTCACATTCAATTAGCATTAATGAAGCATGGCTGTGTTTAACCGCCAGTAATTCTGAATGTGATATTTGCATGACAGCAAGACTAGACTGCTTTAACCAACACCATACTGGAAATATTTGGGAAATCAATACTGATTTACCTGCACGAAAGGGTAGTGTAAATATTAAATCCTTATTCTTTTCTTCACGTCTAATTATTCTTTCAACTTCGGCTTGGAGAATATTACAAATGTATTGGTAGAAAGGAGGATATTCCCACATGACTTGAGGATATAATACCTTACTAGCAGCCATAAAGAATTCATAGAAGGACCTGCGATAAAGTTCTGCTTCCACATGTAACCTAAGTGCCTGTTTTTCCTTCTCGCTTAACACGGGGAGTATTTGGCTTAGTCCTTGGCTTGTTCGGTTTCGTTCTGGCTTTATTTTTACCATCAACCCTTTTTGAGACATATTTATTTAATATTGGTGCGGCTTCAATTATGCTATTATTATTCTTTATCTTCCGATATGTTGTACGTTTAAATATGACTTCTGTCTTGAAGTAATCAATAATTTCTTGTGGTTTTAATATCCGGATTATCCTTTCCTTTTGGGTTAATTTCTCACATTTAGAAAATAAAATGTCACACATGTTTTTAAACCTGTCATCTGTCATGAGACAACCATCATAGCCAATTCTAAACATGCCTTCATTAAAAAAGAATTCATCATTTAATGTGTTAATAGTTAATTCCATAGTATTTAAGTAGATTTATGTGAAATCAATGACCGTAAATCTTCAATACTTAACTTGCTTAAATCCAGATTAATACTGTTGTTCTGAATAGCGGTTTCGGGTTGAAGCAATCTCAATAATTTCTCAATAGAATTTAATGCCTGTATTGCGCCACGACTGTCATTAATTAATTTACACTGGGTATAGATATCATAATACATTTGGACATGGGTTTCAACCAAGCCTTCCTGATTTGCTGAATATGCTTCTTTAATATATTTATAGGCACGTGTAACTATTGTAGATACTGATGCTTCAGCAACTCCATAGGTTTTAACGCAATATTCTATAATTTCTTTTCTGGACTTGCAAGCCAAAAGCATTTCAGCTATTTCTTTAGTCTGGTACATGGTAGACATTTTACTTGGCCTACCAACTGGTTTAATTTTTGACTTTACCATCATGTGTTACTAAGTTATCATCTTGGCCATTAGATTTAGCTTTGATATTACCATCGATAATACCTTCAATCATTAAAGACCAGCCTACTATTGTAGTTATTTTGTTCCAGTAATCTTCAAAAGTAAAAACCATTGACAAATATGCATGTGCCAATGCAGAGATATCACGTTTCATTGTTTGTTCTTGGAATACCCGGTATTCGGTTTTATCTATTATTCCTGTCTTTGCACCTTCAATAAGATAGTTGATAAATTGTTGATATCTATGTGCTAGGCTTTCATCTGAAAGTCCTTTAAGTAAGGCTAGTTTTTCTTGTTCTGTCATGATTAGGATTTAATATCGTTATTATTTTTTTTGTTCTGTATGCCAATTTTTATTTTTAATGACTTAATTTCTTTTTTTAAAGATGCTAATTGCAACTGAGTGGCTTCAGAATCTTCGCAATTGCTTAAGAACCTAAGTTGTTCTTCTAAACCCTGCAATTTTTCCTGATAATCAATTGAAGGTTCGGTTGAAGTAACCTCTATAATTGGTTGTAAGTCTTCTTGGTGCGATTGATTATGTAAGTTATCTATAGTACCTATGCTTTCAATAATAGCTTCGGGTTGAGGTTTGTATTCATATTGAAAATAACTAAATACTTTTGACTTGGCTTGCTGTGGATTTACAGCATCATATCCAAATAACTTCTTGAATGCTACTTTAATTTCAATAGGATTAAGTACTTGTTTCCAGATTATTTCATCATTTACATGCTTTGCATATTTAATATCTTCTTGGGTTGGGGTATACATATTATTTATTTTAGTTTAATGTTATTTATTCTATATATATTAACAATTATTTACATTTTAGGATGGTTTTTCATCATTTTTTAATCTACTTGCGTATCTTAAACATTCATTAGTAAAATTCTTCCAACCATTTCCACAAAAGCATTTTGTCCAGTCATGACCATAACCTTGTCTATAAATTTCCCTATAAAGATTTGTTTTAGAGGTTTGGATAGGTTCGGACATGATTCTAATTACTTCTAATTTCTCCATCTTTTAGCCATGTTATGAAATTACACCTGATATCCTGTTTCATAGTTTGGATAATACGTGTACATTTATTTTTATTTATACCTGTCATTGCGGTCAGTTTCTTATAAGTGAAGCGTGAAGGCATGAGGTAATAGCTTCGAAATACAAATTGATATTCTTGGTCGTATTTATAGATATACTCAAATATTTTCTTTGAGAAATACAGGACTTCCTCACGATAAGCTTGGTCATCCTTATCAATTTCATCTGCTTCAATCAAAGCATTTTCTATGGCATGGTGAAAGTCATGGTCATCACAATCGATGAAATGTTTACCTTTAGCCTTTTTCTCATCGTTAATGATAAGATTGGATATAACCCTCTTGATATATGTATTGAAATAATTTTCTGTAAATCCGGACCTAATAATCCTATCGTGGGTGAGTATGTATGCTTTACTGATGTAGTCTTCTTCAATTCTATACTTATGGCAGTACTTACTGAGCATCGTATAGTTACTTTGCATCCATTGGTTTAATCTTTCTAAGTCCTGTGTAAAACCTGTCATTAAACATTCTTAATACTTTCAATTATTTTTACCATTATAATACCAATTGGTGCAAATATCAGGCTAGTCACTATATCTTGCTTTAGATAGAAATGATTGGCAAAGAACATAAGCCATGTGACTGTGCAATACGGACAATCTATAAGTTCTGCTATAAACCCATGTATTTTTAAAACTAATACTATTATTAAAATTAATGGGTAAAGATACCATATAGTTTTAAAATGTCTTTTAAGTATCCGTACCCATGAGGTGAAAGATTTATAATAAAAAATCTTTCTATTATTGAATTGTAATATGGTTTTTAATTTAAAAGCTAATGAAGAAGCATAAGCTATCTGTATTGCAAATGCAGCCATTGAAATTGATAATAATATGAATACGAGTATGTCTTTCATAACTACAAAGTTAGTTTATATTTAGGATAAATACTAGTACTTTTCAAAAAGTTAGTTCAATCTTTCATATAACAACATATATTTGTCTTGATATTTAGTTTTATTGATAAGTTTAAATTTATCTATCTTGTTTAAATCAGTTGTTATGTTTCGATGCCGGACATGTGGGTCACCAATTTTTTCATAATCTGTACTATAGATTAAAACATATTTGAATAATGCCACATGGAATAATAACCCAATTAATTCCTGATAGTCACTATCATTAACCTGATGATAGAAAACATCGAGGCATAATGCCAAATCCGCATGATAATCAATCCGGTTTAAATCCATAGTAAAATAATAATTACAGGCATAGTGGTTTAAATATTGGGACTGGCATAACTTAATGCTTCTTTCGGCAATATCATAGCCACAAAATTTCTTCATGCCTTCATATAGGCATAAGTTGTTTCCATCTCCACTACCAATTTCTTGGACTGAGACTATCTTATGGTCGGCAATTACTTTGTTTACATAATCAGCTTTCCATTGTGCTTCTTCTCCATATGAACCAGCACCACTGTTACCACCAATTCGGTAACGATTTGACCAATATTGTTTTAAATTAAAATCCATATTATTCTCTTATTATTACAAATGATTGAGGTTGTTCTTGAGTTAAATACTTTATTTCCAGATAAAACCTATTACAAAATTCATCCACAGCTTTTTTTACTTCAGGCATGTTATAATCATGTCCACATAGATAACCACCGGACCTTACCTTAAGATAAGCATATGATAGTCCTTTTAACACTGCTTGGTATGAATGTTCAGCATCGATATATACCATATCCATCCAACCATATTCTAATGAAGATAAAAAATCTAAATCGGTCATCTTTAAGACAAAAATATTTCTGTCTTTATACCTTTCTTTTAGTATATCTTCAAACAATGACAGGTCAGGGACTTCGACACCCATTGAATGGGCATGTCCTTTACCGAAAATATCTACCATATACATAGCTTTAGGCTTACATATATCAATAATATGTTCTGAGTACTCACCAATAAAAATACCTAACTCAGCTATTATCATGTTCTTAGGCATTAACTTAAGCAATTCAATTCTATCTTTAATTATTTCCATATTAAAAGTATTCAAATAAAACTTTATTTTTATTTCTAAACCTATGATTATAGTTTAGTTTGATATAATTCGGGCAAATATCATCATTCACATATTTATTTTTAACCATAGCTTCACCATAATTATCTTTAGGTCTAATGGTCCGGCTATCAATGTCAAAATTTTTACTTGGAGTACTGGCCAAGCCAAAAAAATATCTTGAGCATATTGAAAGATGATAGTCACTATATTTTATGTTATTTGAAATATATTCAGATAATGCCAAGAAATTAATTTCTACCCCAAACTTTTCAAGATATTCAATACAGCAATTGATGTATAGTTCGGCAATTAGTTTCATCCTAGTATTACCTGTTTCAGCAACAAACTCATTAAATACATGTGTTTTTAGTTTCTCACGCATCTGTATAAACCTTTTCTTTAAGTTATCATACATATCTAACTCATAACCATAGTCATCCCTATTATCGTGTAAATTATCACTAAGAAATTCTTGGTCTTCAATCTTTGCCATTGATTTATGGAATTCTTTCTTACTATTTTTATAGGAAGTGAGTTCACTTATGTAATAATTTCTAATCAATGCCTGACAATAAGAATACCATTTAGCTCCTTTATCTTTATCGAAATTAATTACTTTGACCAATACATGGTCTATTACTTCTTGGACATATGATTCGCTTAAGCTTGAATTAACATTGAAATAACGGTGCAAAATTGACCTTGCCATATATTTAAGTGTGGGAGAAATACCTTTATATATTTGGAATTGTTCTATCGGTGTGGGATTATCTATCCATTTATCTAATAAATTATCATGTTCAGCATGCCAATACATTGTATAGTGTTTAATACAAATATAAATATTAAATCAATAAGTTGCAATGAAAAAACCCCTTGCTCTCATGGGAAGGGGTTTATTGAAATAATTATTAAAAAGACAAACAAAGAAATGATTACAAATATAACTTATATTTTTAAATTATCATAATGTTCTTTTAATTTTTTCCATCCATCTCTTTTCATCTGCACTGCATTTGTTTTTTGTGATTGTTCAAATTTATCTATATCTTTGGTTACAATATACTTATCATCCAAACCCTCTACCGACCAACCTATTTTCTTACAATAAAGACTAAGAGCAGCATCTTCCAACCAATACGTTAAAGGATTATAATTATAATATCTCATAAACCCAGTATCAATGAATATAGATGGGTCAATTATTGCCCCACATGTACCAACGTAATTTGCTGGCATATCAGTATAACATCTTAGTCTTGACCAATAATCATCATTTTGGATAGTATATGCCCATCTACCTAGATATGTTCTTAATTTAAAACTATCAACCATGTACTGATGAAATTCGGGTGCGAACCTCTGGTCATCATCAATAAAAATAATCTTGTCATAAATAGAACCATCTACCTTATCCAGCTTATTGTTCAATATCGTATTAGCCATGACCATTCTGCCAAAGCCTAAGATATTTTGAGCAGAGGTATGTACATATACCTGATAGCCATCAGAACCTGAAGCCAACATTTCCAATTGGGTATTAGGCACAATATCATTTCTATTGTTCCAGATGAACAAATCAAAGTTCTTACTGGTCTGTTTGTTCAGGTCTTCGATGGTTGTCCTGAACTTATCTTGCCGCATCCAATGCGCTTGTATTATTGCTGTCTTCATGTTTTGATTGCGATTACTGGCAGAAGCACTGAAAGTTTTTCATGCATGGGTAAATTAAATGCTTTATGATATCCTACTTGGATAGCATGCATAGTAGTAAATGTTTCTTCATCGGTTAGACGCAAGTACTGGAACTCTTCCCAACAATAACGTTTAAGTGTACCCATACTTATCTTAAATTCTTTGATAACAGCTTCACTGCCATCACTAGGAATCATATGACTGAATTTCACTGTCTTTGCTTTTTCAAATTCAGGGTGTTCTTTTAATAGGCTGTCATGGAATCTTATCCATGACCCGCCAAATGGTGGTTTATTTCTCATATTAACTTATAAATCCATTTTCTCTGTTATTTTTTATAAACTCGATGAGTTCATTATAAAGTTCATTAGTTTGAGAATAGTTTTCAATAACCAAAGCATGGCTACATAATGGTAGGTTACCACAATTATCATTATTCCTTTCGATTTTAACCTTAAATGAACTTTTCTTAATCAATTCATTACCACTTAATTTACCACCAAATGTTTCTTCTATAATAGCAATAAGGCATTCTGCTTCTTGTTCGGTTGAAATTCTTAGTCTCATAGCTTTAAATTAAAAGGGTAAGGTTGTGTATTCATATTCTTCTTCTTCCGGCTCTTTGCCTAAACTTTTGGTAATACTATCATAGATTTGCTTTAAGTGCGAACCAAAGCGTTTAAGCAATACACCATAGGCATCTGCCTCATACATTGGATATGTAATGGTAACACACCATACATGGTCGGTTTCGGTATCTGATACTTCGATATCAACAAACCTAGTATCGATTATCTCAAATACCTTTTCTAAAAATTCTTTCTCTGGCTTAGATAGCCATTCCATCATAAAACTTGAACTAACTGTTTTCATTTTTATTTTAATTTTAAGTTACCCCCCGCAGAGTTTGCGGGGTATTAATGTATTGATTATCACACCCATTAGATTATAATGGGACTGATAATTAATTAGTTACTGGATAAATACCTGCTGAATATAATGACCTAAACAATGGCGGAGCAGTTTCGGCTACATTGCTTTCTTTAATCTTATCTAATGATAATTTGTATGTAACATACATTTCATCGATAAGCGATTCAGTCATGGCATTTTCTGGAACATGTTTTCGTAATATTGCCCTAGCACTTTCACTGGAATTGAAAAATGTTTTAATTTCATTGGCAGTCATACCATTTACTAGTTTATGCACGGTGTTGTGATATGTTCTGAAATCTCCATTATTGGCATAGATTAAACCATTGACATTAAGGCTATTCTTAATTTGAACAGAAGGTTCGGTATGCTGGAATAATGCTGACATAGGATTGGTAGCTGACATCTCAATGCAATATTGGCCACTGTGCATTATACTAGGCATTACTTCACGTGCCAACCAGTTCCGGGTATAGATACCAATAGGTTTTTTAGACTTCAATAAGAGTTTATTGATACCTGACTCATACATAAGTATCAGATTACTAGCACGTAAACCGAGTGATTTGAAATCACTCAGTGATTTGAAAAACTCAGGATAGTTCTTTTTGGATACTGTAATCATATCAACTCCTTCTTCAAGTTCATAGTTACGAAGTACACCATATGTACATTTATAACCTAATTGTTTTGTTATCTCTGAAGCCATATATACTCTTTCTACTTTCTTTACTCCTTCCCAATAATGGAAACGTAATCCCAATTGTCTATTTTCTAATATTTTTGGTTTCATGAGTTCTTTACTTTGTTTTGACATTCATTATAAATTAATATAAAGTTATTTTTAGCAAAGATAGCGAACCGTTTTGAAATCTCCTAGTACTTTTTCCTAAAATGGAAAATATATTATTTCCAAATTTGGATATTGTTAGAATAAGTTTTATCTTTGCACTTTCTTAACTAGTTAAAATATAGAATATGAAATTAGGAATGTCAGAACAAGGACTTTATGCTTACTTGCTTTCAATTAAAGATACTTCAATTAGAAAGAATCAAGTAATTAAATATTTTGTTGATAAAGGTGATACTAAAAATAGTGTCGAAGTTGCTTGGAAGAATCTATATGACTTAGGCTATTTGGAATTAAAAAGATTGGGTAAACCTAAAGGTGTTGAATGGAAAGTTATTAACAAGTTATCAACAATTTAAAAAAACATAGTGTATATGTCAGAAATAATTTATAACTTCGCTGCGACAGTTTCCAGAGCTTTGGTAAGCACTTCAACCCAACAAACAGTTTACTCTCTGAAACAACAACTAACCAAACTGTCTTTTTTTAGTTTAAAAAAAGCAAATTTATAAAATTTTATACTTAAGGATAACTATGCGCCATTGTCGCATTAACGCTGCGCTAAGTTTTTTCTTTTTTTTTCTGGTTTAACCTTTTTATTTAAAACTATGAATAAGGATATTGAATTACAATTATTAAAAGGTAAATCATTTAATTTGAACATTGAAGATAATTTTAATTTAATACTTCAATTAGATAGTTCGGAATTAAAAACAAGGTTATTAGAATTACCATATCCAATATTTAGAAATACCTACTATTGGAAAACAATAAGTAAGTATTTAAGACTTAAATTTAAATCATGTCTATTTTGTAATTCAATTGAAGAATTACATGTTCATCATAAGACTTATATTAATCACGGTGAAGAACATTTATATCTTGATGA
>JFJP01038231.1_pt1 | contig 18985 bp, 12 predicted proteins | sample 431651 | NCBI WGS metagenome assembly JFJP01 (sample SAMN02602958, study PRJNA72255) | Microbial mat metagenome, whole genome shotgun sequencing project. | biome: fresh water; feature: sink hole; material: water; isolation source: purple microbial (photo- and chemosynthetic) mats found in...
TTTCACAAAAAGAGAATAATGAATATTTTATTTCTTTTGTAAAAAATATCCTTGGCAGGAAGCAGTTGGTTTGAGCAATCCCGAGGACTCGGGATTAATCCGTGGGTCGTAAGTTCTCCCGAGAACTCGGGATTACCTGGGGAGCAAAATAAAGGAGATAATGAAAATTGTCTCCTTTTTTGTTAGCTGCCATGTTTTACATTTATATTTTATACAGCCTAAAGGCCAACAAATATTACGTGGGTCTGACTTCTGATGTAAACAGGAGACTTGAGGAACACAATGACACTTCAAAAGTGAATAAATACACTTCCAAATATCTCCCCTGGAAATTAGTAATGTTTTTTGAAGTCTCAGAGAGCAGAGGAGAAGCACTCATTGTTGAGAGATTCATCAAAAAGCAAAAGAGTCGAGTCTTTTTGGAAAAACTCATTTCACAAAAAGAGAATAATGAATATTTTATTTCTTTTGTAAAAAATATCCTTGGCAGGAAGCAGTTGGTTTGAGCAATCCCGAGTCCTCGGGATTAATCCGTGGGTCGTAAGTTCTCCCGAGAACTCGGGATTACCTGGGGATCAGAAAAAAGAGCGAGTGTGAGCGCGAGAGCGAGAACACTCGCTTCTTTTTTCCCCGAAACTCACTCTCACACTCACACTTACTAATTTAGATGACTGGAAAAGCCATTGCCCCTGACCACTTTTAGCTGGAGTCAATTGACCATACTTGGCCGGGATTGAGTGCTTGTTGGTAAGGTATATATGAAAATTGTTATTGAACCAGCCAGATGTGGTCAAAGCATCAGGCTTTTGTAGTCTGGATTTTGCAGCTTATTAAACGGTATTATAAAATTGGAATAACATTGAATTATCATAGTTACACTTTAATATTTCAAGGTTAATGCTTATCTTTGTTTCATGGAAATATTACGTGATGATATACAACTTCTGCAGAATAAACTGGAAATTGCTCCGGCTGTGGTTATCCTGGGTCCCAGACAGGTAGGTAAAACAACTCTCGCCCTGCAAATGGCTAAAACCCGTTCAGATCCTTATTTATACCTTGATATGGAAAGCCCGCGTGATGTGGCTAAATTAGGGGAAGATGCTGAAACATTTTTTAGCCATCATCAGGATAAACTGGTAATACTCGATGAGGTCCAGGCACAACCATATTTATTCGCAGTGCTAAGAAGTGTTATAGACAGAAAACGAGATAAAGGACGCTTTCTATTGCTTGGTTCAGCAACACCAGGATTAGTCAAAGGGGTGTCAGAAAGTCTTGCTGGCAGAGTAAGTTATTTGGATTTGAATCCTTTAAAACTGCATGAAATAATGCCCGGCTCTTCTTTGGAACATCATTGGTACAGAGGAGGCTTCCCGTTGGCGTTTTTGGCCGAAAATGATGAAGCATATATGGATTGGATGAACAGTTTTATCCGTACATACGTGCAAAGTGATTTAAGCAATTTGTTTGGCTATAACCTTAATCCGGCTATTTCAGGGAAACTTTGGGCTATGCTGGCATATAATCACGCTAAACTGCTCAATGTGCAGGACATTGCCCGTTCAATTGGGGTTACATCGCCGGTCATAAACCGTTACATTGATTTTCTGGCCGGTGCATTTCTGGTTCTTAAACTACAACCATGGTTTACGAATGCCTCAAAAAGACTGGTAAAATCTCCCAAAATTTACATAAAAGACAGTGGAATTTTACACGCATTGCTGTCAATCAGCAGTTTTGATCAACTCACCTTGAATCCCATAATCGGAGCATCATGGGAAGGTTACGTTATTGAACAAATAAGTTATCATAAATCTCTGCAAACACAACTATATTTCTACAGAACACACACTGGTACGGAAATAGACCTGATACTGGTAAAGGCGAATAAACCCATTGCCTGTATCGAAATTAAGTATAGCAATGCCCCAAAACCATCAAAAGGATTCTTTATAGGAATTGACGACTTGGCAACATCAAAGAATTTCATAATTACTCCATCATCCGATTTGTATGAGCATAGAAATGCAATAGTTTGTAACGTACAGCATTTTATTAATGAGTATTTGCCGCAACTTTAGTATTCAACCAAAATGAGAATATTTATTACTATAATCTTTCTATTTTCTCTAACAGGGATTTATTCCCAATGCATTAAACTAAACAAAGAGACTTTAACTGGTTGCAACTTTTCATACCCCCAAACATTCCCCAACATAATAACAAACAAATAGATATCAAGAAAAGAAAGAAATGAAAGAAAATCCAAATATTAAGGATAAATTTGTTGGAGAAACCGATTCTGATGGGGCAGATGATCTGATTTTAGACTTATCCACGCAGATCTTAAAGTGTAAAAAAGAGTTGGTTACTACTTAAGGCATTGAGGGCGGCCGCATCGAAACAAAAGGGAAAGGAGAGTCTAAGCCAATTGCACCAAAAAATAATGCCTTGTGTAAATCGAAAAACCGTTACGCAGAGTTTATAAAGTTTTAAAAATGAATAACCTGAATCTAAAGTTGGTGCTTACTTTAATTGCGCATTTCTTCTTTCTTTCAAATATTTTTGGTCAACTCCAAATGGCAGGAAAAGAAATCGATGAACCAGTTTTCATAATTCGTGTTGAGCAGATTGGTCAGTCCGAAGATATTTCCTATACTTCCTTACTGGAACAGACCTATGCTCCATGTAGTATGTGGACAGGAGATTCATTCGGTGTTGGCACACCTGCAGGGTTCATAAGCAAAGCAGGTGGATTAAGCGGATTGAAGCCCAAAATGGGTATTCCATTCTATACCAGGAGTTTATCAGGCACGGCAAGTGGCAGTGACGGAAGTACTGCCAAAGTAATAACCATTGGCGATGGTATCGGTCTCTGGACAGAGCAAAGAGGAGTTGAGAAATGTACGAATCAGGACGATCCTGCTGACCAGCATTCACGCAATATGACTGCCAGATTCGAGCGTACTGAAACAGGTGCACGTATCACTTTCTCTCCAGGTATTGTGAGTGCCGGTTGTGCTACCTACATAGGTTTCATTCAATTTGGCCAAATGGATTTAGATCAGGAGGCAATGCAGCGTTTCTGCACTTTTGAACTAAGCAATGAAGAGCTAACCAATTGGAATAAACTTGAAAAAATTAAAACTCAGAGTTTCATTGATGACAATGGCAAGCTAACAATAAAAGCTTCACTATTATATGCTGAGATAGAAAAGGAGTCTGAAGTGAGAGTTGAAATTGACGGATATGAAAAATGGATTCCGGAAGGGAATATAAAAAATCCTGAAATACAGGGTAACACATTAAAAATAAAAGCAAGAGTTACCTCTAAAGATGGAGATAATAAAAGCAAAGAAGCAAAAATCACCTTTACATTAGCTAATGTTTCAACCGAACAAGGATTATGTATAAATGGTCCGGTTGCCAACGGTTTGGATCTGAAGTTTACCCAAGAGGAAAATCAACATGCAAATTTAACTGTAAGTGATGGGGAAATACAAACAAAAGATCTTGTTACGGAAACAGAAGTCATTGTGTCCTCCTTCGATTTTGGAGCCTTTGCTGAATTGCAGGTAACCGCCGAAGACAAAGACGGCAAAAAGTTAAAAGTTATCTTGCAAGATAAAGACCGCACCAGTATAACATTACCTAAAGCTGAATTGGGAGGCAGAATTGCTGATGCCTGGCGGGAAAAAGAAGCTGTTGAAGGATTATCTGACGATTGGGATGCAGAAATAGTGAAAGGACAAAAAGTAAACGGAGATGGCCTAAGCCTCTATGAAGAATACCGGGGGGCATTAACTGGTCGCACCGAAGACGGGACTTACACTCGTTTAAACCCAAAAGAGAAGGAGTTGTTTGTAGTAGATGAAGCAGGGATTTTAGATGCTGAGCTATGGAAATCAGCGAGTGGGATTACGGCTATCTTCGTTTCCAAAAGTAATACCAAAGGGATCGATGTAGCGGCACGGCATCTGAATTGGTGCTCATCTTATGCTAAAGTAGGCAGCAAACATGCGGTTGTCATTGACACCAAGACTAAACCTACTGAAAAGGAGGTGATGGGGGAAGTAAATGAAGGTGTTACTACACCCAGAGATGTAGACTTTTGCCATGTATATCCTAAGACTGCTTTGGATTTTGTAAACGCGTTAATACATAAACTTCAAAATGCTATTAAAAATCCTGAAAGTGAAGATGGAGAGTACTTCACTGCCTCAGGCTTGCCACCGAAGCTTTGGAAAGATGCTCTGGACCGTTTAGGTCCTGAAACAATAGATAAAATTTTAGCACTGCAACTTAAATGGACAGCTATTCATGAGTTAGGCCATGCTTGTGGTATTACAGGACATTTGAGTAAGGAAGAACCAACTAAAGAAACTTCGCTGGGGCATCCTCAGTGCTTTATGCGTTATACTAAAACCCAGGAAGATGCCATGCATTTTTTACTTCAGATACTATTTCCTGATGCCAAAACTATTATGGGTTTTACGTTATTCTGTACGGATGGCTATAACTGTATGGGGGAAATAAATGTAAAAGATAAATGAAATTCAATTCGTTTAAAGAAATAATTATGACGACTGATGTTTTTTTCGGATAAATAATAACATAACTATTGTTGCATAAGGCTTTCAAATTTCGGGAACGATTTCTTTGATGGCATTCCTAAGCATTGGTTTTTTAAGACTCACAATATAAAGAAATACTTGAATTTAGGAACAAATACCATTGCACTGGAGGCTTTCAGCCATTAGAGGGAGATATCAGAAACGAGTAGCAGACAAGGATTTGTGATATGCGATTTAGCTCCTGATCTAAAAGAAGAATATAGTTGCAATAATTACATCAAGACTTTTTATTTTGTATAGTGAAACTAATTAATAATCACCCCAATACCACCTTCACTTTGTGCTCCTTACCGTCTCCGAAAACAGGAAGCAGATTTGAATTATTCGGTTTGCCATCTACAATCACTTCTAAAACACCTTTATTCGTTCCATTTGGGTTAGCCACTTCTATATTATAAGTAGCCCCTCTGAACTTCCTTGTAATAGTAAATCCCTTCATGTCAGTCGGAATACATGGGTCAATCAAAAGTCCGTCATAATCCGGACGAACTCCAAGCATATACTGGGTTACTGCATAGAAATTCCATGAGGCAGTACCTGTAAGCCACGAGTTCTTGGCTTCGCCCGGCTTAAAGGCATCTTTTCCAGCTACCATCTGAGCATAAACATACGGCTCAGTCTTATGAAGTTCGCTAATTTCCTCGAGGTACGAAGGGCAGATTTTTTTATAATATTCCCAGGCACGGTTCCCGTTACCAACAACAGTTTCTCCGATCATAATCCACGGATTATTGTGACAGAAAACACCGGCATTTTCTTTATATCCTGCAGGGTATGAGGAGATTTCACCATACTCAATATAGTACTTTGTAAAGGCAGGGTTATTGAGTACGATTCCGTATTTACTGTCGAGCCGCTCTTTCACTGAATCGAGGGCTTTTGTACACATTCCTTCCTCTTTACCAATTCCAGCCATCGTGCACCATCCATTCGACTCAATAAAGATCTTTGCTTCCTCATTTTCGTCGCTCCCGATCTTTTTGCCATAATAATCATATGCCCGTAAAAACCAACTCCCATCCCATCCGTGCTTTTTAATAACATCCACCATTGTATCCACATGTTTCTGTGCCCTTGCTGCCTCATCATTCTTCCCGAGCCGCTTGCATAACTCAACATAATCGCGGCCATAAACAACGAACAACCCGGCAATCATTACCGATTCTGCTTTCGAACCCTCTGTTTTATTTTCAGTAGTCTGAAACGACTCATTAGGATCATTTGAGAAACAGTTCAGGTTGAGGCAATCGTTCCAGTCGGCCCTGCCAATTAGCGGTAGTCCGTGAGGACCAAGGTTATTTATCACATGATCGAATGAAACTGTAAGGTGATCGAATAGTGTACGTGATACACTTATATCGTTGTCGAACGGAACCATCTCTTCAAGAATTCCAAAATCACCGGTCTCCTTAATATAACTTACAGTACCAAGGATCAGCCACAACGGATCGTCATTAAATCCTCCTCCGATGTCGTTGTTTCCTCTTTTTGTAAGAGGCTGATATTGGTGATAGCATCCGCCGTCGGGGAACTGCGTTGAAGCTATATCGATAATACGTTCGCGTGCCCTTTCGGGAATCTGATGAACAAAACCAGTCAGATCCTGGTTTGAATCGCGGAATCCCATACCGCGGCCAATTCCGCTTTCGAAAAATGAAGCCGACCTCGAGAAGCAGAATGTTATCATACACTGATACTGATTCCAGATATTCACCATCCGGTCGAGTTTGTCATCACCGGAATTCACAGAGTAAATACTCAGCAGGTTATCCCAATACTTCCTCAAATCAGCAAGCGCCGCATCAACCTTTTCAACCGTATTGAATCTTGAAATTGTATCTTTTGCTTTCTTCTTGTTTATAATATTTTTAGATTCCCATTTTTCGTCTTCTTTATTCTCGACATAACCAAGAACAAAAACGAAATCTTTCGATTCACCGGGCTTTAATTCAACTTCAATATAATGTGATGCAATCGGCGACCAGCCATGTGCTTCGGTATTCTTTGATTTCCCATCGGCAACAACCTGCGGTTCATCAAAACCATTATATAAACCGAAAAATGATTCCCTGTCTGTATCATATCCGCTTACAGGAACATTTACAGAGTAATAGGCATAGTGGTCGCGTCTTTCTTTATACTCTGTCTTATGATAAATTACCGACCCTTCAATTTCAACCTCGCCAGTTGAAAAGTTCCGCTGAAAGTTCTCCATATCGGATGCAGCATTCCAGAGGCACCATTCAACAAATGAAAATACTTTGAGTTTCTTAATCTCCTTTGTATTGTTTGTAAGGGTAAGTTTCTGAATCTCAGCCCATGTCTTAAGCGGCACAAAATACAGAACACTGGCTGTTACTCCGTTTTTCTCACCCAGTATATTAGTATAGTTCATCCCGTGACGGCATTCATATTTGTCAAGCTTAGTCTTGCAGGGTTTCCATCCAGGCGACCAGACAGTATCATTATCTTTTATATAAAAATACTTTCCGCCGCTGTCCATCGGCACATTATTGTATCGGTACCGGGTAAGACGTCTGAACTTTGCGTCTTTATAAAAGGTGTAACCACCTGCTGTATTCGATATCAGAGAGAAAAAATCTTCATTACCCAGATAGTTTATCCAGGGCCAGGGAGTTTGAGGATTAGTTATCACATACTCACGGTTCTTGTCGTCAAAATGTCCAAACTTCATATTTCTTTATTTTGAAAAATTAATAATACCGGGAGCTTCCAGGTTATGCCAGCTCTTTGGCTCTTCTGTTGTTTAATTCGATTGTAATTTCATCCATTTTTTTCTGATTCAAAGGATAGAGTGTCATTAAGGCAGCGCCAATAAAGGCAACAATTGAAGGGATCCAGCTCATCAGCATTATTATACCGGGAACGGCACCCTGAATTGCAACTTCATCCTGTCCGTTGTAATTAAATGCGGCAAGTACAAAGCCAATTATTGCACCTGCTACACCACCACCAAACTTGGTTGAAAAAGAACCTGCCGAATAGACCAGCCCTGTTGCTCTTCTCCCGTTTTTATACTCTGAGTAATCAGCAGCATCTCCAAGCATTGCAAAAAACAATGTCGGGAATATAGCAGCGGCTGCTTCGGAAATTATACCGATTGCAAAAATACTTACGGTATCCCCCGGACCGCAAAAAACAAGCAGTGCATTTACAATGCCTGAGAATATTAAAGCATAGATAAACAGGTTTCGTTTGCCCAGACGTTTTGCCAGCGGAGTTGTTATCATAGCTCCACCGATTGATGCAACCATAAGTGCAATCATATACGATCCGGCCAGCAGCTGATCGTGCAAATAATGAGAAAAATAAATAACAACTATACCTTGCTTTATTGAATTGTAAATTTGAAAAATCAAACCCATAAACAGCAGGATTATCCATGGTCTGTTCCTGACTAAATCCTTTAAATCCTTTCCCAGATTTGTTTCCTGTTCTTTAGGGGGTAGTACCCGTTCCCTGGTTGATGTGAATGTCAGTATCAGGAAGAGAGATAAAAAGACCGATAAAAGAAAAATGGAGTAACTATACCCTCTTTTCTGATCAATAATTGTAATATCTCCGGCCTCAAGGTTTTCCTCACCTTCAACTATAAAGGAGTAGTTTTTCTCAGCCACCATTGAAAAGCTCTTACCCTTTGTCGGAACATTGTCAGTGTTGTTAATTACATTATCTGACCATGAGAACAATGCAATACCATCATCTGTTTTAATGTTCACATTTTTCACATCCCTTGGTGATGAAACAGATACCTCATATTTTTTAGAATCCAGCTTTTCGAGATTTATAACCGGGTTTATGTTCCCGAATTGTGATACAAAAAACAATAATGCTCCCTGAACCACCATTCCACCTGTGAACGCACCAACCATCCGATAAGAGCCCAGGCTTGTACGCTCCTTATCATCTCCGGTCATAACAGCCATAAGAGCACCATAAGGGATGTTATTGGCCGTATATACCAAAGTAAAAATAATGTAGGTACTGTATGCGTAAATAATCTTCCCGGCCGGGCTAAAATCAGGACTCATAAATAAAAGTGACAAACTAACCCCCAGAGGAATTGCCGACCACAATATCCAGGGACGGAATTTTCCGTACTTTGTATTAGTCCTGTCCCCAATCACTCCCATTATTACATCTGTAACCCCGTCACTGAACCGTGCAATCAATAACAGTAATCCTACTGCAGCCGGATTAAGTCCAAAAACGTCAGTATAAAAAATAAATAAAAAAGTAGAAACTCCTCGCCATGCTATATTTGCTGCGCCGTCGCCCAGGGCATACCCGATTTTTTCCTTTAATGAAAGTTTTTCCACAGTTTCCGGAATTAAAAATTAATACTCAAATTCTAAAAAGCGCAATTCATAAATCCATTTTCATCTTTACCAATAATCATAATGACATTTACACTCCTAAAAGTATAAATCAGAATATGAAGATAAATGAAATTTTAGAAGGAGGTTACTTTGAACCAGCAGAAAAAGTTGCTATAAGTTCTAATAATGCATCTTTTTTAACCGGTTTGGAAATGTATTCTGAACATCCGGCTTCCAGAGCTTTTTCGCGGTCGCCCGATAAGGCGAAAGCAGTCTGGGCAATAACTGTGATCTCAGGATTCATAGATTTAATAATCTTTGTGAGTTCCAATCCGTTAATATCGGGCAGTTTTATATCCATAAGGACAATTTCAATATCAGGATTACTTTTAAGCAGTTCAATAGCCTGAGCGCCGCTTACAGCATTAATTGGTTTCGTGCTTTTTTTTAGGATCTCATAGAGATAAAACCAGTTTATCTCTTCATCCTCAACAACAAGTATTTTGATATTCTCTTTTATCTTAATTTTACTATTAGGTCCAATTGAGGGAAAATGTGTCTCATTCGACATTTCATAAGGTATTGTGAATGAAAACGTTGAACCTTTGCCTAATTCGGAAGTGACATTGATTTTTCCTCCCATCTTTTCAATATATGCTTTGGAAATTGAAAGGCCGAGTCCTGTTCCTCCATAATTTTTTGAAAAAGAAGTATCAACCTGACGGAATCTTTCAAAAATAATTTCCTTGTGATCATCAGGAATTCCTATTCCGGTATCCTGAATCTCAACATATATCAATTCATCAGAAATACCCCACCTCAAAACTATTTCACCCGAATGTGTAAACTTAACCGCATTACTTAAAAGATTATCAAGCACCTGCCTCAGCTTGGTCCGGTCAGCAATTATTCCTCCATTAAGAGGATGAGTATCTTCAGAGGCTTTGATGCTTAGATTTACTCCTCTCTCATTTGCCGTTGGCGAATAAAATGATATTAATTCATCGAACAGGTCGTACAGGCTGAAAGATGATACAAATAAATCTGTCTGTCCGGTTTCAATCTTCGAAATATCTATAACATCATTTATTATATGAAGAAGCTGATCGCAGCTGGAATTAACAATTTTAACATATGATTCTCTTGTCTCCTCAGGCAATGACGGATCTGAAAGCATCATTGAGAAGCCTAAAATACCATTCATTGGTGTCCTGATTTCATGACTCATATTGGCAAGGAAAGAAGATTTAAGCTTATCACTTTCTTCAGCTTTCTCTTTCGCAATCTTCAATTGTTTGTTACTCTCAATTATACTCTCCCGGGCCTTAATCTGTTCCGTAATATTTTCAAAGGAAATACCGACACAGTTTTCCGGTAGTGGAAAAGCATTGAAGGTAAAAGCACCTTCAACTAACCTTTTGTCACCATATGTTACTTCCTCAAATTGCTTTGAGATTTTTGTCCTGACAACATTTGCATAATCCTGAGGAATCCCTTTTGCTCTCAGACCCGGAAAGTTTTCATCGAGGGTTTTGCCAATAACTTCCCCGGAGTTGATCCCGGTTAATCTTTCTGCGGCAGGGTTTACTGCAATCATCCTGAGAGTTCTGTCATCCTCAACATCTTCAAGATGATAAATATGAAGTCCTGTCCTTATGTTCATAAAAATATCGGAGGCTTGCTGAAGATCCTTATTTATCAGCAGAATCTGTTCATTTCTCTTCTTCAGTTCATTATTCAGTGCAGCGAACTCCTCATTCTGCTTTCGTAATAGGTATTCACTTTCCTTTAGTTTTTCCTGAGAATTTATTCTATCAGTCACATCACGCAGCGACCCTTCAAGGGCAATCGGCTTCCCCTGATCATAAAGGAGGTGAATATTCGCAGAAACAAGAACCTCTCTGTTGTCTTTTGCTTTGAGTTTTATAATAAAATCCTGAATTTCCCCTTTAACCGAGAGCATTCTAAGCATTTCAGCCCTGTCGCCCGCATTAAGATAAACATCTTCAATCTTCATCCCTATAAGCTCTTCGGGCTTATAACCTGAATACCTCTCTATTGAAGGGCTTATTTCAATTATCCTGCCGGTCAGATCCGACTGATAAAAAACATCCTGAATATTCTCAAAAATTTTACGGTACTTCTCTTCACTTTTCTTAAGCAGCTCCTCCGATTTTTTTCTTTCTGTAATATCTCGTACTGTTGCAAGTATAACAGGTCTTCCTTCCATATCAAAAAGGTGATTGCTTATTTCTACAGGAATTTTAACACCTTTTTTTGTAACATGCACCCCTTCCCAAACAACATGCTTGTCTCTTTCAAGCTTTTGCATCATTTCCGGTACAAGAGCATACCCTTCCGGAGCATCAATATCTTTCGGGGTCATATTGAGGAATTCCTCTCTTGTATAACCGAGACGTTCACAGGCTTTTTCGTTCACTTCAAAAAACTTGCCCGGCATTCCGGATTCTGTATATTCATGAACAAAAACAACATCATTAATATTGCTGAAAAGCACATGGTAACGTTCTTCGATCTTACGTGCTGTTTCCTCTGCTTGCTTTTTCTCGGAAACATCCTTGCTGATTGAAAAGATAGCATCTTTACCATTCCATGTACCTTTTGAAATTTTAGTCTCCGCATATAAAAGTTCTCCATCTTTTGCCATCAGCGGAAGAGGACAAAAACTTCTATTCCCGGCTAAGATTTCAGAAAGATACTTTTTGGCTTTTTCCCAATCGTCAGGTGAATGCAACGTGAAGATAAGTTTCCCTTTTAGCTCCTGAGTTGTGAACTTAAGTTTTTCAGTAACTGTGTTATTGGTCTCAAGAATATATCCATCGGAGTCAAAGACGAAAAGGAGATCCGGAGAAGAGTGAAAAAACGATAACAGATTTTCAATATCTCCACGATTGTTATTTGCAGATGATTCTATTTTTTTCCCCTTTATCAACCTATCTTTGTTAACCTTACAAAGATATCACTTTTACTTTATTAAAGTTATATTAGCAGCTTTCTCATTCTATGGACAACATGCAGCAACCCAAATTAACCTTATTTTCCAAAATATTCATTAAAAGCTAATTATTGCTTTTCACCGAACTTCCTTTCAGAGCATAGTATAGTATAAAGGCGAAGAACGGGATAGGTGCAAAAAAGCCTACAGACATGTTGTACTTATCAGCAATAAGACCCATAACCGGAGGGAAAACGGCTCCTCCTACAATTGACATTACAAGAAAGGATGATGCTTTTTTAGTTTTAGGCCCAAGATCCTTAATACTCATTGCAAAAATTGTAGGGAACATTACGGACATAAAAAAGAATACTCCATAAAGTGCAATCAGAGATATCCACCCTGCTCCGGCACTTACAACAGGCAATAACAAACAGCACATTAATGCATATATCGCCAGTAGTTTTTTAGGCTGGAAATACCCCATCATAAAACTTCCTGACATTCTGCCGATCATAAATAATGCAAATCCGATTGAAAGAAAATATGGTCCGGAAGCAACATCAAAATGAGGATTCTGATTTACATCAGTCACAAAATTTATCAGGTAACTGAATACTCCTGTCTGAGCAGCAACATAGCAAAACTGAGCAATAACTCCGAGTACAAAATGTCGCTGCTTTATAAGTGGTATATCATTATCCGGGGATGCTGAAGCAGTTGCCGTATTTTCATCTGAATCATTCTCCTCGGCTATCTCAGGGAGCTTTGTAAAGACAAATAACAGTGCTACCAGAAATACAGTTCCTCCAATCACAGAATATGGCAATATCATTGAACTGAGTTTTTCACCCTCAACCGAACTGTTATTTCCATAAATAAAAAGACCAACCAACGGTCCAACAACCCATGCCAGGCCATTAAATGACTGCGAGAAATTTATTCTCCTTTCTGCCGATTCTTTCGGTCCAAGTTTTGTGGTATAAGGGTTTGCAGCTGTTTCAAGTGTTGCCAGCCCGCAACCCATAATGAAAAGGCAGATCAGAAATATCCAGAACGATTCGAAAGATGTTGTAGCTGCAATGAGAAAAGCCCCCGAAGAAAAAAGAATTAATCCTAAAATAATCCCTCGCCTGTAACCAAACCGTTTCATGAAATAACCTGCAGGCAGTGCCATTCCAAAATAGGCGGTATAAACAGAAAACTGAATCATTCCCGATTGTGCTTTGGACATGTTAAGCATGTCCTGAAAGTGTTTATTGAGAGTATCCAGCATCCCATGGGCAACACCCCAGAGGAAAAAGAGACTGGTTATTAATATGAAAGGAATAAGGAAACCCTGTGTAACAAGTTTTTGCTTTTCAGGGACTGCACTTGAATTAGTTGTCATAAGCAATCGTATTTTAAGAATACAAGATTGCCATGAATTATGAATTTACCAAAAGAAATCAAAAAAAATCCCGCAGATTGCGCAGATTTTCGCTGATTCTATCAGCGCTTATCTGCGGGATCTGCGGGAAATATCAAAATAATAAAACAGTTAGAATATTATTTTACTAAAAGACTTACTTTAAGTTTAAACTCGTCGTAAATGGTTTTGTCACCTAGGTTATCCATAAATGACCCTGATCCGTATTTGATGTTGTATTTTGTCCTGTCAATAACGATATTGGCATAAAACCATACTCCATCCTCCTTTTTTTGAGAAGCTGCCTTAAATTCAATAGGATTAGTAGCACCCTTAATTGTAAGTGTTCCGCTAACAACACCTGTACCTTTATCAAAAGCTGTGCTTCCGGTAATTACAAGTTTTGCCAGAGGGAATTTCTCAACTCCGAAAAAATCATCAGATTTAAGGTGTCCTTCAAGTCGCCCGCTGCCTTCAGCATCTTTAATTGTTGACATATCGATGTTGAACTCTCCTGAAACAATTTTATTATCTTTCCATGTAAGCCAACCTGATTGCAATTTAATTGTACCATTATGCTGGCCGGTTACTTTTTCACCTAACCACAATAGTTTTGTTTTTGTTGTATCCGCATTCAGCTTATCCTGTGCTGCAACATTTACCAGGAACAATCCTGATAATACCAATAATAATAGTGATCTTTTCATTTAATTTAATTTTTGAATTTCACTACTAAACATGAAAAGGATTGATTTTGTTCAATCCTCATTAGAAATTTCTATTGATTTTGACTTCGTCGGGCTCCTTGCTTTGCTGAAGCTACGTGAAACCGAAGAGGGTAGCGAAGAATATCAGAGTTTATGAATATTCAACCCGCCACTTATTTCAAAAACCATGCCGGTAGAGAAATTCCAGTCGCCGGTTGCAAGACTTGCGACTGCCTTTCCAATTTCTTCAGGATGTCCCCATCTTTTCTGAGGAACCAGACCTTCACTAATCAGCTTGTCATACTTATCTTTGATTTTTGCAGTCATATCTGTCCGGATTACTCCCGGCCTGACTTCGAAAACCATAATATCTTCTTTAGAGAGCCTGTCGGCAAATACTCTGGTAGCCATACTAAGTCCAGACTTGGAAATACAATATTCTGTTCTGTTGGTCGAAGAAAGGGAAGCTGATACTGAAGTAATAAAGACCATAACAGGAGCATAATCAGGAATTTGTGGCTTCAGCCATATCATCTCCTTTGCAATTTTCTGGGCAAAAAATACCGGACCTTTCAGGTTTATATTCAATACTCTGTCGTAGCTCTCCTCTGTCATTTCCAGAAGGTCGTTCCTCAAAAGAGGTGCAACACCTGCATTACTAACCAGAACATCGATTCGGCCATATCTTTCAAGAATATTTGAAACAACCTCTTTCTGACAGCCTGTACATGAGATATCTAGTCCGATTGGGAAAAACTGAGAACCGAGTTTTTCAACTTCAGGACCTAAGAATTCCATCCCTTCACTATCAACTGATCTTGCTATAGCTGCAATATCGAAACCTCCTGCCGCCAAAGAAATAGCAACTGCCCTGCCAATCCCTCTGCTGGCACCTGTAATTACTGCTACAGGTTTGTTATTCATACTAAATTTAGTATTCAGGTTTACAGTAAATTTGGCTTTAAAGGTAATATTTTGTCAGACTTAGTCAACAAACAGTACAATTTTATTCAGGAGAAATATTAAGCAGCTTTTCAAACCAATAAAAAATAAACATAATTCATTCCCTGAACAGCTGTTTAATTATCATTTCCGTTTCCGTTACCAAACCGCGGATTGACTACATTATTATAAATTGATCCAAATGTATAAGTAAGGCTGACACTACCCTGGAGACTGAAATTTGTTGCCTGTTGTTTCAACCTGAGAAGTCGTTCAGCTTCTGATAAATCGCCTTTCCTGAGGTTTAGCTGATCATTAATATAAGCTATTCCTCCATTTACTGAAAGAGATAATCCCTTTATAATTCTAAGGCGCATATAACCATAGAACTCTAACCTGTTTTTTGATATGTCGTGAAAATAATTTGACCCGGCTAATGCTATGTTTATCGAGCCCCATTTTTTCTGAACCTGATATGCGATATTCAACTCCTGTTTATACAAGCTTTCACTTGTCATATTGAATATTGTTGAGTCTATGTAATTACTATACTGATAACCAATGCTGTATAAAAACCTGAATTGTCTGTGAGTTGATTCTGCGTACGGGTAAATATCATACTCAACCGATGGCAGGAACTCCGTATTGAAGTCATAATTCCGGTTAGTTGAAGATTGCATATCCCATTTTAATCCTGCAGACCAGTGTTCACCCATACTTTTTACAAAAAGATTGTCGAAAGACTTGTCGCTTCTTTCATAAATGGTTTCAACATCATCCTCAATAAACTTCTGCTTGTTTTTACTTTGGTCAAGCTCAATCTCCAGTTTAAATTCTGGAGTTACCCTCGAAATATTAATTGAATTGGATAAGTACAACCTCCTGTATGATTCTTCAGCATTAAACCTGGGACTCGTTTGAAGTTCGATAACCCAGTTGTTCCAGTTGTCAGCAACCTGTTCCGGTTCAAGATCAGCATTGCTTGTTATTACAATTTCACTGAAAAGAGGCGTTTTGGCAACGTATCTCATAAGACCCATCTTTATAAGGTTAGTCTTCTTTTCTCTTACAATAGTATTCGACTCATCAGGGTTGCTTGTGTAAATAAGAGTATCATGCATTCCCTTGTATTCTCCAAGTCCTTCAAACGTTAAAGTGTACTGCTGCCCCCCGCTGCCTGCATCCTGATTGGTGACAAGAAGATAGACATCAGATTCACGAGTGTCTCTTACATAATTTACGTATGGTATACTTTCCCTTGTATAATTCATGTCGCAGGAACGACAGTCAATGAAAAGTTTCAGGGCCCCGTTTCTCAGACTATCGGATCCCGAACTGAGCCCCTGTGCACATATACTAAAAGAGGTCAGACCATAAAGTAAAATTGAGCTTATTAGAGTGCAAAAAAATCTCCCCATCATAAAGTATTTATTATCTATAATTTTATAACAACCAAAGTGTAATCTATACTTGTTTCCAAGGGTACAAATATGAACTAATAATTGATTATTAAAACTCTACAGTAAGTACAATAAATAAGAATTAAGATTATTTAACGAATTAGAAACAGAAGCAATCATTCACCATTTACTTCTGAAAATTTACTGATCTGGGGCTAATCCAAGATAGTCTGGAAGCGGATCCGATATAGTAATTGAGAAGCCTCAGAAAGATCAGTGAACGGGCAAATATCTTTGGAACGAAAAAAAACAAAAGACCTAAAATAGCCATCAGGCAACCGGTAATCAGATTATTTACAATAAGAAATGACTGAATAAGCAGCTTCTCAATTCCTTTCTTATGTTTGCTTATATAAACATGTCGGGAAATATTGACTTCTGTCTTGGTAAGTGACGCTGTTTTAATATTTATCCTGGAGCTTCCCCCATGGTTATGTTCGATTGTAATATGCCTGCAAAATGCAATCTTTTTTTCGGTATTTGTGACCCTTCTGCACAGATCTACATCCTCAAAATACATCCAGAAATCCTCGTCAAAACCTTTGACCTTGTCAAACAGTTCCTTCCTTATTAATACTACTGAACCTGAAATCCAGTCAGGGAATGTGATGTCAGGAGTGTGGAGTGAGGGGTGAGGAGTGAGGGAAGAGGAAGGAGGAGTAAGGATTTTTATGATTGATCGCTGGAAGCCTGTAAGATTCAAAAGGTGCGGAAAAGGACCCGAAGCAACTGATTCTTTGCCCCTTTCATTCACCTGTTTGCACGATACTATTCCGAAGTTTTCATTGTCTTCAGCAATATGAACAAGCTTTTCCAATTCTGTTTCTGTAGCAACTGTATCGGGATTAAGAAACAGAAAAAAATTCCCGGCCGCACTTTTTGCTCCCAGGTTGCAGCCATTTGAAAAACCCCCGTTTATAGTATTATGAATAAACCTGAATTTCGAAAACCTTTTTTCAAGTTCATAAATTGTATCATCACCAGACTTGTTATCTACAACAATGACTTCGGTTGCCAGAGATTTACCTGTAAAAGAGTCCAGCGCCTCGAGGCATTTTGTAAGCCTTCCCCATCCTTTGTAGGAAACTATTATAATTGACAGATCTTTCATATCTTATTATTTCACCACGGAGTTACACAGGTTTTTCACGGAGTTGCACCGATTCAATTCTGCATTCTGAATTCGTTTGTTCTTCATTCGTTTGTTCGTAAAAACCTTACCCCTTTTTCTCTTTGTCTCTCAGTCCCTTAGTCTCTTCGTCATCCAGTTCGAGCTTCTCCTCTTCTCCCTCTCCCCCAATCTCCCCTTCTTCTTCCATCCACTCAAAGACCGGCCTTTGCGGTCCTCTGTTCCTGAAGGCGACTGCCAGTACAATACCTACGAAGAATCCAAGCATATGAGATTCCCATGAGACATTTTCATAAGTTCCCGGGAAAATTCCCCAGACCATTGAACCATAAAGAAAAACTATTAATAATGATAATGCAATAAGCCGGAAATGTCTTCTGATTATTCCGCTGAAAAAAAGAAATGAAGCAAGTCCGTAAACCAAGCCACTCGCCCCAATATGCCAGGCATTTCGACCCGCCACCCATACCATAAGACCGGTAAGGATATATGTCAAAATAAAAACTCTTATTGCAACTTCAGAATAAAAATAGAATAAGGCCACTCCCAGAAAAAAGAGAGGCAGGGAATTATTGAATAAATGACCAAAATCTGCATGAATAAACGGCGAAAATAATATGCCGGGTAATCCCCTTATTGCCAATGGGTAAATGCCAAAAACGGATAAGTCAATATTGAAAAGCACTTCTATGATTTTCACCATCCATAAAATGAAAAGAAAGATCCCCGGAATTATAAGGTTCAACAAGAGCTTTTTCCTGTAGAATGCACTTTCTGACGAATTATCTGAAATATGAATATTCATAATTCAAATGTTCTTCTTTCCAACTTCATTCGGGAAGACTATCCCTGCAGACTCTCTGATCCGGTCAAGTGTCCTCATCAGGTCAAGGCTGAATGAATGAGGAACTATACTGCTTTCAGTCTTCCCTTTATCGAGACATTTCATAACCTCTTCTGCCTCGAACTGATAACCCATAGCATCGGGAAGCAGCGAAAAATCTTCCTTTTCCCTGCCGTTAAGCTGTATTGAAAGACATTGCGACATATCCCTGGCACGGGAAAAGAAGAGGTTTCCGTTTTCGCATAAAAGATCACATCCTATTCCTGCAGCAGTACGGAATGAGCTGTAAAGGTTAGCCATTCGCCCGTCATTATACCTGAAAATTATGCTGATTGAATCTTCAGATCCTGCATAAATACCAATATCAAGAAGAGAGCCTCCGCCAAGTTCAAGGTTGAATTTTCTGTCGGTGGGATTATAAGGAGCCTGGAAACCAAACCTCGCATTAATATGGATTATCTTCCCGGCTAGGCCACTCTCAAGGACTTCTTTTGTTTTTTGATATAATGGCTGGAACGGAGGCCAAAGTGCCTCCATAAGAAATACATTTTGCTTCCGTGCC
>JFJP01024042.1_pt1 | contig 18984 bp, 20 predicted proteins | sample 431651 | NCBI WGS metagenome assembly JFJP01 (sample SAMN02602958, study PRJNA72255) | Microbial mat metagenome, whole genome shotgun sequencing project. | biome: fresh water; feature: sink hole; material: water; isolation source: purple microbial (photo- and chemosynthetic) mats found in...
GAAGCTGACAAAGTAGGCGCGGATGAAGTAAAAAATGCAAAGCTCATGAGCAAAATCAGTGCAACTGAGCAAGAGATGAAAGACATGGAAATAGCCTACAAAGTGGCAAGCCTCACAAAATCAAACTGTGTCGTCTATGTAAAAAACTCTGCCATGGTTGCCGTTGGAATGGGCATGACAAGCCGAGTAGACGCAAGTCAATGCGCACTCAAAAAAGCTCGTGAAATGGGTCTGGATGTAACCGGTGCCGCACTTGCAAGCGAAGCATTTTTCCCCTTCCGAGACAGCATAGACGCCGCTGCAGAAGCAGGCGTAAAATCGGTTATAGAACCAGGCGGAAGCATAAGAGACGAAGAGATTATAGACGCTGCAAATGAGTTTGGAATGAGTTTATATTTTTCAGAGGTGAGACACTTTTTGCAAGAAGTTCCCTCTTTAGAACTTACAACATCTATTTTGCCATCAAATTGTTTTTCAATTATTTTTTGGCTCATGTACAAACCAAGTCCCGTTCCATTTTTGCCTTTGGTACTAAAATAGGGTTCAAAAAGTTTTGTTATATTTTCCTCTAAAATACCACACCCGTTATCGGCTATAACTATTTGGAGAGTATTTTTTTCTTCTTTTACATATAAATGTACAAATTTATCTTCTCTATGCAAACCTACAAAAGAGTCAATAGCATTGTTTATGATATTGAGTATTACCTGAACGAGCTCATTAATATAAACATTTACATAAATATCTTTTGATTTTAGTATTTTTAAATCTATGGCTTGTCTTTCTATTCTAAGGATTGCAAAATTAACAGCTTTTTGCAAAAGCTCATGTACCTCTATTCTTGTGGTTTCTTTTTCTGGATGAAAATATTTTTGAAAATCATCTATCGTGTCTGAGAGATAAACAATAGTGTTACTTATTTGCCTGAGAGTTTCCTCTTCTTGTCTCTTATCAATAACTTTTCCTAACATTTTAGTTATCTCTAAATTGGATATTTGAAGAGTGATGGTGGAGAGTGGTTGTCTCCATTGATGCGCTATCATTTTAATCATTTCACCCATAACCGCCTGTTTTGACTGTGCTGTTAATATGCTATCTTTTTGTATTAGCTCTTTTGTCCTTTCTAATACTTTTTTTTCTAGTAACTGATTCATCTCATCTAGGTCTTGAGCATGAGAATTTATTTTTTCAACCATTGATTTAATAGTATTATGGATAACGCCCACTTCATCTTCCCTTTGCGAGTGAGCTAATGTTAAATTGTTGAGTTTTGGGTCGTAGTTTACAAGATAACTATTCAATTTTTTTAAATCCCTAAATTCTCTTTTAATAATAACAATAAATAAGATTAATAAAATCAAGGTAATCAAAAATATTGAAAGCGTTGTTTCAATATTTTTTTCTTTTACTTCTTGAAATTCTTTGTCTGAAAAGTGTAAATTTATAAGTCCTAATTGTTCATTTGAAATCGAATCTACTATTTTTTTGCTGTAAAAGTTACCACCATTTATTTTTTGATGAGAGTTTTGAGGAAAAGTTTTTGTATAAGTATAAAGTATTTTTTGATTTGCATCTTTTAATTCAAAAAATTCTAAGTCGTCATTTTGTTTAATAATTTGCTGAAGGTATTCTTGATTTGCACCCTCTAGCCCAAGGGAAATATTAAGTGCAATAATAGGAATGATTGTATTAATAAGTAAATCATTTTTTGATTTTTTAGATTTCATAAATTGTTGCATAGTATTATTGGAAAATTGATACCTGTCCACCGAGACAACAATCATAGTAAAAAGTATAATACTTATAATAATTTTAAGTTCTATGCTAATTTTGTGAATCAACTATTTTCCCCGCACAATAGACTATAGGTAATATTTTATCAAGTTTTCTCTTTGTATCTCTCAAGCGAAAGACTTTTGCATTAAAAATCAAGATTATGATAAAATAAGCTTTATTTTTTATGCAACACACACAATTTTTAAAGAGGTTATTTGGAATCAGATTTACAATCCGCTGCAATGGTTGTTGCAGCGCTACTTTTAGTTCTATTGAATGGTTTTTTTGTACTCTCGGAGTTTGCTATCGTCAAAGTGAGGCGTAGTAAACTTGAAGAGATGGTAAAGCACGCAAAACCTAATGCTTCTCTTGCATTAAAGATGTCAAATTCCCTTGATACTTTTTTGAGCGCTACCCAATTGGGAATCACCCTCTCTTCTCTTGCACTAGGTTGGATTGGTGAACCTGCTTTGGCTAAACTCATTGAAGCACCGTTTACCTATTATTTTGGCGATAATCCAGTTTTGCTTCATACGGTGAGTTTTACCATAGCGTTTACTACGATAACTTTTTTGCATGTAGTTTTTGGAGAACTGATTCCCAAGTCTATTGCTATTGCTAAAGCCGAATCAATGGTATTGATAGTGGCAAAACCACTCTATATGTTTTGGCTTTTGTTTTATCCATTGATTCGCTTTTTTGATATCGTTGCTGCTTTTTTTGTTAGAAAAATGGGAATTTCTCAAGCATCTGAACATGAAATGGCTCATTCAGACGAAGAGCTTAGAATTATTGTCAATGAAAGTTTTAAAGGTGGATACATTGACTCGGTTGAGAGTGAAATCATCAAAAATGCCGTTGATTTTTCTCATACAGTAGCAAGAGAGATCATGACTCCAAGAAAAGATATGATTTGTATCAATTCGGAAAAATCATGGCAAGAAAATGTAAACCTTGTAACAACAACACGCTATACACGATATCCGTATTGTCATGGTGGAAAAGATAATATCAGCGGTATGATTCACACTAGAGATTTACTTAATAGTGTGCTTTTGCATCAAAATATCGATATGTTGCAATTCGTAAGACCAATTATTATGATTCCTGAAAATGCTTCAATCTCTGATATTTTAACAAAAATGAAAAAAGAGCGCATCCATATTGCTTTGGTTGTAGATGAGTATGGAGGAACATCTGGATTGCTTACGATGGAAGATATTCTTGAAGAGATTGTTGGTGATGCAAGTGATGAACATGACACTCAAAATATAATGATACGTGTCATTGATGATGGAACCTACGAATTTGACGGAATGGTTAATTTAGAAAAAATTGAAGAAATTATGCAAGTCGTTTTTGATGAATCAGAGCAATCCATAACGATTGGAGGAAGAGTTTTTAATTTAATTGGCCGATTGCCTGAAGTCGGGGATATCGCAGATGACGGAATTTGTCGATATGAAATTTTAGAAATAAATCACAAAAGAATCAAAAAGCTTTTATGTAAAAAACTTCTTGAAAATGAAAAAATTGTTAAATCATAAAACTTTGCACAAGAGTTAGCAGAAGTAAACTTAATGTTATTGCAGCATACAGGACGTTGATTTTTTCTCTTAACTTGATTGACATCCACTCAAGTCTTGTGATATAATCCCACTTAATAAAAAATTTACAATTGATATATTTTAGGACAAAAAAAATGGCTAAGTCATTATATGAAACACTTGAGATAGATGAAAACGCGACGGAAGCGGAGATAAAAAAGGCTTATAGAAAACTCGCACGTCAGTATCATCCTGATGTGAACAAAGAGTCTGGCGCGGAAGATAAGTTTAAAGAGATAAACGCAGCTTATGAGATACTAAGTGATAAAGAGAAAAAACAGCAGTATGATAGACATGGCGACAGTATGTTTGGCGGGCAAAATTTTCATGATTTCTCCCGTTCGCACCGAAGTGCTGGAAATGCAGATTTGGATGAGATTTTACGAAGTATGTTTTCTGGCGGTGGGTTTGGTGGTGGATTTGGCGGTGGCGGTTTTTCGCAACAGCCGCAACAAAACCTTGATATAGAAACAAGTGTCACGATTCCTTTTAGTGTCTCTATTTTAGGAGGTTCGCACTCTGTTTCGGTCAATGGAGAGCGGTTTGACATCAAGATTCCTGCGGGTGTCAAAAATGGTGAAAAAATGCGTGTCAAAGGAAAAGGGCATGCACAAGGGGGACGCGCTGGGGATTTATTTTTAAAAATAACCGTCGCATCAAATCCTGAGTATGTACGAGAAGAAGACGACATAGTCAAAAGCTTTGATGTCTCTTTGTATGCAGCATTGTTTGGTGAAAAGATAGAGATAAAAACATTAGAAAAAGAGATAAAATTAAAAATACCTCAAAACACTAAAAACGGACAAAGATTTCGCGTAAAAGAGATGGGAGCGATGAACCGCAAAACAAAAGTTCGTGGAGATTTATATCTCAGAGCAAATATAGTTTTGCCAAATATAGACGATTTGGATGAAAGTTTAGTCAAAATCATGAAAGAAAAATTACCAAAGGAGTAGGGGGATGATACATCACTACGATGAACCTGTTTATTTGATAAGTATAGTTGCAAAAATTTTAGATATACATCCACAAACTTTGCGTCAGTATGAGAGAGAAAATCTCGTGTGTCCTTCACGCTCAGATGGACGTATACGTCTATATTCACAGCGAGATATAGACAGAATTAAGCTTATTCTTAGGCTTACACGTGAGCTTGGTGTCAATCTTGCAGGCGTAGATATCATCCTTCGGCTTAAAGAAAATGTCGACGGAATGGAGCAGGAAATGACAGATCTTCGCCATGAAGTAACCAAAGCTAAAAACTCTCATGGCGTCTCACCTGATAAAGCGCTTGTTACGAAAAAAAGTATTTATGAGATGATCATATTTGAAAAGTAATTGCTTACTCTTTGAGCCGAATGATTTTAGCACCTACATTTTGCAATTTTTTCTCTAAAGAGTCATATCCACGGTCAAGGTGATAAATACGGTGGATGTTAGTTGTCCCCTCTGCAACTAAAGCAGCTAAAACGAGTGCGCTTGAGGCTCTTAAATCTGTTGCCATGACATCAGTTCCACTAAGATTGCTTTTTCCGATTACGGTTGCAACGTTTCCATTTAGGCTTATGTCTGCCCCCATTCTTTGAAGCTCGCTGACATGCATAAACCTATTTTCAAAAAGTCTCTCTTCTATAACTGTCGTCCCTTCTGCTTGTGTGGCAAGGGCTAAAAATTGTGCTTGCATGTCTGTTGGAAATCCAGGGTACTCTTGTGTGATGATTTTAACACTTTTTAAAACCTCTGCAGGGATGATAGTGATGCTGTTTTTAAAGATTTTAAAAGTATTGCCCATCTCTTCAAGCTTAGCAATGACGGCTCCAAGGTGACCTGCATTGACATTTTCTAGTGTGAGCTCAGATTTTGTTATAGCACCTGCACAAAGATAAGTTCCCGCTTCGATGCGATCAGGTATGATAGAAAATTCTTTGATATTAATAAGCTCTTGGTTTGTCCCATAAATAGTAAGCATAGCAGTTCCTATCCCTTCTATAACGACACCATTCGCGTTGAGTACTTCACAAAGTTGAACAACTTCTGGCTCTCTTGCAGCATTGATGATAGTTGTTTTTCCAGTTGCAAGAGCTGCTGCCATGACGATGTTTGCAGTTCCTGTCACAGTAATTTTATCAAAAATAATATTGCAACCTTTAAGCCCGTTTGGTGCACTTGCTTGGACGTAACCTGCTTTTATTTCTATAGTTGCGCCCATTTGTTCGAGGGCTTTGAGATGTAAATCAATAGGTCTTTGTCCTATCGCACATCCACCTGGAAGAGAAACTTCACAATGCCCAAATCTTGTCAGAAGAGGACCCAAAACCAAGATGGAAGCTCTCATAGTCTTTACAATGTCATACGTTGCTTTTGTTTCTATTAAAGTTGACGTGTCGACAGTTACTCTGTCGTCAAGAAAATCACACGTTGCTCCAAGGTTAGAGAGGAGTTTAAGAAGCGTTTTAATGTCTGCTACTTCAGGCAAATTTTTTATATTTACACTGTTTTTAGCCAAAATTGTCATCGCTATCAAAGGCAAAGAAGCATTTTTGGCACCTGATATTTTTATTGTTCCACTGAGAGATTTAATTCTCTCTATTTGTAAGTAATCCATAACTCTCTTTCATAGTTTATTTCGTTTCGTATTATATCTTTTCTAGCTTGTTTTTCTTTTATTGGGACTCTTTTACGCTATACTTTTGCAATTATGCACAGGAAAATATTTTGAGTTCAGCCTTAGACAGATTGAAAAACTTAACAAATAAAATATCTAGTTATGAGATGGCAAGAAGGGATAATCTAAAAATTTTAGAGAGCCTATTTCGAGAGATTCATATAGATGATAAAGTGGAGAATTTTCAAGCATTATTTGATTTTAAGGCGATAAATCTCTCTGGTGCTTCGCTTTTGAGCGGCAATACAGGCGAAATAAAAAAAGGGAAGTATTTACAAATTTTAGCGATTAGTTATGATAAAAATGCGATGGTAAAGAGTAAAAATACCTCTTTGGCTTATTTTGGACGTGCTGAAAATGTTGACCCAGAGCTAAAAGATAAAGTCGTGGAGTTTATCCTCCGTTATAGGTTTGAGAAAAGTTTTATCACTCTAGAGCACTACCATGACATGCTTTTTCCCTTAAATAAAGCAACATAAAAAACATGATTTTATTTTTAGACCTTGAGACGACAGGCTTAGAATCTACTGATAAGATTATCTCCATTGGCGTGATTGGTGTGAAGGAAGATTTTATTCATGTAGAGTATGATTTAGTCAATGAGGGAAAAAAAATACCTCCAAAAGCTTCAAGCATCAACCATATAACAAATGAGATGATACAATCAAAACCAAAATTTCAGGAGTGTGCGGCATATAAGTTTTTGTCTCAATATAATGAGCCATCAACGACACTAGTAGCACATAATGCTCAATTTGATTTAAAAATGCTCTTAGCAAGTGGGTTTGATTTTAAAGGAGATGTTGTCGATACTTTGCGAGTCTCCAAGCATCTTATCCCTGAGTGTGAGGGGTATTCTTTGCAGTTTTTGCGCTACGAACTTCGTCTTTATAAAAGCCAAAATGCCCAAGCTTTGTTATGCGGAGTCAAAGAAGCGTTATTAGCACACCATGCGCTTCATGATGCTTTAATGGTAAAAATGCTCTATCAATATCTTTTAGAGATGCAAACAACAGCGACCATGATTGAGCTAAGTTCTAAAAATGTTTTAATGCAAAAACTAGAATTTGGAAAATATAAAGGGAGATATATTGAAGAGATTAGCTTGCTTGAGCGTGGATATTTAGAGTGGATGTTAGTAAATATTTTAGATTTGAATGAGGATTTAAAATATAGTATAAATCATTATTTACAAGGAAATACATGAAAGTGGCTGTTGAGTGTAAATCACCATTGTTACAAAAATCATTGGAGATGTTTCTAAAAAAATATTTGAGTTCCAACAAGCAGTGCGATATCATAGTGCGCGATGTGAAATGTTTGAATGACCCTCGATGTTTTTATGTCTCAAGTGAAAAAGATTCCGATTTGATAAAGCCATTTTCAAAATCTCAGCTTTTATTTGCGCTTGAAAATAAATATAAAAGTATATACAAAGATGGTTTGCATGACAACCATGACAGTGGATTGGAAGAGCCTTTAAATTTTGAGATTTTAGAAAAACGGATAGAATTTTTAACCGCAGAATATCAAAAAAATATACTAAGAGCAGTGAAAGCATTTTATGAAAAATAAAGCGTGTACTAAAAAAATTGTGATGGGAAAATATAAAGGAAAAACTTTAAAACTCCCATCGCTAGAGACCACAAGAAGCTCGAAGAGTATAGTTTTAGAATCTTTTTTTAACACCGTGCAGTTTGAAATAATAGATGCTTGTTTTGTTGAGGTCTTCTCAGGAAGTGGTTCTATTGGACTTGAAGCACTCAGCCGCGGTGCTAAAAAAATTATTTTTATGGAACGTGATCGTGAAGTTCTTGGCATTTTAAGGAAAAATATTTCTCTTACAGACCCTCTTTTATGTGAAGTTTTTAGCGGAGACAGCTTTGAAAATATGCAAACTGTTGTGGCTGCCTTGAAAAAAACAAAAACACAGGCCTACTTTTATATAGACCCTCCATTTAGTATAAGAGAAGGGATGGAGGATATTTATGAAAAGATGCTTCTTATGATTGCTGCACTCCCAAAAGAAGTTGTTAAACTCATCATCGTAGAGCACATGACAGGGTTAGAATTACCAGAAGTCTTGGGAGAATTTGTCAGAAAAAAATCTAAAAAATTTGGAAACACAAGCCTTACGTATTTTGGAGTGGAATAGTACTTGCTATCATTCATAACCTAAGGATGTGTTATGAAAAAAATCATTTTATTTTTACTTGTTTGGAGCGCTGTTTATGCAACAAAAATAAGTGACGTAGCCAATATAGTGGGTGTTCGTGAGAACCAGATTATAGGTTATTCCCTTGTTGTGGGACTCAACAAAACAGGAGATGGAACAACTTCTAAATTTACCCTTCAGTCTATCTCAAATATGCTCAAAGCCATGAACATCGACATGAATCCCATTGACATTAAGTCAAAAAATGTTGCTGCTGTTGTGGTGACTGCCAAGTTAGGTTCCTTTTCTAGGCAGGGTGATAAATTTGATGTTTTGGTCTCTTCGATAGGTGATGCGAAATCACTCGAAGGGGGAACATTGCTCATGACTCCTTTAAAAGGGGTGGATGGGAAAATATACGCACTTGCACAGGGTGCGCTAAGCATTGGCGGAAAAAACAGTAGAGGAGCAGGAAGTGAGTCTCATGCAACAGCAGGACTTGTTTTTGATGGAGGAATTGTGGAGAGGGAAATTACGATTGATTTGTACAACCAAGAGTTTGTAACCCTCTCTTTGAAAGAGTCAAATTTTAAAAATAGTGTCTCCGTGCAGAAGTCTATCAATACTTTTTATAGCACGCAGGTAGCTGTTGCACTTGACCCAAGAACGATTAAGCTGAAAAAACCACAAGATAAATCGATGACCGAGTTTTTAGCACAAATCCAAGATATTGATATGGATTATGCACCAAATGAACTCATCATCATCAATGAGCGAACAGGCACCATTATTGCAGGTATTGCCATCGAGGTAAAACCTATCATCATGACACACGGCGACATCACCATTAAGATAAAAGAACAAACAAATCTAAGTCAGCCACCAGGTGCCATTGTTATTGATAAAGATTTAGTTATAGGGCTCAATGAGAATGAAATTTATATCAAAGATGGGACAACAACCGTTGCCAATTTGGTGCGCTCTTTGCAAAAGCTTGGGGCTACTCCTAAAGATATTATTTCTATTTTGGAAGCTATGAAAAGCGCGGGAAGTATCACCGCAGAGTTAAAGGTTATATGATGAGTGTTTATGGATTAAATAATGCAGCCGCAGAGTCAAGGCAAGTGTCACAGCAACATACGCTTACTAAAATGGAGCCTAAACCAGAAAATGCAGAGTTGAGAAAGCAAACGGATGCTTTTGAGTCAGTTATCCTGAAGATGCTTATGGATAATGCGATGCAAGATGAAAAAGATATTTTTTCACAGCAAAAAGACCCAGGAGATAAAATCTACAAGTCAATGTATCGCGATGAGTTATCAAAGGCAAGTGCTGGCGGATTTGGTTTTTCACAAATGTTGTACGACTATTTAAGTCAGAAAAACTAAGGTATTTTGGTGAGATTAGATTTGAATTTTTCTCCCCTTTGTCGATATAGTTATACGTCAAAATACAATAAAGACAAAGAAAAGGATAGATTATGATCTCTCAACTCAATAGCACAATAATCAAAAATGCTTATGCTAGCAACAATGGCGAGCAGAAAATAGAAAAAAAAGAAAACATGAACGTCGTAAAACAAGGTGATATGAGCCAGGTGGAGAAGATTAAAGAGTCTTTGGCATCGGGTGAATATAAGATTGACTTGCAAGCACTCTCAAAAAAAATAGCCGAAGAGTTGCTGTAAGTTTATAACTAAAAAAAAGGGTTAAAAATGTTATCTCATCATTTGCAAGGTGCTTTAGTAAATTTAAAGGATTTAATCAATATAACAGAGTTAGACATGCAAGATATCAAAGATGCTAAGCATGATTCGCAGTTTAAAAGATTATCACTTAAAGAGGAAACGATAAAAAGTTTCGAGCATAAAAAAGCTATGATAGACCATGAAATATCCTCGTTGATGAGTGCAAACCCTGACAAAGAACTCCCACAACTTTTAAATATAGAGCAGCATGCAGCACTGGATGCTCTTAAAATAGAGCTCTCTCATTTAAGAGAAATAAATAAACGCTATGCAAGACTTGTTTTGGCAGTGAGTAATTTATACAATACATTTTTAGAAAGAATACTCCCAACAGAGATGCAAGGTTATAAAAAAGTAGCATCTAAAAACTCCGCTATTTTACAAATAAGAGTCTAAAAGGGGTCGTCATGGCATCAATATTTAACGCACTTCATATTGGGTATACGGGACTCAACGTTGCTCAAATTGGCATAGACACCACTGGACATAACATTGCAAATGCCGAGAGCGAAGGCTATACAAGACAAAGAGTTATGACTGCTGCTTCAACGCCTATTACCATGGTTCCTGGTCAAGTAGGTAATGGTGCAGATATTTTAAGTATAGAGAGAGTTTTTGATAACTTTGTCTTTGACAGATACACAAGCATCTCTTCTGATAAAGAGTATAGCGATTATGAAAAAAGAACACTTACAGAACTTTCAACATATTTTCCCGAAATAGAAAATGTCGGCATAAAAGCTGAGCTCCAAGAATTTTATAATATGTGGCAGACTTTTTCTGATAATCCTGATAATGACGCTATAAAACTTGCCCTTGCAAAACAAACGGAGAGTCTTTCTGCGCACATAACGCAAACTCAAACGCAAGTTGTCTCCTTGCAATCGCAAATCAATGATGAACTTAGCGTTAACATCAATGAAGTAAATTCTCTTGCAAAAGAGTTGGCAACTCTGAATATCACGATAGACACCCAGGAGTCTATCGGGGATTATACAGCCAATGATTTAAGAGATAAACGAAATGTCATCGAGAGAAGTTTATCCCGTCTTATCGGAAGCGATGTGAATGAGGGGCAATTAGAATCCAACATTCAGATTTCAAGCAATTCAAATACAAGAACGGGGAGCTACACCCTTAGCGTTAATGGTTTTAATGTAGTAGATGGAAGCACGTATCATCCATTGCGGATAAGCAATGAAGGCAACGCAAGCGGATTTTATGAAATTTCGTACGAGAGACAAGATGGGGTCCTTATCCCACTTGAAGAGACTATCACGAGTGGTAAAATCGGTGCTATTTTAGACCTTAGAGGTGGAACAATAGATACAACAAGTGGCATGCCAACTGATGGAACACTCCAAAATGTCATAAGTGAACTTGATGGCTTTGCAAGAGGTATTATTGAAGCGACAAACAATTTGTACGCGCAAACCCCAACAACCCGAATGACCTCAAATTTTTTAAATAATATTGATCCCACAGATTCACTCATGAACTCTCAGCTCAATATTAATGAAGGCTCTTTTGATGTGATTGTTTATGATATAGACGGTCGTGAAGCTGCAAGAAGAACGATAAATATCAATTATGCAACTTCCATGAAAGGTGTGGCAGGTTCCAACTCCATAGAGGGTCAAATCTTAGCGCAAGTAGATGATAATGCAGACGCTAACGCAACAAACGATGTTGATAAATTTATAAATTTCAACTGGGCAACATATCTTGATGGAACAAACTCGTTAGAACTGACAATGGATGGTGCCTTAGAGTCTCAAGGGTATACATTTGCAATTGCAGATAACTTGAAAGATGCCTCTTTTGACTCTGGCTCTCATTTTGGAGGCGCTCTTGGGATGAATAGATTTTTTGATGGGGATAATGCCAAAAACATAAGCTTAACTCGAACGCTTAAAAATAATCCGACTCTTGCATTTGCTGGTAATACAGCCACTGCGGGAGACAATCGCGTAGCATTAAGCATGGTACAACAACAGTATGAAAATTATGACTTTAAAGTTGGGGAAAAGTTTTATAATTCAACTGTTTATGGGATGTTTGACACCATCGCGACAGAAGTTGGCATCACTACAAATGTAGCAATTTTGCGAAATGATACGGTGACTGCTCAGTTTAATGCAACTGAAATGGAATACGCTTCTGTTTCTAAAGTGAGTATTGATGAAGAGATGACAAATCTTATTAAATATCAAACTTCTTATGGTGCAGCGGCAAAAGTTATCACAACAATAGATCAAATGATGCAGACACTTCTTGGAATAAAACAATAATATGCACATGCTAAAAATTTTTGAATGAAGGCACCTCTTTTTAGTTTTTTGATTCTTGCTTTTGTGTGTGTGTTTTCTTTTTTTGGTTCTTTTTTTTATGCAGTTGATGGATATTTTTTAACAAGTGACGCGATTTTACTCCCACCCTCTTTAGAGCATTTTTTAGGGACAGACAGATTGGGTCGAGATATGCTCGCACGACTCATCGAGGGTGGGAAAATTTCTCTTATTATTGGGATGGGAAGTGCTTTTATCGCATCTGCACTTGGACTTTTGCTTGGTTCAATGGCGGGGTATTTTAGAGGAGGCGTAGACAAAAGTTTTATTGTTCTTGTTGATCTTTTTTTAACATTTCCAACTTTTTTTTTATTGCTAGCTCTTGTGAGCTATGTCAATGCTTCTGCTTGGGTTCTTATCCTTATCATTTCTCTTACAGGTTGGATGACTACGGCAAGACTTATCCGCTCGGAGAGTTTTAGTATTACTTCAAAGCCCTATATTAAAATTTTGAATATTGCCAAAGTGAGTAAAATGAAAATTTTACTCAAATACTACGCACCCATTCTTGCTCCGCTTTATTTTGTAAGTTTTACTTTTGGAGTTGGCGGTGCTATACTTGCAGAGTCTGGACTCAGTTTTTTAGGGCTTGGCATTGTCGCTCCGCAAATGAGTTGGGGAACGATTTTAAGTGATGGAAAAGATGTGATTGAAATAGCTTGGTGGGTAAGTTTTTTCCCAGGATTGATGATATTTTTAGTAACATTTTCTCTTATTAATATTTCAAATTATTTACAGCAACTGACAAACCAAAAAGAGATTCAAATTTAGAAAAATACAAGAGCATTGAAGATATACTTCTTGGCACTATGCAAATAAAATTTTAGGACAAAAAATGATTTTGATGATAGATAATTATGATAGTTTTACTTATAATATTGTCCAATACTGCAGAGAATTAGGTGCAGATTTAAAGATAATTAGAAATGATGAAATGAGCGTTTTAGAGATTGAAGCGTTACATCCTGAAAAAATTATCATCTCTCCTGGACCTGCTACACCAAATGAAGCAGGAGTTACGCTGGAGCTTATAGAATATTTTCAAGATAAATTGCCAATTTTAGGGATTTGCCTTGGGCATCAGAGTATTGCTCAAGTTTTTGGCGCAGAGGTAGTTCGAGCAAAAAATATGATGCATGGCAAAACTTCAAAGATGAAAAGAGTTGGCGAAAGTGAAATATTTAAAGATTTGCCACAGGAATTTACAGCTACAAGATACCACTCTTTGATTGTCAAAAAAGAGACGCTTCCTTCAGTCGTCCAAGCAACAGCTTTTAGTCAAGATGACGATGAAATCATGGCTTTAAAAATCAAGGGCAAAGATATTTACGGCGTGCAGTTTCATCCCGAATCTATCATGAGCCAATATGGGCGTGAAATTATCAATAATTTTTTGAAGCTATGAAATATAGACTGATCTTCTTCTTCATCCTTGGAGTTGATATTCTTATACTTTTTTTACAAACCTCAGAACTCTCCATATCTGCACAAGAGGCAGCTATGCTTTATGGAGACTTTTCCTATCTACAATACATCACAAAAGCTTCGCTAAGTCTCTTTGGGACAAATGATTTTGCCCTTAGGCTTCCTATGATAGCTTTTCATGCGTTGAGCACACTCTTATTGTATAAAATATCCACAAAATACATTAAACGTGAAGAAAACAGGCTTTGGCTCATACTTATTTTTGTTTTACTGCCTGGAGTAATCAGTTCTGCTTTACTCGTTAATAGTGCTGGTTTTATCATATTTGGTCTTTTGTTATTCGTTTATTTGTATGAAAATTATCCAAATATATATGCTAACGCACTTTTGATTTTACTCACTATGCTAGATGGCGGTTTTATTTATCTGCTCTTTGCTTTGAGTATTTTTGCTTTGTTCATGAAACAAAAATATCTTTTTTTATTGTATGTTTTTTTATTTTTTGCATCATTTTATCTCTATGGCGTTAATACACAAGGGGTTCCAAAAGGGCACTTTTTGGACTCGATTGGGGTATATGCAGCGATTTTTACACCGATAATCTTTATTTATTTATCTTACGTCCTCTATAGAAGATATTTAACAAATCAAAAAGATATTGTATGGTTTATATCCTCCATAGCTTTACTCGTCTCTCTTGTGCTCTCTTTTAGACAAAGGATACAAATAGAAATTTTTGCCCCTTATCTTATCCTTGCTCTTCCTCTTATGGTGGAGACATTTTATGCTTCTTACCGTGTTCGATTGAAAATGTTTAGAAAAAGGTATAAGATTATTTTTACCCTCTCCTTGCTTTTTTTGGTATGCAATAGCTTTATTCTCCTCTTTAATAAAGAGTTGTATTTGGTATTGCAAAATCCTCAAACGCATTTTGCTTATAAAATGCATGTAGCAAAAGAGTTGGCAAATGAGTTGAAAAGTCAACATATTACTTGCTTGGAGACAAAAAGTGATATGTCAATGAGACTTAAATTTTACGGTATATCGGAGTGTCATGACACTTTTTTAGTAGAAAACGCAATAAACAATATACAAAACTCGAATGTAACAATACGTTACAAAAATAAAGTTATTTACAATGCAAGCGTTACAAAAATAAACACCCTGCCCATCTATTGAATGCTAAATATTAATGGGTGATATAAATTAAATAAGATATGTTAAACTAGTCGACAAATATCAAAAAGGGAGTTTCTATGGCTCAAAAATCGATACGAGAATATGATGCTAAGTCTATCTTAGCAAAACACTGGGATAAATACTTTCCGGAGTTTACTTATGCATACGAAACTATTATGGTTCAAAATGGATCAGAATTAGCTGAAGCTGCAAAAACTAAAGCTTGGCTTCAAGAGAAGATGTTGGTTGCAAAACCCGACATGCTCTTTGGAAAGCGAGGTAAAAATAACCTAGTACTTTTTAGAGATGTTAAACCTGGTGATGTCACTTTAAAAAAAGCCACAACATGGATTGATGAAAAATCAGCCACACCACAATCTGTTTACTTCTCATTCGATGGTGATACACCAAAAGGTGAAGCAAAAACAGATATGTTAACTCATTTTGTTGTTGAGCCATTTACTCCACACTCTCAAGAAGAGGAGTACTATATTTCAGCTACATGTGTTGGTGATAACGATATGCTTTATATGTCTGCCGAGGGTGGAATGGAAGTTGAACAGGGATGGGCAGAAAAAGTTACTGAAGTAGCTTTTGCTATCACAGATACCGAAGAACAAATCGCTACAAAAATCAGAGCAAATGTTCCTGCAGATGTAGCAGCGGCAGATAAAGCAAAATTTGCAGAATTTGCAATAGGTTTTTTTAGAGCATACAGAGAACTAAACTTTGCATACTTGGAAATTAATCCATTTGTTATGCAAGGCAATAGAATTGAGTTGCTTGATATGGTTGCAAAGCTTGATGACACAGCTGGATTTATGATGGCACAACAGTGGGGCAATGTAGAATACCCAACTTCATTTGGTATGGAAGAGAAATCCCCAGAAGTTTTAGCGATTGAAGATGCGGATAGTAAATCAGGTGCTTCGCTCAAGCTTACCATTCTTAAGCCAGAAGCTAGAATCTGGACGATGGTTGCTGGTGGCGGTGCTTCAGTTGTTTACGCTGATACGATTGCAGATTTGGCAGGCATTAATGACTTGGCAAACTACGGTGAATACTCAGGCGGTCCGACTACAAGCGAAACAAAATTTTATGCTGAGACATTATTAGATTTGATGACAAGACATAAAGATGCACAAGGCAGAGATAAAGTGCTAATTATTGGCGGTGCTATCGCTAACTTTACGGATGTTGCTAAAACATTTACTGGTATTATTCAAGCTTTTGAAAAATATGCAGATAAAATGAAAGAAGTCGGCATTAGAATTTATGTAAGACGCGGTGGGCCAAATTATGAAAAAGGTCTCAAGGACATTAAAGAAGCAGCTGATAGATTGGGTCTTTATATAGAAGTTTATGGTCCAGAAACACATGTCACAGATATTGTGCGTATGGCATTAGAGAAGTAAGGGAAGAAAATGGCAAAATTATATACTAAAGATACGCAAGCAATTTTTTGGAACAACAATACAAGTGCTATCCAAAGAATGTTGGATTATGATTACACTATCCAAAGAAAAAAACCGTCCGTAGCAGCAATTGTTGCTCCTACAAGTAGTAATAAATTTGAAAAGTTTTTCTATGGTCCGGATGAAGTTATGATTCCATCATTTAAGACTACAGCTGCAGCAAAAGCAGCGCAGCCTCAAGCAGATGTATTTTTGAACTTTGCATCATTTAGAACTGCTTATGAAGTTACGATGGAAGCTCTTGATATGGGCGGTTTTTCATCTATGATGATTACAGCTGAAGGTATTCCTGAGAGATTAGCTCGTCGTATGAATGCTTATGCTCGTGAAAAAAATGTTACAGTAATTGGACCTGCAACTGTTGGTGCTATTGCTCCTGGTGCATTTAAAATTGCAAACGTTGGTGGAACTATCGAAAATATCGTTCAGTCAAAACTCCACCGTGCAGGTTCATGCGGTCTTGTAACACGTTCAGGCGGTTTATTTAATGAACTTGCAAATATTATTGCAATAAATGCAGATGGTATTGCTGAGGGCGTTGCTATCGGTGGAGATAGATTTGTCGGATCTGTTTTTATTGACAATATGTTAAGAATGGAAGAAAATCCAGAAGTAAAATATATGATTCTTCTAGGTGAAGTCGGCGGAACTGAAGAGTATAAAGTTATTGAAGCCATCAAAGCAGGCAAAATTAAAAAGCCTATTATTGCTTGGTGTATCGGTACAATCGCTAAATATTATGATTCGGGTGTTCAGTTTGGTCATGCGGGTGCTTCTGCAAACGGCGAAATGGAAACCGCAGAGTATAAAAACAGAGCTATGGCAGAAGCTGGCATTTATGTTCCTTCTTCTTTCAATGATTTACCAAATAAAATCAAAGAAGTGTATGAAAAATTAAAAGCCACAGGTGTAATCGGTGATATTCCAGAACCAGCTATGAGCGTTTGCCCTTCGGTAAGAAAATCTAAAGAGTTTATTTGTACTATTTCTGACGACAGAGGAGACGAAGCAACATACGCAGGTTTCCCAATTTCTAGCGTTGCCACTCCAGATACAGGCAAAGGTATTGGCGATGTTGTTTCTTTATTATGGTTCAAAAAACAGTATCCAAAATGGGCTACCGAGTTTATTGAAACTGTTATTAAAACTGTAGCTGACCACGGTCCAGCAGTTTCAGGTGCACACAATGCAAAAGTAACTGCTCGTGCAGGAAAATCAGTTGTTGAATCACTTGTCACAGGTCTTTTAACAATCGGTCCAAGATTTGGTGGTGCTATTGATGGTGCGGCAGAACATTTTAAATATGCACATGATAACAACCTTACTCCTGCTGAATTTTTGAACCATATGAAAAAATTAGGTATCCCTATTCCAGGTATTGGTCACCGTATCAAATCTCTCAAAAACCCAGATTTACGTGTTGAAGGTTTGAAAAAATTTGCAGCTGCACATTTTCCAGCTACACCATTACTAGACTATGCATTGACTGTTGAGCAACTTACTACATCTAAAAAAGAGAATCTTATTCTTAATGTAGATGGTACGATTGGTATTTTAATGGTCGATATGTGGAGAGCGCTTGGCTATGAAGAAGAAGAAATCAACGAGTTTATCTCTTCAGGTACACTTAACTCATTCTTTATTTTAGGGCGAACTATTGGTTTTATCGGTCATGTACTTGACGAAAAACGTCTTGCCATGCCAATGTACAGACACCCAATGTCAGACATTCTTTATGATGTTCAAATGGCAGAGAAGATTTAGTAACCTCTACAATACTTCAGGGAATCTCCCTGAAGCAAATTTCTTTCTTATTTTTCTTTCTACTCTTTTTAGATATACTAATCAACATTCAATTTATATAGGTTTCATATGAAAAAAGCACCAAAAAAGTACTCGTCACATAGTGCATTTACAATGTTGGAATTCGTATTTGTTATAGTAGTTGTAGGTATATTGGCTGCTGTTATTATTCCAAATACAAAAACAAACCCACTTCAGGAAGCTGCAGTTCAAGTTATTTCTCACATAAGATACACGCAGCATTTGGCAATGATTGATGATAAATTTGATCATACTAATGGAAAAATAGCATATTCAATTTTTTCAGACAAGTCTACTTACAGTGGAAATCCTGATATAAATGAAACGGCAAAAAATCCAATGGATTCAGATAAATTGTTAACTGGTGGATTTGCAGGTATTATTTTTTATGCTGATCCTCGCGTTACAAAAGAGATGAATATTGGTGAAAAGTATGGAATAACATCAGTCACAACATCAAATTGCGGAGGAGCCAGAAGAATTGCTTTTGATCATCTTGGAAGACCGATAAGAGGAGATATGAGCAATGATATTGCACCTTATATTTCTAGTGGTACAACAACTTCACTTTTAACAGCGCCGTGTCAGATAAATCTTATAGGTCAAGAAGGCAACATAACCATAGCAATAGAGCCTGAAACAGGATACGCTTGTATTTTAAATGAAGCAGGAACTAATTGTATTTGAAATTTTAAACTCTTTAAAATCCTCCTCACACTTTAAGAACTCTCTAAGTAACATCCTCCTATAATTCCCATCCACAAACAAAGACACCTAAAGTTT
>JFJP01038200.1_pt1 | contig 18983 bp, 13 predicted proteins | sample 431651 | NCBI WGS metagenome assembly JFJP01 (sample SAMN02602958, study PRJNA72255) | Microbial mat metagenome, whole genome shotgun sequencing project. | biome: fresh water; feature: sink hole; material: water; isolation source: purple microbial (photo- and chemosynthetic) mats found in...
CATCACTAAGTATAAAACGTCCGGGACTTACAATTGTAAGTACGTTACTAATCCTGCTTTTAGGATTTATTGGACTAATGTTCCTTGGGGTACGGGAGTACCCCAGTGTCGACCCTCCTATTATTACAGTTTCTACAAGTTATGTAGGAGCGAATGCCGATATTATTGAGACTCAAATTACCGAACCGTTAGAGCAATCAATTAACGGCATTGCGGGAATTCGTTCCATTACTAGTGTTAGCCGCGATGGCGGCAGTAATATTACGGTCGAATTTACGCTCGATATCGATTTGGAAACTGCCGCAAACGATGTACGCGATAAAGTTTCGCAAACACTCCGATTATTACCTCCGGATGTAGACCCTCCCATTGTTACTAAAGCCGATGCCGATTCTAACCCGATCATTATTTTAAATATTGCATCCGACAGCCGATCGCTCATGGACCTTACCAATATTGCCGAAATAACTTTTAAAGAACGGCTTCAAACTATTTCGGGGGTAAGTAATGTGGGAATCTATGGAAGTCAGCGCTATTCGATGCGGTTGAGAATTGATCCTGCCCGATTAGCTGCCTATGCGTTAACCCCGCTCGATGTTCGTAATGCCATGCTGCGTGAAAACATTGAGCTTCCATCGGGACGTATTGAAGGAAACTCAACGGAACTTACTGTTCGCACCATGGGACGGTTTCAAAGCCCTTCGGATTTTAATACGATGGTAATAAAGGAAACCAACGAACAGGTTGTTCGTTTCAGCGATGTTGGCAAAGCGGAACTCGCTTCCGAAAACGAACGAACCATTTTAAAACTTAATGGTGTTCCCATGGTTGCTTGCGCAATTATTCCGCAACCTGGTTCAAACCATATTGAAATTTCCGATGAAGTTTACAAAAGACTGGAGATTATTAAAAAAGATTTACCTACCGATATCCGCGCTTTCATCACTTTTGATAATACCAAATATATCCGGGAATCAATAGAAGAAGTTGAACAAACAATTATTGTTGCATTTCTGCTGGTTATCCTTATTATATTTCTCTTTTTAAGAGAATGGAGATCAACGCTTATTCCGGTAGTAGTAATTCCAGCCTCCCTAATTGGTGCATTTTTTATAATGTATCTGGCAGGATTTACAATTAACGTTCTCACCCTTTTGGGAATAGTTTTGGCAATTGGATTGGTTGTAGACGATGCCATTGTTGTACTCGAAAATATTTATACCAAAATTGAACAGGGGATGTCGCCATTGGAAGCTGGTATCAAGGGCTCCTCTGAAATATTCTTTGCGGTAGTTGCTACAACGGTTACGCTGATTGCTGTTTTCTTCCCTATAATCTTCCTTCAGGGGGTAACCGGGAGGCTATTCCGTGAGTTTGGGATTGTAATAGCAGGATCCGTAGGCATATCCGCATTTCTTGCATTGAGCTTAACCCCCATGTTATCCGTTAAGATTTTAAAGGCTCACTCACAACACAACTGGTTATACCGTAAAACAGAGCCCTTTTTTGTAGGCGTTATTACCTGGTATCGGAATAGCCTTACTACTTTCCTGAAACACCGGTATTGGGCATTTATCATTATGGCATTAGCTTTTGTATCTATTGGTGTGATAGGAAAACTTTTACCCTCTGAGATGGCTCCATTGGAAGACCGATCGGCGCTTATCATAAATTCGGTAGCTCCCGAAGGGGCAGGTTATGAATTTATGAACCGCTACATGGATGAGCTCACTATTTTAGTGAAGGATAATGTACCCGAGAGCAGCGGTATTATTACCATTACAGCGCCAGGATTTGGAGGAGGTTCGGTTAATTCGGGGATAATACGTTTAATCCTGAAAGATAGAGACCAACATAACAGAAGTCAGCAGGAAATATTCGACGAACTATCGGGCGAAGTAAAGAAATTAACAGGAGCAAGATCTTTTATTTCTCAGCAACAGACTATTGGAGGAAGAAGAGGCGGGTTACCGGTACAATATGTTATTCAGGCGCAAGATCTGGACGACTTAAAAAAAGTATTGCCCCTCTTTATCGCAGAGGCCTCCAAAAATAAAATATTTCAGGTAATTGACCTCAACCTCAAATTTAACAAACCTGAGGTAAGGGTTACCATTAACCGCGAAAAAGCTGTTTTAATGGGCGTTTCGACGCAGGATATTGCCCAAACACTTCAGCTTGCTTTAAGCGGACAGCGTTTTGGCTATTTCATTATGAATGGGAAACAATATCAGGTTATTGGTCAGCTTACCCGTGAAAACCGAAACGATATGCTCGATCTGAAATCGATGTATGTGCGGAGTAAAAGCGGTCAAATGGTTCAACTCGACAACCTGGTTAATATAAAAAACGAAAGCAGTCCACCCCAGCTATATCGATATAACCGCTTAGTTTCAGCAACGGTTTCAGCAGGATTGGTGAAAGGCCACACGATTGGCGAGGGAATAGATGAAATGAATAAGATTGCATCCACGGTACTCGACGAGACCTATACTACAGCATTGGCAGGTGATTCAAAAGAGTTTGCCGAAAGTTCATCCAGTTTGTTATTTGCATTTCTGTTAGCGTTAGTGCTTATTTACCTGGTATTAGCTGCCCAGTTTGAGAGTTTTCGCGATCCTCTGATTATAATGTTTACGGTGCCTTTGGCATTATCGGGAGCATTAATATTTTTATGGTATTTCGACCAAACTATCAATATCTTCAGTCAAATTGGAATGATTATGCTTATTGGACTGGTATCCAAAAATGGGATCCTCATTGTTGAGTTTGCGAACCAACGAAAAGCAGCAGGACTAGGAAGGACTGAAGCTATAATAGACGCTTCGGCCTCCCGTTTTCGACCAATTTTAATGACCAGTTTGGCTACGATGCTTGGTGCATTGCCTATTGCATTAGCGCTGGGAGCGGGTTCGGAAAGCCGTGTTTCGATGGGTATTGCTGTTGTGGGAGGGCTTCTGATCTCAACATCCCTAACCCTCTATGTAGTACCCGCTATTTATGATTTTCTCTCCGAATCTAAAAAAGATGTTAGTAATGTTGTTGAAGAATCAAACACCCCAAAAAATGAGTAGAATTACTTTCATATACATGTTCCTGCTTATAGCTATTCCCATTTCCTCTTTTGGGCAAGACTCCCTTACCCTGAAAACTTGCCTGTCAATTGGACTGGAGAATAACTACTCATTACAGATTACCCAGAACGATGAGGTCATTACCCAAAACAACCTGAATTTTGCCAAATATGCCTTCTTCCCTACCGTTGATGCTACCGGACGTAAAACCAATTCTGTAGTTAACTCCCGGCAGGAATTTGCCTCCGGAGGTATTCAGGAGAAAGACAATGCAAAATCGAACTCGCTTACGGGGGCTATTTCTCTTAACTGGACTGTTTTTGACGGGTTTGGGATGTTTGTAGGATTCGACAAAATGAAAGAATTAAGCGAACTTGGCAAGCTTAACACCCGCATGACTATTGAAAATCTTACAGCACAAATTGCATCGGGCTATTATAACCTGATTCAGCAAACACAAATATTACAATCGCTTCATCATGGCATGAAATTATCATCCGAAAGGCTTGCCATTGCTTCAGAAAAATATAAAATAGGAAGCTTCTCAAAATTAGAGTTTTTGCAAGCGCAGGTTGATTTTAATACCGATAGTTCGCAATATTTACGCCAGGAAGAAACAGTTGCCACCACCCGGCTTCAATTAAGCAGGGTTTTAGCATATTCATTAACGGTTCCTCCATCTTGGAACGACAGTATTTCTGTTTCGTCGAACCTGGTTTTTGAGAATCTTTATGGGCAAATGATCCAGAAAAATACAAGCCTGCTCATTGCCAAGCAAAATCAGTATTTGTCTAATCTTGATGTTAAAATGATCCGGTCGCGGTTCTACCCGACCTTAACCTTAAATGGCGGGTATAACTTTACGAATGCCGAATCTCAGTCGGGGTTTTTGTTTACCAACCGCACGTTAGGCTATACCTATGGAGCAACCCTGACCTACGGATTATTTAACCGGCTCGACAACCACCGGCAAATGAAAAATGCCATTATTACCCGACAAAATCAGGATCTGGAATTTGAAAACCTACAACAGGAAATAATCTCAGAATTCAATATTATTTGGAACAATTACACTTATAATTTGCGGTTACTTTCGCTCGAAACACAAAACCTCGAAAGCGCCCGCGAAAACATGGATATTGCCATGGCAAAATATCGGTTGGGCGGATTGGCAGGGATTGAAATGCGCGAGATACAAAAGAATTTTCTCGATGCCAATAACAGATTTATTAATGCAAAATACCTGGCCAAAATTGCCGAAATTACGCTTAAACAAATTAGCGGAAGTATTGAAGAATATTATTGATTAACTAAGTCCACTCCGAAAAGTCAAAATTCAATGATTTTCATCTGTTTTTCTCCTGACCTATTCAGTGAACCATCTGAAAATCATTGAATTCTAAAGTCCCCCATTTGGGGAATTAAGGGGTAAAAGCCTTTTCGGGGCAGACTCAATAACTAACAAGATTAAATGAAAGCCTATATATTTCAACATGTTCCCTTTGAAGGCCCTGCTGCCATTGCTTACTGGTTAACTCAAAATAATTTTACCATTGAATATGTACGTTTTTACGAATCATTCGCTATCCCCACTCTAGACCATGTCGACTGGCTAATTTTAATGGGAGGAGCCATGAGTGTCAACGATGAGCATGAATTCCCCTGGTTGGCAGAAGAAAAAAAGTTTATCCGCCATTGCATCGAAGCTGGAAAAAAGGTTGTTGGGGTGTGCCTTGGCTCGCAGTTAATTGCCAACGCTTTAGGTTCTAAAGTTTTTCAGGGAAAAGAGAAAGAAATTGGGTGGTTTCCGATTTATCAATCAGATTCGATCTATACATCCGGCAATTCCATTCCCAAGCAGATTACTGTTTTTCACTGGCATGGCGAAACATTCGATTTACCAATCGGAGCCAGTCTAATAGCTTCTTCTAAAGCTTGTTCCAATCAAATATTCTGGTATAGTAATAATGTCCTGGCCATGCAATGCCACCTTGAAATGACACCGGAAGCAATTGCCGGAATGCTGAAACACTGCTCCCAAGAAATCCATCCGGCTCCTTATATTCAAACAGCCAATGAAATAGAAGAAGGGACGGCTTTATATGCATCCTATGCCAACATTTTGCTTTTCTCTTTGTTGAATGAACTTAAAGGGAAGTAGTAAGTTATTAGTAGTAAGTAGTAAGATGGACGATTACAACCTTTTTACCCGCAACCCGCTCCACGATAGCTATCGGGATCGTAACCCTCAATAAAATGCAAACCAATATCTTAGAAGTAAAAGGGGTAAAAAAATATTTCAAACAGGTTAAGGCCGTGGATGGGATTGACCTCAACATCCGCATGGGAGAATATGTCGCTGTGCTGGGCCCAAACGGTGCCGGCAAAACTACCTTGGTCGAAATGATTGAAGGAATTCAGCATCCCGACGAAGGCGAAATTACCATTCAGGGAAAAAAGTGGCGTGGCCACAGCGAAGAACTTCATCACATGATTGGATTATCGCTTCAGGAAACACGGTTTATCGACAAACTTACCGTACTCGAAACGGCCATACTTTTTGCCAGTTTTTACGATTTAGGAGAGAAAAGGGCTAAGGAAGTAATTGAACTAGTTGGTCTTTCGGAAAAGCATAAAGCATACGTGGTAAACCTTTCGGGAGGGCAACGCCAACGATTAGCCCTTGGAATTGCCTTACTCAATAAACCACAGATATTATTGCTCGACGAACCCACCACTGGCCTGGATCCCAATGCCCGGCGTGAAATATGGGCTATCCTGCAAAAATTAAAATCCGAAATTAAAACTTCGCTAATCCTTACCACTCATTACATGGAAGAAGCCGAAGTGCTGTGCGACCGGATTATCATCATGGACCAGGGGAAAATTCTCAGTCAGGGCTCACTCGATGAGATAATCCACCTTAATAATTTCTACGAAGTAGTTGAATTTTCCTTACACGAGAATCCATCCAAAGACTGGAACCTGGCTCCATACACCCAACAGTGCATCGAATGGAATCCCGAAAAGCTAACCGGGAAATTATATATAACAAAAATACAGGAAGATATGCCCCTGTTTTTTGAATTATTGAAATCGAAACATATTCAGTTAAACCAGTTTAATTACCGCAAAGCTACCCTCGACGATGTGTTTACCACATTAACCGGTCGCCATTTAACCGAACAATCATGAGACAATTTTACCGCTTACTTATATCGCACTTTAAAGAAATTATCCGCGAACCTGCTGTCATTTTCTGGGGAATTGTGTTTCCGATACTCATGGCTGGTGGATTAGGATTAGCTTTCAACAAAAAACCGGTTGTTTCGAGGAATATTGTTTTAATAGCATCCAGCAGCAGCAATGAAGCATTGCCTTCATTTTTAACGACTAAACTTTCGCTGAAAAAGATTGAACCCTTAAAAGGCAATGTGCATTTTCAATACAGCTACTCGAACAAAAGCATGGGACAATTGACACTCAATTTTTATCCTGCAAACTGGAGCCAAGCCAACGAAATGCTCAAAAAAGGGATCGCTTCGGTTGTTATTGAATCAAAAAACGGAGTGCCTGATTATCACTTCGACCCAATGAACCCGGAGGCACTATTGCTTCACCTGCAGCTCACCGGGTTACTCGAAAAAGGCCCTGCTTTTTTTGAAGAAAACACCCAACATGCAAAAGCATTGACCCTCCCGGGTACCCGCTATATCGATTTTTTGGTACCTGGATTGATCGGCATGGGAATTATGATGGCTTGTATGTGGGGAATCAGTTACAGTGTAATTGAAAAACGCTCAAAAAAACTCCTTCGCCGGATGGTGGCAACACCAATGAAAAAACCATTTTTCCTGGGATCGCTTTTTGTTGCCCGTATTACCATGAATTTTATTGAAGGATTTTTGCTGTTTTTATTTGCCTATCTGTTTTTTGGAACGGCGGTTCAAGGTAGCGGTTGGGCGCTCTTTATACTATTTGTTGCCGGAAATATTGCTTTTTCGGGGCTGGCCGTATTAATATCATCGCGCACTGCCAATCCTGAAGTTGGCACAGGTCTTATCAATGCATTTGTAACCCCCATGATGGTGCTTTCGGGCGTATTTTTCAGCTACCATAGCTTTCCCGATTGGATAATTACAATAATACGTACATTACCTTTAACCATGCTCATCGACAGTTTCAGGGCGGTATTTAACGAAGGAGCGGGCATTATGGACGTAGCGCTTTCGTCGCTAATTCTTTTAATCGAAGGAACAGTATTCTTTATTGCCGGTTTGAAGTTGTATAAGTGGTATTAAGGCCCCCAAATTGCTTTAACAAACCAGTTTTATGCTCAATATCAAAGGCTATCGCATCTACTGAAATGGTGGCGCCAGAAATTGCATCTACGTCCTTACCCACTGTTAGCGCTGATTTACCGCTATAGCCTACAAACTGTTTAAGCCAATTTTTTGCAGTAACTTCTTGTCCGTGGGTTGCCTGATAATTAAAAATTTGAACTTGTCTTATGGTGTAGGTTGAATCAAAAAGTATAAAATAGTCGAAGAACTCACTCCCTTTATCGCCGCTCAGACCTCTGTTTATTGAACATCCACCCGATCGGCAAGTATTCACCCTGCCTACATAAATAAACTTAATAAAGGATGCTGGCTCTTTACTAAATAAGGTAAAGTATTTCCCAACTAAAATTTGCCTGGTAAGTTTTTCTGACAATACCAATTCATTTAAAAGCACCTGCTTGTCATCAAATTTTGCCAGGGTTTTATGAAGTAATTTAGGATAATACTCAATATCGGTTTGAGCATTCAAACTACAATTTAGTGATATGAGCAAATATATTGACGCTATTTTCTTTATCATCGTTCTAAGGTTAAAACATAACACCAATGCCTGCATTTAATGTTTTCGAATACTCGTCTGCGGCTTTCGATTTGGCAAACTGAATGTCCACCTTTAAAACGGCACCTTTGGCCAGCTTGAGGCTCAAACCCGATGAAATGACATTATTATCATATGCTTTGTTTTTTTGCAAAGCGCCTTCCTTAGCATAATGGGTGTTATACGACTCTAATCTAATAAATGGAATCAATTCACTTTTTGAACCGGCATAATATTTTAAAATATTATATCCTGCTTCGACATAATATCCCAGCATCGCACTTCCTAAATCATTTTGAATTCCGCCCTGAGTGGTAAATTGGTTATACTGCATGGTATTTGAGATACCAACATAATAAAACTGCCCTTTTATTTGGAGACCATTCAAATTATAGCGGGCATCCAAGCCTACCATCGAGACTGAAGTAACCGATGAATCAGCTTTAGATTTAGCATCGTCGTCAGCCTTATCCAAACCATTATAGAGCGTACTTTGCGTTTTTCCAAAATATCCTGCAATACCTATATTTAAATTTCGTATGCCATAGTATTCAACCTTTGCAGTTAAATTTGGAGAACTAATATACGATTCAGCACCCTTTTGACGACCATTTCTAAATCCGTTTTTTCCGCTTAAATTACCTTTTCCATTGTAGCCATTAAACCCATTCACAAGGTAAGCCTGATACTTAAGCGATGCCTCAATTACATTTCCACTTAGCCCAAGGCCAACTTCGCGCCAGGTAGTAGGAGAAATCTTATTGTCGACCATAGGGCGTTCAACACCATTAAAAGCAGTAGGTTCGTGATATTCGTTGACGATTCCCATGGGCACTAAAATTAATCCGGCCCTGAAGTTTAAAAACCTATTGAACTTATATTGCAAAAATGCCTGTTCAATATACACCTCGCTTACATGCTCATATTCGATTTCGGAAATAAACTGTGTCCTGGAATTAAAATTATAGCCCAGCAACATAACCATCCTGTGTACATCTAAGGTACCATTGCTTCTGGTATTCGAATTAAACGACTGATTGTAATGAACCTCGCCATAGCCGCCAATGAGAATCGCGCCATCGCTTGCCAATAGCTTATCGGCAGTATTCCGGAATATATTTTCGGTTTTAAGTGAATCTTGAGCATTAATTGAAAACCAAACGATTACAAGAAGAGAAAGAAGAATTGTTTTTTTCATACACTATTAATATAAGGTTATACTTTTTATGAACAGTGTCAAAAGTAGGCCCACCGGCCTCAGTATACAATCCCTATAAATAATGATTTTTATTTAAGAATACCCCTATTCTGATTAGTATATGCGGCATTTATCCTTCTTTTTCCAAGCTAGCGCGGACATGTTGTCCGTGCCTCAAAAATTTATTCCATGCTAGCGCGGACTTGCAGTTCGTGCTCCGCAATAACTATACATTTTTATAGAATTACTAATTTCTCTGCTTTATCCCGCTGGCGCGGACAAGTTGTCCGTGCCTCAGAAATTTATTCCATGCTAGCGCACGTTTGTAATATGTCCATAAATACCAATCTACAATATTTCTTGCCCTCTTCTCATGTCAAACGAGGGTTTGGAAAGGCCTGGATTACAAATCTGCTCCAGCATCATGGCTGAACATAAGTAAGAGCTGGATTCGCTCCTTTTTTCAATAAAACACTAATTATACTTTTGCTTTCAGACGATAAAGCATAAAATAATGGTGTTTTTCCCTCTTCATCAATAGCGTTAATGTCAGCACCATTGTCAATTAAAAATTTAACCGTTTTTAATCTGCCCCAAGCACATGCATTATGTAATGCTCCTCCTAAATTTATTTTTGCTCCATAATTTATAAGATATTGCACTATTTCATAATGCTTATGATCTGAGGCCATTCTTAAAGGCGAAAGCCCATTATTATCAACCATATTAATCTCAGCACCTCTTTCAATAAGATATTTTACTATTCCAAAATGCCCTTCTTGAGCAGCATAATGCAATGGAGAAAAGCAGGTACCGTCTTGATCTTTTTCATTTATGTCAAGTCCTGCCTCAACTAATGTTTCTAAAATATCAATTTGATTGTCACTCGAAGCTGTAATTAATGCTAAAAAATCATTTGTACCTCTTTTAATGAAACCATTATCCAAAAAGTATTTTATTACATCATTATGCCTATTTATTATCGCATAAACTATAGATGAATAGCCATCTTTAGATAGTAAATCTATATCGACTCCATTTTTTAGGAGAAAATCAATAATTTCAATTTGACCTGCAATACTAGCATAATGCAATAAATTATAACCCTCTCTATCGAGATTGAATCCATGTGTTTGCTTCTTATAAATTTTAATAAATTGATTTACATCACCTTGTGCAATAATTTTATACGTTTTATTCATTTGTTTTATATGGTATTTACTTGAAAAATAATAGTGGCCCAGCTGGCGCGGACATTCTGTCCGTGCCTCAAAAATTTACCCCATGCTAAAGCGCTTTTGTAACGCGTTCTTCCCTCACAATCACCCAAATTTCTTGCCCCGCCATTCTCGTTATAATCGATGGTTTGGAAGGACTCGGATTACAAATTTACGATAGCATCACTGCCGAACATCAGCGTGAGCGGGGGTATCAATTTCATATTTGCGCAATTCCGATAAACCCAAAGCAATTTTAAAGTTCCACTTAATTTGATAATCTTTATAAGAACCTGTTCCGGTTTCTAAATCATATTTTTCCTGCCAAATAATACGTTGTTTACGAAAAGATTCTATCGCAGAATAATATTTATTCAAATCTTGCACTCTTAAATTTTTTAACTCTTCTAATCTTTTTCTTATTTTCCTAGCAAATAATTCATTAATATCGAAATGCAATTGTTCATGATTCAGTAAATCTTTTGTCATTTCATTTTTTGTTACCCATGAATGATTTCGATTAAAATAATGGAAATAATTTATATCGGGAATATTACCTTCGCTTGTATCAATAAAATCAGATCCAAGGCAACTTACAGCACCAAGATGATATTTGTGTGTTGATAAATCAATGGTATCTATATCTATAGTTTTAAAGTCACTCCATTTTAATTGATATTTACTACTCCAATAAATTAAAGAATCTCCTTGTGAATAAACAATTGATGAAGAAGATAGTGATATTAGTAAAAAAAATAGGCTTAACTTAAAATATGGAAAATTTATCTTATTATACTTCATATTACTTGAGTTATCGTCTATTCTCTCGCTGGCACAGACATGTTGTCCGTGCCTTAAAATTTATTCTTGGAAAGGCCCGGATTACAAATCCACGCCAGCATTATAGTCGAACATCCGCGCAAGCGGGTTACAATTCCGCACCAGCGTCACTGCCGAATATCTGTGTGAGACGGGCAATTCAATTAGCTACTCAATTGTTTTTTAATGTGCTGAGTCAATTCATCAGCATATTTGCTACGAAATTCAAAGTAGTTCTTAATAATATCCTCTGATTAAATCATTAATAAAAAGCTCTTTTCTTTAAATACTGCAACAAACATAAAATCTACAAATTTCACTTTCCTAATTTCAATAAATTGGGACGCACTAATTCTTTCTTTTTTTAATAAATTACTTATGTAAAAATATTCCGAGTTATATTTTATGGCATAAATTTTTAAATACAAAAAATATATAATCAAAAATACTAAACCAATGATAAATGGGAAATAATGATAATATGGATTATTGCTTATTATTGATAAAAATGTAAAAGCAAATAATATTATTGCTCCTACTATAATTAAAATTCTCTGATAATAAATAACATTGCAATCACCAATTTCAATTAAATTATTATTCATCTTCAATTTTATGATATGTAATTTTGTAACCCCAGCTAGCGCGGACGTGCTGTCCGTGCCTTAAAAATTTATTTTTCGAAAGGCGCGGATTACAAATCCGCGCCAGCATCATGGCAGAACATCCGCGAGAGCTGGGATAAGCCCCTACAAATACCCCCTCAGCCGATACGTATAATACCCCACAATTTCCCGTAAATAAAATCCCCAGCCATCGATATTGCCAGGCGATGGCAGTAAAAGTTTGTCGGGATCCCATTTGCGGGGGCCTGCCGAAAAGTCGGTACTGTAAGGACTAACTTTCAGGCGTTCTTTTTTAAAGCATCCCATTGCCCGTTTCATATGCAATGCCGAGGTAATTAACAAGCAATTGCCTTGGGGATTACTAGAATGAATAATTTTGGCTGTTTCTACGGCATTCTCATGCGTATTGCGCGATTTGGCTTCCATCATAATATCCCTCGATGGAATGCCAAGCTTTACTAAAAAAGCATATATCCTGTCGGCTTCGGTTTCATCCTTATGCAACAAACTGCCTGCACCACCCGATATCATTAGTTTTTTCACCTTCCCTGTTTTATATAAATACAAGGCTTGCCAAAGCCGGTCGGCACTTTGATGAAAATTAAGCCGGCGGGATAATGTGTCGTACGATGCCATCCCTCCCAATACAATTCCGTAATCGTAAGCTTTGGTAATTTTATCGGCTGGTATAATGGGTGTTTCCCATTTGCGAACTGCTTCTTCTAACAAAAAACCGTTGCCCAAAATATAAATAACTATAAACGAAAAAATGAGTATCCTCTTCCTCCTGACTTGTTTTTTGGTAATAATAGCATATAGCAAAGCGCCCATAATCCAAAAGAAGGGAGATAGCAAAAACGACAGGACTTTCGACAAGATAAAAAACATAGCGGTTTTGGTATTTATTAGATGTTTAAACGGTATTAGCGGTTCCTAAATTAACGGATTAAACACAAAGACACAGCATCCCAGAAATAAAATTAATCAATTTTATGATTCTGTTGTGCTGTGTCTCTGATCGCGATTAGTTCGATCTACCTGTTATTTCAATTTTTGTGTGAGTGTGATTTTTTGGGTCATCGGCATGGTCATCGATTGTTGTCCCGAAACGGCTACCGTCATGTCTAATTCCATAACCATTTTGTTTTGAACTATTACTTTGGTGGTTGGGTCGATAAACATATCGCCATTCTGAACTCCGCTGCCTTCAATAAAGAAATCCATTCCCTGCATTTTACCTTTTCCTTCCAAATCGAGGGTAGAAGTATAGTTTATTTTCTGAACGTCTTTTCCTTCCAACACTTCTTTTGCCCCCAGGGGATATTCGGTTTTAACCAAAAAGCCAAGTTTTCCGCCCATACCGGCGTTATCAACAGAATCGCTATGCTCAACATTCCATTTTTCGCCAATTTTGAGGTTTTTTTCGGGAAACTCACAAAACAAACCTGATGAAACAAGGGCATTATCAGGAAAAGCTTTCGCTCCGGGAAGGTTTATACCGGTGGTATCTGTTTTAGTTTTACTTACCAGTCGGCCATACTTATTTAATTGAAGCTTATAGGTTGGACTCACTTTTCCATCGAACCGCATCACGGTATCAATCATCATCATTTTGGACGATACTACGGCATCGTATGCTGCCATGGAGACTTCAACTCCACCATCGGCCAAAAGAGCTTCGATTTTATTTTTCGAAACAGCGCTCGAAGAACTGCTCATCTTCATTTCCTGAGCTCCCATAGTCATGGTAATGTCCATAACCATATCGGTTTGATAATTATACTCCTGCCCTTTAACAACTTTTAAGGGAGTTTTAAATTCCTGCGAAAAAGCAATTAGGGAACCAAAACTGAATGATAGAATTAAAATGAATTTTAAAAGAGATTTCATTGTGTTTGAATTTAGGTTAATTATGGGTTAAAATATAAGTTGCGGGTTACGGGTTACGGGTTGTACGGTTTCGGGTTGCGAGTTATAGGGTTAAAACATGTTGCAGGTTAAAGGTTGCTATTTCCTGTCTTCTGTCTTCCAACTTCTGACTTCAGTTTTATTTCTTTTTGACAATTGTGTACCGCTTGTTTTCGTTAGCAATATGCCAGGCTGTTTTGTAAACCAGTTGAGCTATCCGGGCTGTTTTATCCGGATTAATTGTATTGGGATTATCCCTTACGGTGTGGTAATCGTTATGCAAACCAGCAAAGAAGAACAGAAAAGGAACATCCTTTTTGTAGAAACTGGCATGATCGCTTCCTCCTACATGATTATCCTCGTTAAGCTGGAGCTTAAATCCAATACCTTTATTCTCCGTTTTAACAATATCTACCAGGTCGGGACAAAGGCTCGCTCCTTCCAGACAAAGTGAATCAGGATCGTTACGGCTAATCATATCCATGTTTAACATCGCCACTGTATTTTCCATCGGAAATAATGGATTGCGTGCATATGCCTGCGAACCAAACAAGCCTTTCTCTTCTCCCGAAAAAGCCATGTACAAAACACTTCTTTTTGGCCGGTTCTTCATTTTCGAAAAAGCTTCGGCAACTGCCAAAACACCTGCGGTGCCAGAGGCATTGTCATCCGCTCCGTTATTAATATAATCTTCGCCCTCTTTGTGCTCGCGGTTGAAGCCTACATGGTCGTAATGGGCCCCAATTACCAGATATTCGTTTTTCTGGATCGGATCAGTTCCCGGTAAAAGTCCAATTACATTATTCGATTTCACCGGAGTTTGAATAGTTGTAACTTTCATACGGACACTAATCTCAGGATAGTGTCGTGATAAAGGTTTTAGGCTTTTATCAATTTCAGCCTGTAGACGCTTTAAGGAATCGACACTCCCAAATAGCAGGTTCATAATTTCCTTTCCTACATGAATGGCCGGAATTCTTAATTTTTGAGAATCTTCGAGTTCCATCGCCAACGCATCTTTAGGTATAATCTTCGATAGCGAAGGCCATGGAAATCCCCGCGGGTTTATCATTTGATGGTTTAACGGATCGGTCACCACCAGCATCCCAACCGCTCCATGAGCAATGGCATTCTCAATTTTGTTCTCGTTATAAGAATATTTGGTAGAGTTTTTTCCATCAAATAGCGAGGCAGTATCGGATTCTCCGGGCTCATGGCGCATTACCACCACAATTTTCCCTTTCACATCGATGTTAGCATAGTCGTCGTAATTATATTCCGGGGCAGTAATTCCGTAACCTGCAAAAACAAGGCTCCCCTCAACAGTAGCACTGGCCGTGAAATCGTAAGGAACAAATTCGGTTTTGATAGTCAGCATTTTAGTTTCGCCGTTACGAGTAATTTCCACCGAATTATCATCGCCCAACGAAGTAATCACAAGGGGCACCTCATTAAAGTATGAGCCATTAACCGGTTGAAGTCCGTACCTATAAAATTCTTTCGCAATATAAGCAGCAGCGGTATCTAATCCGGGGCTGGGCGTATTTCTGCCCAACAATGCGTCCGAAGCTAAATAATCGATATGCGCTTTGACCTTTTCGCTGGTTATTGCTTTTAGATTTTTGGCAGTGACTGGCTTTTGCGCAACTGCCGAAAAACAGAGCAAAAGTGCAACTACTCCGAAAAAGGAGTACTGAATGACTTTTTTATAATTCATTTGAAAGCTTTTTAGATAGCTGGGATATTGGATTTTCAGCTAACGAAAATAAATAATTAATTTAAATGAAGAGCGGTTTGCTCTGGAAAATAAAAAATACAATCCAACAATTAGGCAGAGCTTTCAGATACTTCATCTATGAATAATGGAAATTCAAAAACCACAAATAAATCGTCTATTCCATCGTCACCACTGTAATGCCGGCACCTCCCAATTCGATCTTCTCGTCGCGAAACGATTGAACAAATGGAACAGTAGCCAAATATTCCCTTATCATGTGGCGAAGTATTCCGTTCCCCTTCCCATGGAGTATCTGAACCTGCGAAAAACTGAGCATCACCGCCTCGTCCAAAAATGTCTGAACTTTTTGAATTGCCTCTTCGCCCCTATTTCCTCTCAGATCCAAACTGGTTTTAAAATTGAGTTTGCGGTCGTAAGTGCTGTAAGCTTCCATTACATTTCCGTGGGTTGTTTTTTGGGTGGCTTTTTTAAATTCAGTATTTGAAATCTTTTCGAGACGTGTTTCGGGAAGGCTGGTAGTCATTTGTCCAAAAGCCACCAGGTAATTTTTACCGTTTACATCGAGTACTTCGCCCACAGAATCCTGTCCAAATAAGCGAACTTTATCTCCTTTTTTAATTACGTGCTCATTTACTGGTTCAGGCTCAGGAGCAACTACTTCGGGCACACCGGCTTTTGATTTCCGATCTTTAGTTTGATGTTCGCGTTGTTTGAGCTTTTCTATTTTTCGGAGAATGTATGCATCATCGGGATGAACTTCTTCAATTTTCTTCTTAAATACCTCCACCTGTTGGCGGGCTTCGCGGGTTTTTTCTTTGTCGGCCTGACTTTCCTTAATCTGGCGAATGGTATTTTCAATTTGTTTATTGGCCCCGGCCAATACTTCTTTTGCTTCAACCTTTGCCTTTTCAAGAATAGCTTTTCGCTCTTTACTGGTCTGCTCAAGTTCAGTTGTATTGCGGGTAACCAACTCGTCGAGTTTTTTTTCGAGCTGCCGCACCCGGTCGCGCTTACTTTCCCAATAACGTTTATCGCGGGCAATTTCGCGCAGGTATTTATCAAAGTCCACATAGTCCTGACCAATTTTGGTAGAAGCATCCTGCAAAACCTCTTCGGGTAAACCAATTTTTCGGGCTATCTCGAAAGCAAAAGAACTCCCCGGTTGACCGATTTCGAGCTTGAACAGCGGTTGCATTAAATGATTGTCGTACAACATTGCCCCATTGACAATACCTTCGACCGAAGCTGCATATTTTTTCAGATTGGTATAGTGGGTAGTAATTACACCATATGTACCTTTATTATTCAACTGCGTAAGAATAGCCTCGGCAATGGCTCCTCCCAGCATAGGCTCAGTACCTGTTCCAAATTCATCAATCAGAATTAAGGTTTGTGCAGAAGTATTTTTCAGGAAATATTTCATGCTAAACAAGTGCGAACTATAGGTGGAAAGGTCGTTTTCGATAGACTGCTCATCGCCAATATCGATAAAAATATTTTGAAAGATTCCCATTTCGGAGTTCTCCGAAACCGGAACCAGCAAACCGCATTGCAGCATATATTGAACAAGACCGACCGTTTTAAGGCAAACACTTTTCCCCCCTGCATTTGGGCCGGATATCAGCAGTAATCGACCGCTATTATTCAATTCTATTTCAAGAGGAATAATTTCACGATTTTCTTTCGAGAGCGCTAAAAAGAGCAAAGGGTGCACGGCACGGGTCCACCGAAACTCCTGCTGGTTAAACAACGACGGCAGGCACGCCTCTATTTTTATGGCGAACAACGCTTTTGCCCTAATAAAATCGATTAACCCAAGAAACTCATAAGCAACAGCGAGTTCTTCGAGGTATGGGCGAAGCATATCGGTAAAAGCTGTGAGGATCTTAATAATCTCGCGGCGTTCGGCAAACTCCAGCTCCCGGATGGCATTATTGATTTGCACCGTTTCGGCAGGTTCGATGAAGGAAGTTTTTCCGGTAGCCGACTCGTCGTGCACAATACCCTGAACTTTACGTTTATAGGTGGAGCTTACCGGAATTACTGGACGGCCATCGCGCAGAGTTATTCCGGTATCAGCATCAACCAATCCTTCACTTTGGGCATGTTTTAAAATGCGTTGCATTACTTTGGCTACTGCACCGGCTTTTTCTCGCATTTCGCGCCGTATAGCCGACAACTCTGGAGAAGCATTATCCTTTATTTCTCCGGTTTTTGTAAGGATAGCATCAATGCGGTCGGAGATTACGGGAAACATTTTAACATCGCGCAATAGCTCCCGTAACTTAGGATACTTATTGTCTTCCTTACTTTTAAAAAATTGAAGAATCGCTCGAATCGAATCCAGCGATCTTTTCAGGTCAAAAATCTCATAGGTTTCCAGGTAGGCACCTTCCACCCTGGCTTTATGCAGCGAAGGAGTAACATCAATAAAGTGCTGCACCGGAAAACTACTTTCCATAAGGCAAATCCGCCGGAACTCGTCGGTTTGACGAACCAAAAGATCGATGCTCTCAAAATGGGTAAGAAACTTAATATCTTCGACATTCCGTCTGCCCAGGTCGCAAAGGCATAAATCAAAAAGCATTTCGCGAATGCGGGCAAAGCCTATTTTCTCTTCAAAATTATTGGGATAAATCACAGCAATATTAAAATCAATGAATTATTGTTCAGCAAAATAAAACCAGGTTGTATGCGTTTTTCGAATGTCAAAATTAGTTAAATTGGTCTACATTATTCATAATTGATCGTTGTTTATCTCTTAAACTTAATTGATGACTTATTAGTTCAACTTTGACAGATTTGAATAAATAATGAAAAAGTGACAATAAACAAGAAAAATTAAGCCACTAATTCACGTATTAAAATGAAAATAATGAATACTTTATCAATAAATCTTAATATTAGCAGAAATTAAATTAGAGTGAGCTATAAACATTTGAGAGATGACCATGAATCTGAATGCTTGCAGTCAGACAAACGGATAATTTCATTAGTGCATTCGTGACTCTATATGAATTTTTCTAATTCCTCTTCAACAAATTAGCTTATTTGGTCATGATAGGTAGAATTGTATTTAGCGATATTTATATAATCCGCTAAATACAATGAAGATGAGTTAAAAAAATTGATAATTGTTTCGTATTTAATACTTTTATTAATCCTGAAGGGATTAAATATGAATAGCCACCGGTTTTACCGGTGGAATATAGTGGTATGTATAAACACAACCCCGAAGGGGTTAAATATAAAAAGATGAGCACCTATACTCAAATCTTATATCAAATTGTATTTAGTACCAGGAAAAGGGAAACAACACTAAGTGCATATAGTCGTGAAGAAATATTTAAATACATGAGTGGTGTTTTGGAAAATAAAAAATGTCATTTGTACCGCATTGGTGGAGTTTCAGATCATTTACATATTTTAACCCATATACATCCTACAGTTTCTTTGGCTTCATTGGTTAAAGATATTAAACTAGCTTCTACCGAACATATCAAAAATAAAAACCTTTTTCCA
>JFJP01001940.1_pt1 | contig 18979 bp, 14 predicted proteins | sample 431651 | NCBI WGS metagenome assembly JFJP01 (sample SAMN02602958, study PRJNA72255) | Microbial mat metagenome, whole genome shotgun sequencing project. | biome: fresh water; feature: sink hole; material: water; isolation source: purple microbial (photo- and chemosynthetic) mats found in...
CCTGCGTTGGCTGCGGTGTTTGCGAAATGATCTGTCCGGCCGAACCGACGGCCATCGCCGTCGTCCCGCGCGAAGTCTGGAGAAAGACGTGATCCTGTTCGAGCGCAGCGAGCCGGTAGTCTCCCCGCCTGCGAGGGCGGGGCTGGGGGGGGAGGGTCATGACTGACGTCCTCAAACGCCGCTTCCGCGAGCAGATCATGGTTATGTTCGGTCGCGAGCCGCGCAAACCTGTTGGCCCGGCGCAGATCAGCGCGGCCGCGAAGACGGCGCACGAACTCAAGCGCATGACCAACAAGAACGACTTGCAGGCGGCCAAGGCGCACTTGCGGGCCCATCAGGAAACGTCGAACACGTGGCGCAACCGCCGCTGGATTACGCTGATCCTCGCCAACCTGCTGTTCGTCGTCTCGTTCCAGTTCGACATCCAGATTCTCGAAGGTGCGCTGACGGCCTCGCGCCTCATCGGCTTCCACTCGGTCGACCTGAATTCAGGATTGCAGGTGATCTTGGCGCACAAGCACATCATCGTGAATCTGGTGATCGGCATGACGACCATGCTCGTTTTCTGGCTGCTGTTCGGCGGGCGCGCATTCTGTTCCTGGCTCTGCCCCTATCATCTGTTGGCCGAATGGGCGGAAAAAATCCACCTCTACCTGGTCAGGAAGAAACTGGTGACCGATCAGCCGATGGATCGTCGGCTACGCTCGGTGTTCTGGCTCATCTTTGCCCTGCTGGCGTTGCTGACCGGCTACACCGTATTTGAAGCGATTTCGCCCACCGGTATCCTGTCGCGCGCGCTGATCTATGGCCCCGGTCTGGCGCTGCTCTGGGTGCTGGCGCTGCTGGTGTTCGAAGTGTTCTTCTCGCGCCGCGCCTGGTGCCGCTATGCCTGCCCGATCGGGCTGACCTACGGCGTGGTCGGCATCTTTTCGCCGCTGCGAATCAAGTACAAGCTCGACGGCTGCTTCCACGAGGGCGACTGCCGCAAGGTCTGCCTGGTGCCGCATGTGCTCGACACCGTCATCAAGGGCCGCGCCGTCGCCACCGAAGTGCCCATCGGCCCCGACTGCACGCGCTGCGGCTTGTGCGTCGATGCCTGCCCGACGGGTTCATTGAGCTTCGACATCAAGGGATTATCGAAGCTGCTTTGACCAATCGGCCCTCTGCGCGGTTTCCGCCCTGCCACGCCTTTACAATCCGCCCCCATGATCCGTTTCGATAAAGTCGCCAAGACCTTCCGCCGCGCCCGCGTGCTTGATGGCATCGATCTTGAAGTCGGCCTGGGCGAGCGCGTTGCGCTGATCGGCTCCAATGGCGCCGGCAAGACCACGCTGATCCGCTGCCTGCTGGGCGAATACACGCACGAGGGATCGGTCACCATCGACGGCCGCTCACCGCGCCAGGAGCGTACGGCGGTACTTGGCAACATTGGCTTCGTGCCGCAGTTGCCGCCACCGCTGAGAATGCCGGTGGGCCAGCTTATCAATTTCGCCGCTTCACTCTGCGGCTCGAACCCCCAGCGTATTCTCGATATCGCCCGGCGGCTCGGTCTTGCCCTTGATGACGCCAGCGGTGCCGGAGGAATCATGTCGCGCCAGTTTGTCCGCCTGTCCGGCGGCATGAAGCAGAAGTTGCTGATCGCCATCGCGCTGGGCCGCGACGCGAAAGTGCTGGTGCTGGACGAACCGGCCGCCAACCTCGACCCCGAGGCTCGCAAGATATTCTTTGAATTGCTGGCCGAGCGCGCCGAAGCGGTCACCATGCTGATATCCAGCCATCGCCTCAACGAGGTGTCGGCGCTGGTCAATCGCGTGGTCGAACTCGACATGGGCAAGGTAGTGCTCGACGATCGCGTGGCCGACGATGTTTCGCTGTCGGGCAAACTGGCCTGCCGCATCTCGGTCAAGCGGGTCGAACCCGCGCTGGCCAAGGCGCTGGGTAGCTGGAATTTCACCGGTAGCGGCGATGGCCTTGAATGGCGCGGCGAAGTGGCCGGACCCGACCGCCTGCGCTTCATCGGCATGACCTCGCGCTATATCGCGCTGATCAGCGACATTTCGCTGAAGGAAATGGACGGCGGGGTCGGCGAAAAAGTCGGCGCTAGCGGTACGGCAGTCCAATGAATCGGCGCGACTTCCTCATGGCCGGCTTTGCCGTCACGCCACTGGCCACGCTGCTGGCGGCCTGCGGCGACAAGGGCAACTGGCCCGAAGGGATGCAGCCGATCAAGTGGGATCGCGAAACCTGCGTGGTTTGCAATATGGTCATCTCCGACCGCCGTTTCGCTGGCGAAATGCGCGGCGGCCCGAAAAATACCATCTTCAAGTTCGACGATCCCGGCTGTGTTGCTTTGTGGCTGAGCGACAAAGCGGGCGCCTATCCCTGGATGCGCGAGGCGGCCACCAAACTATGGATCGCCGACGTCAATAGCAGCGGCAAGGACGTGACGTGGCTTGAGGCGACGAAGTCCCAGTACATTACCAAGACTTCGCCCATGGGCTTCAATTTTGGTGCCGTCGCCCATCCCCAGGCCGGCTCGGTTGATTTCCCCACCATGTGCGAGCATGTAGTGACCAAATTCAAAAAAGGGCGCGCGTGAAACAACTCTGGCTTACCGCCAAACTCGACATCGTCGAATCGCTGCGCGCCCGCTGGTTCCAGATCTATACGCTGGTGTTCGGCGGCATCGTGGCGCTGCTGTTCCTTTTCGGCCTCACCGAATCGCGCGTGCTTGGCTTCATCGGCCTTTCGCGCCTGCTGGTGACCTACATTCAGCTCACCATGGCCATCCTGCCCATCTTCGTGCTCATCACCACCGTGCGTTCGGTGGCGGGCGACCGCGAGGCCGGTGTCTTCGAATATCTGCTGTCGCTGCCGGTGTCGCTCGCCGCCTGGTTCTGGGGCAAGATCGTCGGCCGCTATGTAGTGATTTTCACCCCCGTATTTCTCGCCATGCTCGGCGCCGTGCTCTGGGCGCTGGTGGTCGGCATCGACGTGCCGTGGGGCATGTTCGGCTATTACACGGCGCTGCTGGCGGCGATGGCGGCATGCTTCCTCGGCATCGGCATGCTGATCTCGGCGGTGGCGCGCGGCACCGACGTGGCGCAGGGCGCGGCCTTCCTGGTCTGGCTGACACTGCTGCTCTTCCTCGACCTCATCTTGCTCGGCGTCATGATCCAGGGCAAGGTCGCCCCCGAAGTTGCCGTGTTGATCGCGCTGGCCAACCCGCTACAGGTGTTCCGCACGGCCGCGCTGGCCTTGTTCGACCCGCAACTCATCGTGCTCGGCCCCTCGGCCTATGTGATCCTCGACCTTTTCGGCCTGCCGGGCTACAAGGTGTTTGCGCTGTTTTATCCCACCGCTATCGGCCTTGGCGCCGCGTCGTTGGGTTATTTCCTCTTCCGCAAGGGAGATTTGCCATGACCCGCGCCATGACCCGCGCCATGCCCCGCTCCTTGCTCAGTGTTTTGTCGATTCTTTGCCTGCTATTGGCCGCGACCTTCGCTCGCGCCGAAGACATTTCTCCGGCCGAGCCGCTCTTTGCCGCTACGCTGACGGATATGGATGGCCAGCCGGCGGCGCTCTCGAAATACCGGGGCAAGTTGCTGATCGTCAATTTCTGGGCGCGCTGGTGCCCACCCTGCAAGGCCGAGATTCCGGATTTCATCAAGACGCACGCCAAGTACAAGAGTCGCGGCATCGAGGTCGTCGGCATCGGCATCGAGGACAACGCCGAGTCCGTGCGCGACTTCGCCAAGGCCTACGAGATGAACTATCCGGTCGTGTTGGCCAAGAGCAAGGGCATCTGGTTGATGCAGGCACTGGGCAACGAGCGCGCCGGCCTGCCTTACACTGTGGTGATCGACCGTCAGGGCCGCATCGTCTCGAAGAAAATCGGCCCGATGAGCCTGGCCGAACTTGACGCTGCCGCCGCTACACTGCTGAAGTAACCGAGGGAGAATCCCGATGCCGCAACCGATGGAGCCCACGCTCGCCGCGCTGCCCAATCCCGCGCTGCGCTATTTCGCCGCGACACGGCCCGCCTTTCTTTCCGTTACCTTTGTCGGCTGCCTGGTCGGCTTGGCCAGCGCCGCCGGCAGCGGCGTTGCTTTGGTGCCGGCTCTGGCCACGCTGACGCTGTTCTTTGCGCTGGTAGCGCACGCCGGCGCCAATGTCATCAACGACTATTACGACAGTTTGTCCGGCTGCGATGCCGCCAACACCAGCCGCGTTTTTCCCTTTACCGGCGGCAGTCGCTTCGTCCAGAACGGCGTGCTGTCCTTGCGTGCCACGGGCGTCTTTGGCTATGCGCTGCTCGCTGCCGTCATTCCGGCCGGACTCTACCTCACCGCCGTCAGCGCCGCCGGCCTGATCTGGATCGGCGTTGCCGGCCTCCTGGTTGGCTGGGCCTATTCGGCGCCGCCGCTAAAGTTGCAAAGCCGCGGCCTCGGCGAATTCGGCATCACGGCGGCCTGGCTGCTGGTGGTGATCGGCTCGGACTTCGTGCAGCGGCGCGAATTCAATTTCGCTCCGGTAGCAGCAGGCCTCGGCTTCGCCTTGCTGGTGGCCAATGTGCTCTACATCAACCAGTTTCCAGACATCACGGCCGATGCTGCCGTCGGCAAGCGCACAGTGGTGGTGCGGCTTGGCGCGAACACGTCACGCTGGGGCTATGCCGCCCTTGCCCTGCTCTGTTATGGCTGGGTGCTGACGATGACGTTGCTCGGTTTCATGCCGCTGGCGGCGTTGATTTCCCTGTTGCCCGCCGTCGCCAGCTTCGGCGCCTTGCGCATACTCTGGCGCCACGCCACTGAGCCGGTGCAACTGGCGCCAGCGATCAAGCTCACCATCCTGGCCGCCTCGCTCCATGGCCTGCTGCTGGCTGCGGCGCTGGTTTTTTTCGGCTGATCGAGCTTCAGGCAAACTTCTCCCCGCAAAGGGGCGATCCGGTTTGACTTCCATTCAGCCAGTCGGTAGCATGAAATGCACCAAAATATTACATTGGGGGCATGCCAGAGTCGGGCAGTTTGTGTGCGACTTCAGGGATAGCCTCGTTACCATTTGGCGGGTGCTGACCTATGCTTTGCAACCTGCCTTCTGAACCGTGCCCGCCATGAAAAGCTCCGAAATCCGCCAGGCCTTCCTCGACTTCTTTGCCTCCAAGGGTCATCAGATTGTCGCCTCCAGTTCGCTGGTGCCGCACGATGATCCGACGCTGTTGTTCACCAATGCCGGCATGAACCAGTTCAAGGATGTGTTCCTTGGCTTCGACAAGCGACCCTATTCCCGCGCCACCACCTCGCAGAAATGCGTGCGCGCCGGTGGCAAGCACAACGATCTCGAAAACGTCGGCTACACCGCGCGTCATCACACCTTTTTCGAGATGCTCGGCAACTTCAGTTTCGGCGATTATTTCAAGCGCGATGCCATCAAGTACGCTTGGGAACTGCTGACCGAAGTCTACAAATTGCCCGCGGACAAGCTCTGGGTCACGGTCTACGCCGAGGACGACGAGGCTTACGACCTGTGGACGAAAGAGATCGGCGTGCCGGCCGCGCGGGTCATTCGCATCGGCGACAACAAGGGGGCGCGTTACGCGTCTGATAACTTCTGGATGATGGGCGATACCGGTCCCTGTGGCCCATGCACTGAAATTTTTTACGATCATGGCGAGCATATCTGGGGTGGCCCGCCGGGTTCGCCCGAAGAGGACGGCGACCGCTATATCGAAATCTGGAACAACGTTTTCATGCAGTTCAATCGGGACGAAGCCGGCGTGATGCATCCGCTGCCAAAACCCTCGGTCGACACTGGCATGGGGCTTGAACGTGTCTCGGCGGTGCTGCAGGGTGTACACGCCAATTACGAGATCGACCTGTTCCAGGCGCTGATCAAGGCCGCCGCGCGTGAAACCATCGGACTGAATGAGGACACGGACCTGGATAGCCCCAGCCTGCGCGTGCTGGCCGACCATATCCGCGCCTGCGCTTTCCTGCTGGCCGACGGGGTTATTCCCGGCAATGTCGGGCGGGGCTTCGTCCTCCGCCGCATCATCCGCCGCGCCATTCGTCATGGCTGGAAGCTGGGCGCGCGCGAAGCCTTCTTCCACAAGTTGGTGCCCGATCTCGTCGCCGAGATGGGCAAAGCCTATCCCGAACTCGCCGCCAACGAGGCGCGCGTGATGGACATTCTCAAGCAGGAAGAAGACAGATTCTTCAGCACCATCGAGCACGGCATGGCCATCGTCGAGGCCGAACTGACGGCGATGGACCGGGTCGGCAAGATGGTCTTCGACGGCGCCACGGCCTTCAAGCTGCACGATACCTACGGCTTCCCGCTCGACCTGACCGCCGACATTTGCCGTGAGCGCAGGGTGACGGTGGATGCGGCCGCTTTCGACGCCGCCATGGCGCAGCAGAAGGAACAGGCGCGCGCTGCTGGCAAGTTCAGGATGGCGGCAAACCTCGATTACGATGGCCCGGCCACCATCTTCCACGGCTACGAGGGACTGGAAAGCAAGGGCCAGGTGCTGGCCCTGTACAAGGACGGCGCACCGGTCAAGGAACTGCACGAAGGCGAAATGGGCGTGGCGGTGCTCGATCACACGGCGTTCTACGCCGAGTCCGGCGGCCAGGTTGGCGACCGCGGCGAACTACGCGCAATGGGTCAGGGTCAGGGTGGCATTCTTGCCGTCGAGGATACGCAAAAGATACAGGCCAGCGTCTTTGGCCACCACGGCGTGGTGAGCACGGGCACACTAAAAGTCGGCGCTAGCGTTACGGCAAAAGTCGACACGGCCGCCCGCGCCCGCACCGTGCGCCATCATTCGGCCACGCATCTGATGCACAAGGCTTTACGCTCCGTGCTTGGCGCCCACGTTCAGCAAAAAGGCTCGCAGGTCGACCCCGACAAGACCCGCTTTGACTTCGCCCACACCCAGCCAATGACGGCGGCTGAAATTGTCCGGGTCGAGCGCATCGTCAATGACGAAATCATCGCCAATGCCGCCACCCAGGCGCGGGTGATGGCGCTGGAAGACGCGCAAAAGACCGGCGCCATGATGCTGTTTGGCGAGAAGTATGGCGACGAGGTACGCGTGCTCGACATCGGCTCGTCGTGCGAACTCTGTGGCGGCATCCATGTGGCGCGCACCGGCGATATCGGCCTGTTCAAGGTGGTCGTGGAATCCGGCGTGGCAGCCGGCGTGCGCCGCATCGAGGCGGTTTGCGGCGATGTTGCCGTGGCCCGCATCCAGCAGCAGCAGGCGCAGCTTGAGGCGGTCGCAGCCGAGATCAAGGCCCAACCCGCCGAAGCCGCCGCGCGCGTGGCGCAGCTTATCGACGGCATGAAGGCACTGGAGAAGGAACTGGCGCGATTGAAGTCGAAGCTCGCTGCTGCGCAAGGTGATGATCTGGCCGATCAGGCCAGCGACGTCAAGGGCGCAAATGGGCTGGTGATTCGGGTTCTCGCGGCCCAACTCGAAGGTGCCGACGCTACCGCCCTGCGCGAAACCATGGACAAACTGAAGGACAAGCTGAAGAGCGCTGCCATCGTGTTGTCCGCTGTCGCTGATGGCAAGGTGTCGCTGATCGCCGGTGTCACCGCCGACTTGACCGCGAAAGTGAAGGCCGGCGAACTCGTGAATATGGTCGCCCAGCAGGTTGGCGGCAAGGGCGGTGGTCGCCCCGACATGGCGCAGGCCGGCGGCACCCAACCCGAAAACCTGGCTACGGCGCTGGCTTCGGTGCCGGCTTGGGTCGAGTCGCGGATTCAATGATTGGAAGGAATCACGTCATGGATAAATTCCAAACCAGGCTGGTCGTTGCGGCGGTCTTGTCCACTCTATCGATTGCCGCCGCCTTCCCCCTCATCTCTGGCTGTGGCGGGGGGGATGATTCGCCGCCCAAGATTGTTACCCGGAAAGCGCCCGGTGGTACGATCACCCAGCGGACTTATAGCGATGGCATGGTCACTTACCAGCGCGAGGGTGGCCCTGAACTCAATAGCGGAAGCCTGCCCAGTGCCGGCTTCGAGCCGATGAGAACCGAGTTTTTTGCGGCAGCGGACAGGGTCGAGGGGGCAAGCAAGGCCGCCGCCGTCGAGCGCGAAAAGCTCACGCCCTCTACGCCGGCGCATCCGCCGACGCCACCGGGCAGCGTCACCCCCCCCTTGACCGGCCCCAAGGTCGACCTGCCAACCCAGATCTACCAGCCGCCCAGTACCCCGTCGGTCTATCAGCCGCCCAGTTCTCCATCGACCTACCATCCGCCCGGCGGCGGCACTTACCATCCCCACTGATTGCGGAGCCGAAAATGACTTTCCTGTTCGGTTTGTTTCGCTTGTCGTGCTTCATGCTCCTGGCGGGTTTATCTTTGGCAGTGCAGGCCCAGACCGGTTCGCCGGCCGATGGTCCGCCGCCCAAGCCGCTGGCCTCTGCTGTTGAACTGCGCCTTGCCGGGGCGCATCGGTTCCGCGTGGGTGTCGTCGTGAACAATGCCGGCGATTTCCCGGACAAGCTCGGCCATCTCGGCACCTTGCTGGGTGACGGCTCGGTAGTGCCGGTAGCCGAGGGTTTTTTCTGGCGCATCGTCATCAACCGCTCGCAGGTGGATGGCCATGCGCTCGGCGACAACCGCCCCCTTGTGACCATCGATATGGTCACTGACGCCCATGGTGCTCTACAGGGCCAAGAGGTGAATTTTAGTTCGCTCGTGCGGGACGACCCCGAAGGGCGCCGGCATTCGCCCTACCTGATGGCCACCGCCATGTCGCTGGGGGGTGTCGCATCGATGGTGCTGCCCGCTGCGGCACTCCGTCAGGGGGCAGCACTGGGTAGCCTGCAAACGACGGTGGCGGGGATTCTGAACTACATGGAACCTGGCGTGAAACTGAGTACGCCGATGCCAACGCTGGTCGTAACCGGTTCCCGGGTCGTTCAAGGCCGGCAGGCCGTGCATGCCACCGCGCGGGGGCCGGTAAGCTTCTTGGCTGCGCTGGGCGCCGCCACCGTGCAGAGCGAATCGCAGGTCGACATCGCCATGGACTCGGGCCTGCCGCTGACCAGCCTGTTGAAACTGAACGGGCGCCTGCCCGCCGGTTACGGGCAAATGGATTTTTCGGTACGGGCGACGCTGCGGCCCTACTGAGACCGCACCGGGGCCTTGGGTTTGTGATCGGATTCCCGCAGCCGCTTTATTCCCCACCAACCCACGATGGCCAGCAGGATCATGCCCCATTGCGCTGGAGAAAGATGAAAGTAGCGCGGATTGCCTGCTTCCGGGCGCAGGAAATCCATCAGAAAACGCGCTGGCGCGTAGAGGGCGATGGCCAGCATGACGTAGAAGCCGGAAAAGCGTGGCTTGCGGTCAAGCCAGAGGAACAAGATGAACAGGCCGAGGGCGAACATGGCCTCGTACAACCCCATGTCGTGCATCCCGACGATACCGCTGTAATCGGCCGGTACCTGATCGGCGTAACTTGTCACCGCGGCTTGTTCCGGCTCGATGCAGTGGCTGAAACGCAGGTCGGGGACGGCCTTTGTCATCCACTGCGGCCATTCGATCGTGTGGTTCTCGACCGGGCGGCAGAAGCGGCCGAGGAAGAAGCGCGTCGCGCTACCCGGATGTTCGTGGTTAATGGTGCAGCCGATGCGGCCAAGAAACCAACCGAAGGCGAGCCCGATCATGATGCAGTCGGCGTAGGGCCAGAAGGGCCGGCGCCGGTGACGGAAGAGCAGTACCAGCGCCGCGGCGCTGAAGGCGAAACCCCCGACGCTGGACAGCCCTCCCGACAGATCAAGGAACAGGCGAGGGTTGGCGAAATACTCGCGTGGATGATAGAAAATCCCGTAACCGATGTGCCCGCCGACCACCACGCCGAGCACGATCCAGAACAATGCTTCATAGAGGATCGAATAATCGAGGCCAAGGCGCCGGGCGCGATGGAGCGCGATCCATTGACCGATAATGATGCCGAGGGCCACCGCGATGCCAAAGCCATAGAGGGTCACCTGCCGTGCCGGAAAAAAGTCGGGCAGCGGCAGGGTGAACTGGATGGTCTGGAAATAGGGAATCAGGGGATGCATCGAAGCTGGCGATCCACAACCGTGGTTTGCCGCCAATCATAGCAACGTAATTCGAATTTGAATCCGCCATGGAAAGAACCGGGCAGCGGCTGATCATCGGTCTGGACGTGGGTTCGATCACCGTAAAGGCGGTCGTGGTCGATGGCGAGAGTCTGGCGATCCTCTGGAGCGACTACCGTCGCCACCATGCCCGCCAGGCCGAACTCGCGCTGCAATTGCTGGAGGATGTCGTGCGCCGTTTCCGCGTTGGAGTGAGCGGTGCTTGCCCGCTCCGGCTCACCGGTTCCGGCGCCGGGCCGCTGACGGCGGTGCTCGGCGGTCGATTCGTTCAGGAGGTTAATGCCGTCACACTGGCGGTGGAGGCCCTTCATCCGGATGCTGGCAGCGTGATCGAGCTTGGCGGCCAGGATGCCAAGATTATCCACTTCTCGACACATAAGCAGACCGGCGAGCGGCGGTCGACGGCGAGCATGAACGACAAGTGCGCCTCCGGTACCGGTGCGACCATCGACAAGTGCCTGTCCAGGGCGGGGCTGACGCCAGATGATGTGGCCCGCCTGCATTTTCGGGAAGAGAACCTGCATCGTGTTTCCGCCAAGTGCGGCGTATTCGCCGAAACCGACATTGCCAATCTGGTGAAGTCCGGCGTGCCCGCCGACGAGATTGTCTGCTCGCTGGCAGATGCCATCGTGATGCAGAACCTGTCGGTGCTTGCGCGGGGCAGCACCTTGCGCCCCAAGGTGCTGTTGCTCGGCGGCCCTAACCGCTACCTGCCGGTATTGCAGGAGTGCTGGCGGCTACGCATCCGGCAAAGTTGGCAGGAACGCGGTTTCGACTGGCCGGATCAGCCGCTGGAGGAACTGATTTTGATACCGCCCACTGCCACCCTCTACGCCGCCTACGGTGCCGCACTGCACGGTTTGCGGGAGCAGGCCGCAATCGGCATGTTTCGGGGTCTCGAAGCCTTGCGTGATTTCATTGCCCGTGGCCGCCGGATCGCCTTGAGTGCAGCAGCAGGGCCGCCGCTGGTCCGGGATACGGCCGAACTGGCAGATTTCCTGCGGCAATATTCACCACCGCTTTTTGTTCCCCGCCCTTTCCCGTCCGGAGGCATCGTTGCCGGCTATCTCGGCTTCGATGGCGGATCGACATCGTCGAAGTGCGTACTGATTGACGCGGCTGGCGAGGCCGTGCTGAAGATCTATCGCCTTTCGGGCGGCAATCCGCTGCAGGATATGAAGGCAATGCTCGGCGAACTGCGTGCGCGGGCCGCTGCCGTGGGCTCGACGCTGCGCATCGACGGCTTCGGCGTCACCGGCTATGCCGCCGACGTGCTGGCAGCCGCCTTGCGCGCTGACGTCAATGTCGTCGAAACCGTGGCGCACATGCGCGGCGCCAGCCACTATTTTCCCGAGGTCGATGTGGTCTGCGATATCGGCGGGCAGGACGTCAAGGTACTGATGCTGCGAAACGGGGAGCTGAGGGATTTTCGTCTTTCGACCCAGTGCAGCGCTGGCAACGGCATGATGCTGCAGGCCATGGCGGAGCAGTTCGGCGTACCAGTCGCGGATTATGCCGAGCACGCCTTTCGGGCCGAGTTCGCGCCCCGCTTCAACCAGGGTTGTGCCGTGTTCCTCGACACCGATCGTGTGAACTTTCAGCAGGAAGGGTTTGCCCGCGAGGAGTTGATGGCCGGGCTGGCCCAGGTACTGCCGAAAAACGTATGGCAATACGTGGCACGAATTCCGCGGCTGGCGGAACTGGGGCGGTGTTTCGTGCTGCAGGGCGGCACCCAGAGCAACCTGGCGGCGGTGAAGGCGCAGGTCGACTACATCCGCGAACGGGTACCTGACGCCGACATCCGGGTGCATCCCCACCCCGGCGAGGCCGGGGCCATCGGGGCCGCGCTGGAGGCGCAAAGGGTGGTGCGACGGCGCGGCAGTACGACTTTTGTCGGTCTTGATGCGGCAATTTCACTCGCCTATGTCAGCCGCAATGATGCCGACACCCAATGTTCGCTTTGCGCCAGCCGTTGCCCGCGCACCTTCATCGATACCCACACACCCGATGGTTTCGGTGCGCGCCATGTCGCCGGCTTTGGCTGCGATAAAGGCGAGGTAGATAGCTTGACCGCCTTGCGGGAAAGGCAGCGGGCGCGTCGCCAGCAGGGTCGCCGGCCGCCGAATCTCGTGGCGTACGAGGCGCGGCGGTGTTTTCGACACGACGACGATCAGGAGGCCTTGCCCAGTCGCGGCCTCACCCGCAGTAATGCTGCGACACAGGCCTGGCGAGGTTCGCTGCGGATCGGCATGCCGAAGGCGCTGGGCTTGTGGAGTATTGCGCCATTCCTTCGCGCTTATTTCGAGACGCTCGGCATTGCCGCTGGCAACCTGATATTCAGCGATGACACCTCCGAGCGCCTTTTCGCCGTGGGTGGCAAGTACGGTTCGAACGATCCCTGCTTCCCGGCGAAAGTGGCCCAGGCGCATATCCATAACCTGCTGTTTCCCGCGCCTGGCGTACGTGAACCGCTCCATTTCCTGTTTTTTCCGACGCTTACCCATTTGCCCAATTTTGTGGCGCCGGTAATCGACAATGCCTGTTGTCCGGTGGTGAGCGGCACACCCAACGTGATTCGTGCCGCCTTCACCAAGGAGAACGATTTCTTTGCCCGGGCCGGCATCGATTATGTCGACGCTGCGCTCACCATGAACGAGCTCAATCTGCTCAGGGCCCAGTTATTCGCCTGCTGGGGCGCGCGGCTGCGGGTGACGGCCGGCGAAAGTGATTTCGCCGTCGGGCAAGGGTGGCGGGCGCTGGATCGCTTCCACAAGGACATGGAAGCCCGGGGACGGCGGCTGATCGAGCAACTCGAACGCGATGATCGCATCGGCATTCTGCTGCTTGGTCGTCCCTATCACAGCGATCCGGGTATCAACCACGAGGTGACCGAGGCACTACAGGCGCTTGGTTATCCCGTTCTGTCGATCCGCTCGATCCCCAAGGATACGGCTTGGTTGACGCATCATTTTGGTGCGGATCTTGCCGCCGGAACCATCGACAGCCCGCTGGATATTCGCGATGTCTGGCCGGAGAACTACAGCGTCAATTCGACGCAGAAGGTGTGGGCGGCCAAGTTTGCCGCGCGCCATCCCAACATCGCGGTACTCGATCTTTCCAGTTTCAAGTGTGGCAACGATGCACCGGTCTACGGTCTGATCGACCGCATCCTTACCCTCTCGCGCACGCCCTTCGCCAGTTTGCACGACATTGATGCCAATCGGCCGGCGGCATCGATCGCGATGCGCCTGCGGACCTTCGCGCAGGCACTGCGTCGGCGCGAGGAGCAGCTACAGGATGCGCAACGCGAGCGGCGGCGCGAAGCATGCCGGGACATGCCGCAGTATCGCGAACACATCGACAAGCGCTTCGTCGACGCCGAGCGGGCCACCACCACCCTGCTGATGGCGGGCCTGACCATTGCTCAGGACCAGCTATTCACTGCCGCGCTGCGGGGGCTCGGTTTCCGGGCCGTGACGCTCGATCCGCCCGATAACGAGGCATTGCGCATCGGCAAGGAATTCGGCAACCGCGGGCAGTGCAATCCGACCTACTTCATGGTCGGCAACCTGCTCAAATTTCTGCGCCAGTTACGCGACGTTGAGGGGGTGCCTGTGACGGAGATCGTGCGGCGCTACGTCTTCATTACGGCCGCCGCCTGCGGCCCCTGCCGCTTCGGCAGCTACCTGACCGAATACCGCAAAGCACTGCACGATGCCGGTTTCGAAGGATTTCGCGTGCTCACGCTGTCGCAGACAGCCGGTTTGCATCAGCAGGTCGGCGAAGGCGGTGGTTTTCGCATGTCCCTGCGGGCTTTCCTGCGCGTATTCGAGGCCTTCGTCATCGGCGATCTGCTCAACCTGCTAGCCTACCGGATCCGCCCCTATGAAATCGAGCCCGGCGCGACCGATGTCGCCGTCACCCGTTGCCGCGAGCTGCTGGTCGCAGCCTTCGAGAAGCAGCGCCCGCTGACGCTAGCGCTGTGGCGTTGCCGGCAACTGCTGCTGCGAGTGGCGGTTGATCGCAGCCGGATCAAGCCGCGGGTGGCGATCATCGGTGAATTCTGGGCGATGACGACCGAAGGCGATGGTAACTACCGGTTGCAGCGCTTGCTCGAAGCGGAAGGAGCGGAGGTGGAAATTCAGACGTTCACCTCCTGGATGCTCTACGTGATTTGGCAGGGTCGCTTCGACACTGCGGTGCGTCGCCCACTTCAACAGGCCGACGGCGGCCGGCGTGGCTTGCGCGGCGTCAATGTAGCGGCGCGATTGGCGCGACTGGTGCTGGCGGAGCGGCTGTTGCGCGGCGGATTCGCCGTATATGCGCGGCTGCTCGGGCTGCGCGACTACCATCTGCCCGACATGGACGAGATTGCACGTATTGCCCATCCGCATTACAACAACCACATTCGGGGCGGCGAAGGTCATATGGAGGTCGGCAAGCTGATCGACAACGTGGTTCACGGCAAGGTCGGCATGACCCTCAGCATCAAGCCATTCGGCTGCATGCCGTCGAGCGGCGTCTCCGACGGGGTGCAGTCGCTGATCACCGAGCGGCATCCGCAGGCGCTTTTCCTGTCGGTGGAAACTACCGGCGATGGCCGGGTCGGCGTGCATAGCCGCATCCAGATGCAATTGCACAAGGCGCAACAGCGGGCACGGGCCGAGGTGTTTGATGTGCTCGACAAAGCGGGATTGGACGAGGTGGAGTACCGCTTGCGACTCGCCGCTACAGACTGGTCGCGCGACCCACTCCACCGCAGCCCGCGCCGTGCGGGCTGCACTGCGGCGGATCTGGCGCTCGAAATAGCGGCTATCCGAATTTTGTGATTGATATTTTTAAAGCATATTTCAATGCGGGAGATGTCCGCGCGATGTTCATCGGGAATAAATTCGCACATGGAATTTTCGTTGACTTCAACACGACCCATAGAAGTCATTCGGCCCTTGATGTCATGACAGTCTGCAATATAGGTTATCTGACGGTACAACGATAAGTGCATGCTCTGGCGAAAGTTATTGGGTGGTTTGGAAAGCAGGCAATCAACTATGTTGCCATTCTTGCCGTCGTGGTTGCTGGCTTTTTCATATACGGCGAATGGTTTCGTCTGGAGGAAGTCGCCGGGCAGTTGGCGCAAATGCGAGCAGGTCTGGAAGAAGCGAAAAAGGCGATTGTCGGTATCAATGCCAAAGTCAATGCCGAGACCCGATCCGCGGCGAATAATTTGCAGGCTGTTGCCGATGAGGCTGATCGGCATCTGAAAGAACTGGAAGGCCGCCGGCAGAAGACATGGGATGACCACCCCCTTGAGAGAAAACTTCACTTCTCTCCTGCGTATCTCGAAATTCTCAAATTGGATTTTGAAATCGACGCACGGAGGCAGCAAGTCAAAGCAATAAAAAGTACCGCAGTTTATTCGCAGGCTAGCGCGGCTTTGCGGCAGCAGGAAGCGGCGCTTATTACCGCAATCAAAGCGCAGATCGTGAGTGCCAACGGTGTGATCGCTCAATGGCAGGCGTTGGTCAATAACAACCCGAAATTCGTGAAGATCCCGTTTACGCCCCAATACAATCAATTACAGAATTTGATGGGGCAACATGCCGGGCTAACTGCTAACCGGGCGGACCTGGACAGGCGGTTGGCGTTAGTACAAAGCGCCATAAAGTTGAAGCAAGCGAACTTGCAACAAGCGATGAGGCATTTGAATGTCTTCAAGATCGATCAATCGTCTCAGGATAAGCAATTGATCGATCTGATGAATGAAATAGCGACCAAGGAAGTCTGGCTGGCCGAGAGTTGGATCGGGAAGTATGTGAACCCGCGTGCGCCGCTCGCTGCAAGTATTTTGCTCGGGGCTCTCTTGTTGCCGTTCGCGATCAGATTGTGCTTCTATGGCCTGGCCCACCTCATATCCAAGGCTGCCGCAGTGGTGCTGTTGCCTGGCGTCAGTGGTTTGCTCGGTGCTGTTCCCGGAAGTAGCTCGGCCAACGGGAAGATTTCCGACACTTCGATAACCCTTCAGATTGCTCCGTCATGGGAGTTGCTGGTCCAGCAGAGTATTACGCGGGAAAATACTGAAAACTGCACAAAGAGTCAGCAGCTTTTTCTCTCTTGGAAGTATTGGTTTGCCAGTCTTGTCACAGGCATGTTCAATCTCACGAAACTGCGGCCATTTGAGGGAACGCAAGACGTTCAAATCAAACTTACGGTGCCGGCCGATGCCCCTTTCGATGAAATCGGCATGATCAGCCTGCCCGCGGGGACCGCGATAGTGCTCCATCCGCATTTCCTTGTCGGGATCCTGCAACGCCAGGATCAACCGCTCCGCATTGAGTCTCTTTGGCGGTGGGGCTCTCTTCATGGCTGGCTTACGTTGCGGTTCCGCTACTTCGTATTTCATGGTCCGACAGCGTTGATTGTCAAGGGTGGCCGGGGTGTTCATGTAAATCAGGTCAGGGTCGAGGGGAGCGACATCGATCAGGCGCAGGTGTTGGGCTTTAGCGCGAACCTCGAGTACAGGATGCGGCGGGGCGGCACCCTCGTCGAGTATTTCCTCGGTAAGCAATCCCTGTTCAAGGATCGGTTCAAGGGTGATGGTTTCTACATTTCTCAGGAAATCCCGACTTGGGGTGGTACGAGGAAATTTTTCGGCAAGGGCTGGGAAGGGGTGGTTGATGCGGGCCTCAAGGCGTTTGGATATTGAGGCCAGCGTTCGACGGTTCGCTTTTGCTCCTCATCGGGTTGCGGCTCGCGTCATCCGCAACAAGCGCCCGGCGGAATGAGGGTCGCTTGGCATCTTGGTGTCCTGCGACTTCCTGTTCATGGAGAGCGATAGAATTCCGCCATGAGCTCACCTATCTGGAAACCCAACGTCACTGTCGCCGCGCTGATCGAACGCGATGGCCGCTTTCTGCTGGTCGAAGAAGAAACCGAGGATGGCCTGCGCTTCAACCAGCCGGCGGGTCATCTCGACGAGGGCGAGTCGCTGGTCGCGGCCTGCGCCCGCGAGGCGATGGAAGAAACCGCGCATCTGTTCGAGCCGACCGCGCTGGTGGGGGTTTATCAATGGCAACGGCCGCAAGGCGACATTACTTACCTGCGGTTTTCCTTTGCCGGAAAAGTCGGCGCTAGCGACACGGCACGCCCGCTCGATGTCGGCATCGTCCGCGCCGTGTGGCTGACGCCCGCTGAAATCGAGGCAAGCGTGGCGCGCCATCGCAGCCCGCTGGTATGGCGTTGTGTGCAGGACTACCTGTCCGGACGTCGCTTTCCCCTTGACCTCATTAGCACCTGGGCCTGATGCGCTGGCTGGCCGTCCTGGCATTTTTGCCGTTGTGGCTGCACGCGACCAACGCCCAAGCCGAGGAGGCGGTGGACGTCTGTTTCAATTACAGTTGCGCCGCCCAGGAAACCGTGGTGTTCTCCAGTCCGCGCCTGGCCTGGATGCGCGAGATGCTGGCGGCGGCCAATTCGTCGGCACGCGAGCGGGCCTTGCTGGCCGTAATTGTCGGCCAGCTCTATGGCTGGGCGGCGGAGCAGACGCCGATCGGCAATGACCGTGCCGGCAATTACAACGACGGCGGCATGCCGGGGCAGATGGACTGTATCGATCATTCGACCACCACGACGCGCCTGCTCAAGATGATCGAGGATCGCGGCTGGCTGCGCTTCCATCGCGTGCTGGAGCCCGTGCGGCGATCATTCCTGGTGACCCAGCATTTCAGCGCGGCGCTCGAGGATCTGGGCGATGGCGTCAGCGTGATTCGCATCGACGAAGAGAAACGTACCTGGGTGGTCGATAGTTGGTACGCCGACAATGGCAAACCGGCGTGGGTCGCGCCGCTGGATGAATGGGAGCGGGATGATGGACCGGATTTCTAAGAAAGCCAGTGTGGTCGTTGGCATGTCCGGCGGGGTTGATTCCGCCGTCGCCGCGCTGCTACTCAAACGCGCCGGGCACAAGGTGGTCGGCCTCTTCATGAAGAACTGGGCGGACGACGACACCGAAGACTATTGCTCCTCGCGCCAGGATCTGATCGATGCCGCCGCCGCTGCCGATGTGATCGGCATCGACCTCGAGGTAGTGAATTTTTCCGCCGAGTACAAAGAGCGGGTCTTCGCCGACTTCCTCGCCGAATATCAGGCCGGGCGCACGCCCAACCCCGATGTGCTGTGCAATTCCGAAATCAAGTTCAAGGCCTTCCTCGACCATGCGTTACGTCTCGGCGCCGACAGGATCGCCACCGGTCACTACGCCCAGGTGCGCGAGTTTCTTGGTGAGTTTCAGTTGCTGAAAGCCGAGGACGGCACCAAGGATCAGAGCTATTTCCTCTATCGCCTCAACCAGGCGCAGTTGGCGAAAACACTGTTTCCCGTCGGCCATCTTTACAAGCGCGATGTGCGCAAGATCGCTGAGGAAGCCAGCCTGCCCAACCACGCCAAGAAGGATTCGACGGGCATCTGCTTCATCGGCGAGCGGCCTTTCCGCGAGTTTCTTTCCCGCTACCTGCCGAAGCAGCCGGGCGAGATTCGCCGCCTCGACGACGAGCGCGTTATCGGTCATCACGAGGGACTGATGTACTTTACCCTGGGGCAGCGCGAGGGTCTCGGCATCGGTGGCGTCAAGGGCGCGCCCGAAGAGCCATGGTTCGTTGCCGCCAAGGACATGGCGGCGAACGTGCTTTATGTCGTGCAGGGCCACGCGCATCCGGCGCTGCTGCGCGATCGCCTGACCGCGGCCAAGCTGTCCTGGATTTCGGGCAAGCCGCCGCACCCGCACTGGGTTTATGCCGCCAAGACGCGTTACCGCCAGCCGGATGCCGCCTGCGCCATCGA
>JFJP01018698.1_pt1 | contig 18979 bp, 15 predicted proteins | sample 431651 | NCBI WGS metagenome assembly JFJP01 (sample SAMN02602958, study PRJNA72255) | Microbial mat metagenome, whole genome shotgun sequencing project. | biome: fresh water; feature: sink hole; material: water; isolation source: purple microbial (photo- and chemosynthetic) mats found in...
TTAGATAGTTCAAGGCCCCGCTCAGGCCGTATGCCTTGGATTCATCAAACGGGGTGGCGGCATCCGCCGGATCGAAGTCCACCTTGCCCTGGTCATCCCGGCGGAGGACGATGATGCCGTCCTCCGGATTCTCAAGGGTGATCGTGGATACGTCTTCGGGGGTGATGTCCAGCAGGGCGGTATCGAGCCAGCGGCTGGGCTGGGCGCTGGCCTCGTTCATCGCATCGCCGATGAGATAGACCGCCGGATCGCCCTTTATGGCAACATATCGCCCGTCCGGGATGCTGCCATACGGTGAGGCTTGCGCGCCCTGTGTCTGCCGGGTTGCGCCCATGGCCAGTGTGACGATCTCGTTGGCACCCGCTTTCAGGGTGAGGTTGACGACCGAGTCGGAGGAAAAACCCATCTTCTGACGTTGTGCATCGTTGGCCTTCACCACCTGGCCAATCTTGAGGTCGGCCAGTTTGATCATGAATTGCTTGACCGTCTCGAAATTGGCCGGGTAATTATACCGTTCCGGCAACACCCAGCCGTTCTCGGTACGAACCACCCGCACGGTGTCGGAGCCGGTGGCAATGCGGATTTCGTCCACGGCGTTGATGGCCAGCTTCGGCAGGAGTTTGCTGCCCATCCATGCCGCCTTTTTCGGTTGTGGTCCGGAGAGCATCCAGGCCAGGGAGGCGAGAACCGCCCCGGCTGCAACGAGGGTCCCTATCTGTTTATTCTTCATCATGGTTTTCCTATCTTCTACGTTTTGTTGAAGGGTTACGAACGTTTTCGGCGGATTCCATAAAGAATCCCGCCGATACCGACCAGCAGGGGCATCAGGGCGATGTTGATCGTCTTGACTTTGATGCCAAGCGTTTCAATATCGCTGCGCAGGTTCTTGCGCACCTCCTTGAGTTGCTTGTTGATCTCGAACTCACGCTGTTGGAACTTTTCAATCGCGGCGATCTGACTATCGCTCAGGATCGTGCGCTTGTCGTCAGCCTTGCCAGCCTGCAACTGCTCGAGTTGCTGCCGGGCCTCCCGCAGGCTGGCTTCAAGCTTGGCTTCCTCTTCACGCCAGCGGTTGATCGCCTTGGCCTCGATCTTGTCGACGCGGGTGAAGGGGCGGTTGTCTCCGCTGCGGGAGCGGATGCTGATCAAGTCGCTGCCCCCGGACAGGGTATCGATCACATTCGCGAAGAACGACAGGTTGTCGTTCAATGGTCGATTCACGGCACCGAATATCGTCCGCATGGACTCGACACAGATCGGATCGAAAAGGATATCCACATCGGACACGATCACCACGGTACTCTCGCCAGCGGTCAGCGGGGCGGCGTTGGTGGCAGGGGCCTCCTCGCCCTCGGCTGCTGCCGGACGTCCCTCGGGAAAGGCGGTCTGGAACTTGCCCGCCACCTGGATGGCCAGGTGCTGGGACGGCGGCAAAACTCTCACGGACGGCACGGCCACCGCCACGCACCACCATGGCTCCGACGCTGCCGCTCTGGGCGGAGGCGGTAATGAGCGGGGTGACTTTGAGCTTGCCGCTCGTCTTGTCCTGCAGGACGCCGGCAAAGGCACCGCGGAGGGTCTGCAGTCCTGCCGTCATGATGTTGTCCTTGCCAAGGTTGGCTTGGCCATAGGTCACCACCACCGGGTTGTTCTCGATCCCTCCCTCGGGCGTCTGCATGGGCGTTGCGGCACTGTAATCGGCCAGCACCTGGGCGGGCGAATAGCCGATGCCCCACGCCTTGAACAGGGTCGATAGGTCAGAGTCGATCGATGGCATCCCGTAGGGCGAGGCGTTGCCGCCTTCCTGATCGGCGACGCTGATCGGGTCGACAAAGATCAGGGCACGCCCACCGCGCAGGATGTGCTGATCGATCGCGAATTGCGCCAGCGGGGAAAGGGCCTTTGGATGCACCACCACCAGCACATCGATATCCTCGTCGATGCCCGCTTCTGGATTGTCCAGTTGACGCACGTCGGCGTCTTTCCTGATTTCCTGGAAGGCGATCCAGGCGGGTGTCGGCGGTTGCATCATCGGCATGCCCGGCATCATCTGCGAGCCACCGCCGCCCAGCACGGGCAGGCTGCTGATCACGCCGATAACTGTCTTTTTCGGATTGGTGACCTGGTTGATCATCCGGCTGATATTGAACTCCAGCATCTGCTGCAGACGCGGATCGAGGGCAGGCATCACCGCCTCTGTACTGCCGGCGACGGCGACCAGACCGAAGTACAAGGGTTGGCCGAGCACCTCGACCGCGGCCCCGGCAATTCCGTATTTGCGGGCCCATTCCTCCTCGTCGGAGTCCGGTTTCGGGTCAACCTTCTCGATGATGATGTTCCCGTTGCCGGCAATGCGGTACTCGGTCAGCAGATCCTCGACCTGCTTGGCGTAGGTACGCAGGCTGGAGGGAACCCTCGCGTTGCTGCTGTTGAAAAACAGCTTCAGCGTGACGGGCTGATCCAGCTTACCGAGCAGGTTGCGTGACCCCTCGGAGAGGGTGTACAGTTTTGCTTCGGTTAAGTCGACCCGTAGGCGCAGGGTCCGGATGATCACGTTGGCGGCACCCAGGACAACAGCCAACGCCAGCAGGGCGATGGCTCCGCGTCCGATGCCTGATAATGTGTTTTTGACTCCATTGCTCATGATATAGCTAATCCTTTCGTTGCTTGGTTCAGATTCAGGCCCCCTTGCGGCTGTCGAGGGCGATGTGCGCGGCCGTCAGCATGAAGACCGTGACACTGACGTAATAAGCGATATCCCCCAGATCCACCACCCCGCGCTTGATGGCGTCGAAGTAGGGCATGAAACTGAGGGACGCGACGGCATTGACCACCACCGCCGGTGCCCAGCGGGAGAAGAATCCGGTAATCGGTTCCCATCCCGCGAGTAGCAGGACGAAACAGCCCGAGAGTGCCAGCACGAAGCTGATCACCTGGTTGCGCGTAATGGCCGAGGTCAGCACGCCCACCGCCACATAGGCACCCGCCAGCAGGACGGCACCCAGGTAGCCGCAGAACACCGTGCCGCCATCCGGACTGCCCAGGTAGATGATGGTTCCCGTCATCGGGATCACCGTCAGCAATACGCACAGGGCGATGAACAGCCAGGCTGCCAGGAACTTGCCGATCAAGGCCTGGGTCAGCGTCAGCGGCATCGTCAGCAGCAGTTCAATCGTGCCGCTGCGGCGCTCTTCGGCCCAGAGTCCCATGGTGGCGGCCGGCACCAGCAGCAGGAAGACCCACGGCATCCAGAAGAAGAACGGCTCCAGGTCAGCCACCCGCCGCCCGTAGAAGTCGCTGACTGCAAACGTCAGGAACCCGGTCAGCAGGAGGAAGACGATCATGAAGACATACGCCACGGGCGACTCGAAGTAGGCCTTGAGCTCGCGGCGGAAGATGGTGCAGGTGGTGTTGATCCCATTACTCATTTAGCGTTCCTCCCCGATGGTCAGTTTGCGAAAGACATCATCCAGCCGCCCGGTGCTGCTCATGGCCTTGAGTTCGGCAGGGGTGCCATTGGCGACCACCTGGCCGCGGGCGATGATCACGGCGCGGGAGCAGACCGCGTCCACTTCCTCCAGGATGTGCGTGGAAACGATGATCACCTTCTCGGCGGACATCGCCTGGATCATCTCCCGGACGACGAACTTCTGGTTCGGATCCAGCCCGTCAGTGGGTTCGTCCATGATCAGCACGGCGGGATCATGCAGGATCGCCTGCGCGAAGCAGGTGCGCTGGCGGTAGCCTTTCGACAGCGTGCTGATCGTCTGGTTGCGAACCCCGTCGAGATGGCATTTGCGCAGCGAGGCATCGACCCGATCCTCCAGTTCGCTGCCCCGGTAGCCACGGATGCTGCCGGTAAAGCGCAGGAAGCCGGTCACACTCATCGAGCTGTAGGCTGGTGCATTCTCGGGCAGGTAGCCGATCTGGCGCTTGACGCCGACCGGATCCTCGGCAACGTTGCATCCGCCGACCCATGCCGTGCCCTCGGTGGGGGGCAGGAAGCCGGTGATCATGCGCATGGTGGTGGTCTTGCCGGCGCCGTTCGGCCCGAGGAATCCCAGGACTTCGCCCTTGGAAACCTCGAACGAGACGCCGCGTACCGCTTCGATCTGACCGAAGCGACGGTGACGGGGTCAGGCATACGTTCTCCTTGGTTCTGGTTCATGTTCAGCATTACAAATCGTGTTCCTTGATCTTGCGCTGGATCGTGCGGCGTGATAGGCCCAGCTCGTCCGCCGTCAGCGTCCGGTTTCCATTATTGCGGGTGAGCGACTGCTGCAGCACAGCCCGCTCGATATCAGCGAGGGTCATGTTGGACGGGGCCTCGAAGTTCGTTTTCTCCGGCTTGGCGGCATTCCGGATGTTCAGCGAGAGACTGCCTGCATCCAGCACGGAGGATTTGTTGATCACGATCGCCGATTCAATCGCATTGCGTAGCTGGCGCACATTTCCGGGCCAGTGAAAGGCTTCCAGAGCGGCATAGAACGAGGGGGCGATGTCATGGATCGTGCGTCCGTGTTCGGCGCAGACCGTGGCGACAAAATGATCGGCCAAGGCCCGGATGTCGCCCTTGCGCTCGCGTAGCGGCGGGATGGTTAGCTCGACCACATTCAAACGGTACAGCAGATCCTCGCGGAACCGCCCCTCACTGACGCACTGCGCCAGCGGACGGTTCGAGGCGGAAACGACCCGCACGTCAACATGCACCGGGGTATTCCCTCCAGCCCGCATCACTTCACGCGTCTCGAGCACCCGCAGCAGCTTGACCTGTACCTCGGCAGGCGCATCGGCAATCTCATCCAGGAATAGCGTCCCGCCATCAGCCCGCTCAAACGCCCCCCGATGCTGGCGGAACGCTCCGGTGAACGCGCCTTTTTCGTGACCGAAAAGCTCCGAGACCAGCAGTGATTCGGTAAATGCCCCGCAGTTGACCGCGACAAACGGACTATCCGCCCGGGTTCCATCATAATGCAACGCCCGCGCAATCAGCTCCTTGCCCGTGCCGCTTTCGCCATGGATCAGCACCGTGGCGGTGGTATCAGCCAGCGTATGCACCTGCTCCAGCAGTTCGATCATGCGAGGATCCTCGACCGTGATCGTGCCGGACCCGAACTGCTGGCGTGCCGAGGATTCAAAGTTCACCACCCGCTTGCGCAGGCGTGCCGTTTCCGCAGCCCGTTTAAGCTTGGCCTGCAGGTCATCAAGATCAAGGGGCTTGGTGATATAATCGTAGGCACCTGACTTAATGGCGCGGACACTGGAGGAGACCGATCCGTAGGCGGTCATGATGATGACCGGCAACTTGGGGTTGATCTGCAGCAGACGTTCAAGCACATCAATCCCGTCGATATCCGGCAGCACCAGATCCGTCAGCACCAGATCAAAATCCCCGCGACGAAAGGCGACCAGCCCGGCCTCGCCGCCGTCGACCGCCGTCACCGCCATGCCGGCATCCTCTGCCGCCTCGCTTACGGAAGCCCGCCCGTCAGGATCATCCTCGATAATAAGAATACGAATATTTTCCATAGGTTTGCGCATTTGATAGCAACAATCGTGCCAAATTGGCTAATTCGTAAAATTCCGACTAGAAACCGGTGCAACAAGTCCGTTCTGCTGCTGAATAATGTTCGCCGCTTGCCTTAAGGCCGTCTATCCTGCAGTACGGGTGCGACATCTTGTCGCGCCCTGTGACGGGTTGTCGCTAAAACCGTTCCATCTTCCGGCGCTCACAGCAGGCACTTCTCCAGTACATCCTTTTTGCCTGTGTTATGCCTTTTTCGGTGTTGATGCCTTTTTCGGTTGACTCGGAGGCTGCTTTGCTTAGTGTATCGCATTGATCAGTTGAATCACGATTTCTACCGGTTGTGGATTTGCACTGTCGTGAACCTGCGATTCGGTGGCACAAACTAAGGAGACGACGATGGCGACGTTCGGCTATAGCGATACCCCTCTTCTTCCCGGCGGCAAATGGCACGTACACGATGGCAACCGTCCGCAACCGCGCGTCGTCACCCCCGCTCGCGTGCCAGGCGGTGCCCCGAGCGATGCTGTGGTGCTGTTTGGAGGCGGCGATCTTTCAGGCTGGCAATCGGTCAAAGGTGGCGATGCGGACTGGGATATCATTGGCGACACCATGCGCGTTAAACCCGGCGCAGGCGATATCCGCACCAAGGCACGCTTTGGGGACTGTCAGCTCCACGTTGAATTTTCCTGTCCTGCCGAGATCAAGGGCGAGGGCCAGGGCCGCGGCAATAGTGGCGTATTCCTGATGGGCGTGTACGAAGTTCAAGTTCTCGACGGATACGGAAACCCAACCTACGCCGATGGTATTACCGCTAGCCTTTATGGAGAATACCCGCCGCTGGTGAACGCCTGTTCCTGCCCCGGTGACTGGCACACCTACGACATGCTCTGGACCGCGCCACGCTTCGACGGTGTCAACTTGGTGTCGCCTGCCTACCTGACCCTTATCCACAATGGTGTGGTGGTACACAATCACGTGGAGGTTATGAGCCCTACAGGCCATCGTGACGTTTATTCGTACAAAGCTCATGCGCCAGCAGGCCCGTTGAAGTTGCAGGATCACGGAGACCTGGTTAGCTTCCGCAATATCTGGTACCGGCCCATCGGGTGCTACGACGAGGTTTAGGCCACGGTGATGGCGTTGGCCGTATCGCCGTCAGGCGATGCGCACAAGAAGAATGGGTGTATTGGTTTGATTGCGAGTGTTCAATGGTTTCTGTGGGTCCTGCTGGCTGCCGTGGCGGGGCTTGGTCCGTGGCTTTTCGGGGCCTGGGAAATGTGGTGGTTCTGGCCCTTTGCTGGCATGTTGGCGATGGCGGTGGCGGTGGCGGGCCTGCTGGTGCTGTTAGGTGGTGTGCCCTCGTCTGCCATTAACCCATGGCGGGTGAGGGGGCTGTTGGTGTTGCCCTTCCTGGCCTATGCCATCTGGAGTGGCTGGCAAAGTCCGGTGTTCATGGATGCCGAGCGTGCGGTGCTGTTGCATCTCAGCGGGGTGACAGTCGCGGTGCTGGTGGCGATATGCCTGAATCCCATCCAGCAGGCCTGGCTTTTCAAATTCCTGTTCTGCAGTTTGGCCGCGATGGCCGGTTATGGGGTGGTCAACCACCTGGTATGGGAAAGTCGGCTGGTCCTGTGGATGCCGCGGTATGATCAATATGCGGGTCGGGCAACCGGTTGCTATTATTGTCCGGATCACTTTTCCGGTGCCATGGAACTGCTCTTCTGCATAAGTGCAGGCATCCTGCTGGACCGGGCCTCGCGAGGTTGGTTTTGGCGGAGTCTGGCGTCCGTTGCCGGGGTGCTGGCGGTGGTCGGTGTGCTCCTAAGTAAATCACGGGGTGGGGGCGCTACGCTGGTGGTCCTCTGTGGGGTCATCCTGGTGTGGGGTTTTGTCCAGTGGCCGCCGCAGGTGCGTTGGTCGTGGCGATTGGTGATGGTTTCCGGCTCGCTACTGATGCTGGGGGCCGCCCTGATGTGCTACCCGATCTATGGAACGCGTTTTGTTACCTATGGCGGGCTTCACCTGGTGAACTCCACGCAAGCGCAACCGGTGAAGGAGCAGATCATCTACAAGTTGCAGCGGACCTGCCGGGGACGCATGTTTGCGGGGGCCTGGCGTGCCTGGAAGCAGTCCCCATGGCAGGGGATTGGTGCTGGCATGCACCAGCATCTCTGGCCTCAGGTTGCCGCTTCGACGGATGGCGATCGCGACGGCTGCGTCTGGCCAACCCTTGTCAACGACGAGTTTCATTCGTATGAGGTCCATGGCGATTGGTTGCAACTGCTGGAGGAATATGGCGTCATTGGCTTCTCGCTTTTCCTTGCTCCGTTTTTCGGTTTGGTGGCATGGCTGCGGCAGCGCCTTCGCCAGGAATCGGAGGCATGGCAGTGGGATGCCACGCGGGGTCGTTTCCCTTTCTCTTTTTCGGCATGGTTGGCGTTGGCGGCGATGACGTTTCATTCACTGGGGGATTTCAACCTGCAAATGCCGGGAACCACATGGATCCTGGCCGCGCTGCTGGGATGCGGGGTGGTTGCTGGTCGCGAACAGCGAGTATAGCGTTTTATCATTTTTATCATTTACGGATCCGATACGTGCTGGTATAAACGGACCTCATTGTTTTAAGTTCGTCGGTGTTTGGTTAGGCGGCGCTGCCGCAACGGTGTTTAACAAGGTAGAATGGAGGCTCTGATGAAGTCGTTTTTCCCCAAGATTGGTAATATTGCATATGAAGGGCGGAAATCCAAGAATCCGCTGGCGTTCAAGGTTTATAACCCGGAAGAAAAGGTTGCTGGCAAGACCATGCGCGAGCATCTCCGGTTTTCTGTGGCTTACTGGCATACGATGAAGGGGACGGGGTCGGATCCGTTTGGTGGTGCCACGTTGCTGCGTCCCTGGAATAGCGCCAGCGATCCCGTCGAGGCTGCCGAAGACACGATGCGGGCAGCCTTTGAATTTTGCACCAAATTGGGCGTGGATTATTACGCCTTTCATGACCGTGATATCTGTCCCGAGGGCAGCACGTTGTCGGAATCGAATGCCTGGCTGGATCGGGTGGTCGCCTTGGCCAAGACGCTGCAGGGCGACACCGGGCTGAAATTGCTTTGGAATACCTCCAATATGTTCAGTCACCGCCGGTTCGCGAATGGTTCTGCAACGAATCCCGATGCCGCCGTGTTTGCCTATGGTGCGGCACAGGTCAAGAAGATGTTGGAAGTGGGCCTTGAGCTGGGCGCGACCAATTACGTCTTCTGGGGCGGGCGCGAAGGCTATTCGACCTTGTTGAATACCGACCTGAAACGGGAGCTCGACCACCTCGCTCGCTTCCTGCAAATGGCGGTGGACTATGCGAAGAAAATCGGTTTCACGGCCCAGTTCCTGATCGAGCCCAAACCGAAGGAACCCACGCGTCACCAGTACGATTTCGACTCCGCCACCGTGATCAGCTTCCTCAAGGCTTACGGGCTGCAGGATAGCTTCAAGCTGAACATCGAGAACAACCACGCCACGCTGGCCGCCCACAGCTTCCAGCACGACCTCAAGGTGGCCTCGATCAACGGGATGCTGGGCAGCGTCGATGCCAACCAGGGCGATCTGATGCTCGGTTGGGATACCGATCAGTTCCCCACCGACCTGTACAGCGCCACGCTGGCCATGCTGGTGATCCTGGAACAGGGCGGCATTGCCCCGGGCGGACTGAACTTCGATGCGAAAGTCCGTCGCGAGTCGACCGATCTGGAGGACTTGTTCATTGCCCATATCGGAGCCATGGACACGTTTGCGCATGGACTCAAAGTGGCAGCCAAGTTGGTCAAGGATGGCGTCATCAGCGAGAACCTGAAAACGCGCTACGCCTCTTATGAAAAGGGGATCGGGGCGCAGATCGAGAAGGGTACGGCCACGCTGGAGAGTCTCGAAGCGTATACCCTGGCAAACGGGGAGCCGAAAGCCAAGAGCGGCAAGCAGGAGTTGCTTGAGAATATCCTCAATCAGTATATCCTCGAAACGCGCTAGTCGGAATGGAATCATGCCCCGCGCGGCGTCCAGCCGCCGGGGCTTTTTTTTGCTCTGATCGCGAATACCGGCGGTGAGGTTTGCGATGGCTCAATTCTTCAGTCTTTGGCTCAAACTCTTTTTTGTCTTTACGCCCTTCTTTGCGCTGACGATGTTTATCAGCCTCACGGAAATGGATGATATCCCCCACCGTCGCCAGGTGGCTCTGAACACCACAGGGGCAGTTGGCGGGGTTTGCCTGCTGTTGTTCTTTCTCGGTCCCCAGGTATTCTGGCTGTTCGGGATCACGCTGGATTCGTTCAGGATCGGCGGTGGTATCCTGCTGATGCTTTCTGCGATCAGCCTGGTTCATGGGCGCCCCGGTTCGTCTGCTTCGGCAGGTGTACAGGATGTGGCCGTGGTTCCGTTGGCAGTGCCGATCATTGTGGGTCCGGCGACGGCAGCGACCCTGATGGTGCTGGGTGCCGAACTGACAACCGTTTCTGACCGGATCATCGGCTGTTTGTCGCTGATCTTAGCGGTTCTTTGCATGGGTGCCGTGCTGCTTTCAGCAACGCCAATCTACCGGCGGATCGGCGTACGTGGGCTGGCAATGCTAAGCAAGATCACCGGGCTGATCCTGTCAGCCCTCTCTGCGCAAATGGTCATGACCGGGATCCGCGGGTTCCTCGCGGGTCGGTGATGACCCCCGTCAGTGCCGTGGCTGCCGCCGTCGCCGGGCTCATTAGGTGTACCATGCCGCCTTTGCCCATGCGCCCGTTGAAGTTGCGGTTGGTCGTGCTGGCACAGACCTCGCCCGGAGCCAGGACGCCATTACTCATGCCCAGGCAGGCCCCGCAGGTGGGATTGGTCACGCAGAAGCCCGATGCCATGAAGATGTCCAGCAGACCTTCCTGTCCAGCCGCCCGCATGATGTCCGGCGTGGCCGGGCTGATGATCCCGCGCACCCGCTCGGAAATGCGTCGATTCTTGAGGATGGCCGCCGCCGTGCGCAGATCCTCTAGCCGACCGTTGGTGCAACTGCCGATATATACCTGATCAACCGGAGTACCCGCCACGTCGGTCACATCGACCACCTGATCGGGCTTGAACCCGACGGTAACCTGGGGCACGAGGGCGGAGGCATTGATGACGATCTCCTTCTCGTAGGGCGCATCGGGGTCGCTGCACCATTGGGAGAAATCCTTCAAGGCAGCGGCCTTGGTCCGGTAGTCGTCCTTGATGAATGGCCATAGGTATTCTACCGTGGTCATGTCCGGCATGCAGATGCCGCTGGTTCCACCCGCCTCGATGGCCATGTTACAGACCGTCATGCGGGCGTCCATGCTCATGGCTTCAATGACCGGTCCGTGGAACTCGATGACCCGGTCGGTGGCCCCGTTGACGGTCAGTTCCTTGATGATGCGGAGGATGACATCTTTGGCATAGACGTGCTTACGTAGCTTGCCTTTGACCGTCACCTTGATCGTCCCGGGATCCTGGAACGAGCAGATCCCCTTGAGGATGCCGACTTCGAGGTCGGTCGTACCCACCCCGGCGGCAAACGCACCAAAGGCACCGTGGGTGCAGGTGTGGGAGTCGCCCATGATGACGGTGAAGCCGGGGCGGATAAGCCCCTTCTCGGGGAAGATCGCATGGCATACCCCGTTGCGACCGATGTCAAACCAATGCGGGAGTTTGTGGCGGCGTGCCCAGTCGCGCAATACGCGGGCCTGCTCGGCGCTCTTGGTATCCTTGGCCGGGGTGACATGATCCACGACGGCGAGGATCTTTTCCTTGTCGAAGACGCTATCCATGCCCCTGGCGATCAAGTCGGTGATGGCCATGGGTGTGGTGATTTCGTGGCACATCACGCGATCAAGGCGCAGTACGTTCATGCCCTCGCAAGGGGTATCCACGCGGTGTGATTCAAAAATTTTCTGTGCAAGTGTCCTGCCCATGGCGATGTCCTTCCTGAGTACTTATCCTGAATGTGTCCACATTAGAGTGTGCTGCCCGTTTGCCGTCAAGGCAAAACCAGCAGTATCGATAATATTCGCCAGGCTTCTCACTCCTGTGCATGTTGGCAAAGGGTGATGCTGACCGGGAAATGATCAGAGTAGCCGTACTGGAAAAAATACTTGCTGTGGGCTTTGTCATATTGCAGTCGGAACGCCTTCGGATGCCCATCACGGGTCAGCAGGTCGGGGTGTCGGTGCACGCCGTAGGCCTCCATCCGCCACCCGGAACCGCTGGCATTCGGACGCATCGCGGGGCTGGCGTGCATGCTGTCGAACCGATTCCAGTGTTGTTCCTTGGCATAGTAGAACGTACCGCGCTCGTCGGGCGGAAGGGTGGCGTGCAGGTTCCAGAGCAGTCCGCCGTCATCGGGTGCATTCGGTGTGCTGCCGAGTCCCGCCGTCAAGGTGTCCTCGTCATGATCGTCATTAAAGTCGCCCATGACCAGCACTGCCTGCGATGGATCCGCACCCAGTCGGCGCTCGACGCGTTGGCGGATCGCGCTGGCGATGATCTGCCGCTGTGGATCCGTTTCCTCTTTGCCGCCCCAGCGCGATTTACTGTGGACCACGAACAGGGTCAGCGTATGGCCGTGCGGTTGGAAGCATGCTTCAAGGACGTCGCGCTGTCCGGGGATGGGGGTGATCCAGGTTGTCTCAACAGGCGGGTAGGCGGAGAGCAGGGCGACATCCACGCCGCGGTGGTCTGTACTTTCGCGGTGGATGAGGTGGGGGTAATCACGTTTGAAATCGATCCGCAGCAGTTCGCGTAAATCGTCCAGAACTCGCCGGTTTTCGATTTCCTGCAGGGCCACCACATCGGATCCCGTTCTGGCAATGACGGTGGCCAGATGAACAAGTTTTGTACGGTAGCGGGCCTCATCCCAGCGACGCCAGCTTGAGGGGGTGAACTCGTCGTCGCCGGGATTGGCGGGGTCATCCTCCCAGTCAAACAGGTTTTCCACATTCCAGGTCGTCACTTTGAGGGGTGCCACCGAGACGTTCCGCAGGCCCGGCCATCCCTGCTCGGCGATAAGGAGGGCGAGCATCGCCGTGGCGAGCCATGTGGCTGCCTGACGGATTCGGTAGGGTCTCTTCTGGTTGGGATGGTTCACCCCCCTATTTTGACGCAACCCGCGTTTGAAACAAGCCATTTCTGCCTAAATTCATATAAGCAGAGGCACTTGCAGAACCCCTCGCTGTGCCCGGCTTCAAGCGGGCACAGCGAGGGGTCTTGCAAGTGCCTCCTAGTATCTACTCAACAGACATCTCCGCTGAGGATCCGTGTGGTCTGTCCATCGGCGGCGTCCAGCAGCAGGGCGCCATCGTTGGCAATGCCGGTTACCGTTCCCTGGATCGTTTCCGATAGTTGTTGAACGGTCACATGGCGGCCTGCCATGCGGGCGTAACGCATCCATTGTTCACGTAGCGACGCATGGCCGCCATCCATCAGTTTCTGCAGCCAATCCTCCATTCGCGTCAACCAGTGCGCCAGCAGCACATGGCGCGATAGCGGATGTCCCGCTTCGACCGCCAGCGAGGTGGCCGGATACAGCGGGCGCACCGGCAGTGCCTCCGTCGGTGTATTGACGTTGATCCCGATGCCGATCAGTACGAAATCGACCGTCGAGCCCGCGTAGGCTGCTTCAGAAAGGATACCCGCCACCTTTCGTTGCTGGATGAGTATGTCGTTGGGCCATTTGATCGATGGCGAAAGTCCGGGGCAGGTGAGGTCGATCGCCTCAACGGCGGCTACCGCCGCCAGCAGCGTGAGCAGCGGAATATCTTCCACGGCCAAGCCTGCGGGGCGCAGCAGCAACGTGGCATAGATACCTTGCCCCGTCGGAGAGATCCAGTCACGTCCTTGTCGTCCTTTGCCTTGCGTCTGGGTCTCGGCCACCACTAGGGTCCCGTGTGGTGCGCCATTTTCCCCGAGTCGGTGGGCATCGGCGTTGGTGGACCCCGTGAGTGGCAGAAGCTGGTATAGTGACTTTCCGAGCATTGTCGTTGCGGCCAGCGGCAGGACCGTTTCAGCGGTCAGCGGATCAGGTGGATTGGTTTTCTGTACTGGCATTGATAACGTCATCGGTCTATCCCTCGGAATTGATAAATTCAAACGGACTGATTTTGCTTTTTCAGTATGTCCAACGTCAGCGCGGCGGCGTTGCGTTGCAGGCGGTTCAGGCCGCTGCGCATGACGGCGGTTCCCGTGAACCGGGAGGCGAAGGTTTCAGGCGTCAATTGCAGCAATTCTTCGGCGTTGGGCGGTTCTGATGTGGCGCACAGCTCCTGCATGACGGGGGCTGTGGCCCGGTCGTTCCATGGGCAGACTGCTGTGCAAATGTCGCATCCGAACAAGGCTTTGCCCAGGTGTTGTTGCTGTGCGTCGGTAAAGTCGCCCCGATGCTCGATGCTTAGGTAAGAGGCGCAGCGCCGGGCGTCGATCAGTCGATCGGCCTCGATGGCACGGCTGGGGCAGTGATCAACGCAGCGGTGGCAACCGCCGCATTGGTTCTGCATCGGGGGGGATGGGGCGAAGGGAATATCCACCAGCAGGAACCCGAGGACACTACAGGCTCCGACCAGCGGGGAGATGATCTGTCCTTGCCGTCCTTGCCAGCCGATGCCCGCGCGCAGTGCCCATTCGCGTTCGGGCAGCGGGGCGGAATCCACGCAGATGCGTAGGGTTCTGACCGGGGTATGGGCCTTGATGAAATCGGCCAAAAGACGCAGTTTGCGGCGCAGGACGTCGTGATAATCAGCCGTTCTTGCGGTCATGCAGAAGCCTCCAGCTTGCGGGGCCGGATTGACGGGATAGCGTGCGACCATGGCTACGATTGACACGACCGACGGACTGACGAATGACGGGTGCCGCCGCAGCGGGGCATGCCGATGCAGGTAATCCATGCTCCCCGCCGCCCCCTTGGCGATCCAGTCGTTGAAAATATCAGTTCCGCTGGCATCGCCAGCGGCGGCGAACCCGGCGGTGGCGAATCCCAGGCGACGGGCTTCGGCAATGATGGCGTCTTCAACCCTTGATGCGGACATACAAATCCATGATCTTTTCAACGACCGCCTCACAGGGCAGGTGGTCGGTATCAATCCGGTGTGGAATGGCATTATAGAGCGCCAGGCGCGAGGTCAGCAGCGTACGGATCCGTTCCGCCTTGTCGCCGTCGTTAAGCAATGGTCTTCCCGCGTCATGGCGCAAACGGTCCAGGATGACATCGGCAGAGGCGGTGAGCGCCACCATCAGCCCACAGGATCCCAGATCACGGACGTTATCGGGATTCAGCACCACGCCGCCCCCCGTGGCGATCACCAGTCCGCGCAGGGCCGACAAATCCATGGCGACCTGCCTCTCCATGGCTCTAAAGGCGGGCTCCCCGTCCTGGGCGAATATCTCGGGAATGGACTTGCCTGCCCGCTGCACGATGCAGTCATCCATGTCGGTGAACGTCATGGACAGGCGGGTTGACAGCAGTCTGCCAACCGTGGTCTTACCGGTTCCCATGAACCCGATGAGTACAATGTTCGGATGTGTATGCATAAGCTTACCCCTTGAAAGCGATCTCGATGACATCGTCAAATGTGCGTACAAAATAAGGTTTGAGCCCGCGCTTGATGTGATCCGGCAATTCGTCAAAATCCTTGCGGTTAGCCTCCGGGAAGATGATCAGCTTGATGTCGGCGCGCTTGGCTGCAATGGTCTTTTCCTTGACCCCGCCGATGGGCATGACCCGTCCGGTCAACGTCAGTTCACCGGTCATCGCCAGGTGCGACCGTACGGGCTTGTCATGGATCAGCGAATAGATTGCGGTGGCCATCGTGATTCCAGCCGACGGTCCATCTTTCGGTGTTGCCCCGGCTGGCACATGCAGATGAATGATGTGCGATTCAAAAAGCTGGTGCATGGGTTCGTTCTCGTTCATGGTGGCTCGCAGGTAGGCATAGGCGATTTCCGTGGACTCCACCATGACATCGCCAAGCTGGCCGGTTTGCTTGAACCCGCTCTTGCCTGTCTTGATCTTGATGGCCTCGATAAACAGCGTATCCCCTCCCATGCTGGTCCATGCCAGCCCGGTGACGATCCCGGCGCGGGGCTTGTCGAAGATGTTCTCGTCGAGGAACTGGCGCTGGCCGAGATAGCGGACCACGTCCTTGGCGTCCACCTTGATTTTCTTCGCCTTATCCTTGACGATCTCCCGGGACAGCTTGCGCATGATTTTCTTGATATGGTTCTCAAGGCCGCGAACGCCAGGCTCTCGGGCGTAGCCATCAATCATTTCCCGCAATGCCTTGCCGCTCAGCGTCACCTGCTTACGCGTTAGTCCGTGCGCTTCCAATTGTTTTGGAATCAGGTATTGCCGGGCAATCTCGAGTTTCTCCTCGAGGATATAGCCCGCCAGCTTGATGACCTCCATGCGGTCAAGCAACGGGCGAGGGATGGTGTCGAGCTGGTTGGCCGTACAGATGAAAAACACGTTCGAGAGGTCGAAGCGGACGTCGAGGTAATGATCCAGGAACTCGCGATTCTGCTCGGGATCGAGGACTTCCAGCAGGGCGGAGGCCGGGTCGCCATGAAAGCTGGCACCGATCTTGTCGACCTCATCCAGCATGATGACCGGATTGGCGCTTTTGCAGGTTTTGATCGCCTGGATGAATTTGCCCGGCATCGCACCGATGTACGTGCGGCGATGGCCCTTGATCTCGGCCTCGTCGCGCATCCCGCCAAGGGAAAAACGGTAGAATTCGCGTTTGATGCTGCGGGCGATGGATCGTCCGATGGAGGTTTTCCCTACGCCGGGGGGGCCGACAAAGCAGAGGATGGAGCCCGAGACACTGCCCTTGAGAATGCCGACCGCCAGGAACTCCAGGATACGCTCCTTGACATCGTTAAGCCCGAAATGATCATCGTTCAGGATGCTCTCGGCCTTGGCGATATCGTAGCGGTCGGAGGTAGAGATTCCCCAGGGCAGGGAGGTCAGCCATTCAAGATAGTTGCGCGTGACCGTGAATTCCGGCGAGGCGGGCTCGATTAGTTTAAGCTTCTCCAGTTCTTCGTTGATTCTTTCGGCTGCCTCGGCAGGCAGTTTCAATTCCGCGATGCGTTTCTGGAACCGTTCGACTTCCGTTTCCTTGCCTTCCTTCTCGATCCCTAGTTCCTTCTTGATCGCCTTGAGCTGCTCGCGAAGGAAGAACTCCCGCTGGGTCCGGTTCATCTTCTTCTCGATATCACTGGAGATGCGTGCCTGGACCTGGGTTATGTCGAGTTCATGCTTCAGCAGCACCAGCACCTTCTGCAGGCGTTCGCGGATACGGACCGTCTCCAGGATCTCCTGCAGTTGTACGGGGGTGGAGGTTGTCAGTGCCGCCGCGAAATCGCAAAGCCGTCCGGGATCCTGCAAATTGGAATGGACCATGAAAATGCTGAGCTCCTCCTTGTAGAGGGGGTTCAGTTGGATCAGCTCCTTGATGCAGCGCACCACCGAGAGTGAGTATGCCTTGAGATCCTGGTGATCGGTCATCTCCGTCTCGGTCAGATATTCCACGCGAGCAACGATATGGGGTTTGGTCTGCGTTAGTTCGGTAATGCGGAACCGCTGCAGGACCGTCAGGATGACCTGCACCTCGTTTCCTGAATCGGATTTCGCCATGCGCATGATTTCCGCCACGGTGCCCACCTCGTAAAGCGCAGGCGGTTCCCCATCCGGCGATGGGTTCGTCGGTGATGGCTCCTGCGGTTTCTGCAGGACAAGCCCGACGTAGCGGGCCTTCGAGTCGACACGGTCAATCAGCATGCGGGCAATGTCAGGGGCATCGACCATCATTGGAATCGTCATTTTCGGGAAGACCGGGCGATCATGCAGGGGAATGATAGGCAGGGCGGCAGGCATCAGGTCGCGCGCCAGGACGATCGTCTTCTCCGCGCCGTCGGGGTGCATCACGGCATCGGGTGCCGATTCCTCCGCCCTGGATTCGCCCTTCTTATCCTCTGTTTTTTTTCCTGCCATCCCGCTGCTCCCTTGTGCAATATCCGTGATTACCGATGCGCTCATACTTAAACGGCATGAATCTACGATGGAATCGGCAAATAATCAATCCGCAATGCATCGCCCCGGGGCGCTTTTCACTTCTGTAGGGTTTTCTCTCCCAACCGTAATCGTAATAAAATACCCCCTACGGAGCGGACTTGCGCCCACATGCGCGTTTGAGGTGATTTTGTGGTGTAAAATCGTTGGATAATATGTTTCAATCCAATGAAGTAGTAGAAATGAAAGGTTCATTCGCATTATGTAGGGCGACAAATATGTCTGGATTTCGATACGATGTTTTCTTTTATGAGGCGTTCGAGGAGGAGGCGGCGGCGCTTAAGCGGTATCTACCTGGCGATTTTAATGCCGGGTTCAGTGCTGGTGCCATTCAGGAGTGCGGCCATGGAGAGCCTCCCGCTCCGGTGGTCAGCATACGTACGCAGTCGCTGATACCGGACGCCTGGAGCGGGGCGCTGCAGTCGATCATCAGTCGCAGTACCGGCTTTGATCATCTGGTGGATTACCGTGTGCGATCCGGAACGTCCGCGCAGCTTGGCTACCTGCCGCTTTACTGCGCCAGGGGAGTGGCCGAGCAGGCCCTTTTGCTATGGATGGCGCTGTTGCGCAAGCTGCCGCAGCAACTGTCACAGTTTGATTCCTTCAACCGCGACAACATCACTGGGCGCGAAACCTTTGAAAAAACGCTACTTGTCGTCGGCGCAGGGCATATCGGTGGAGAGGTCATCCGGATTGCGCAGGGGCTTGATATGCAGGTCTGGGCTGTCGATCCGGTCCAGAAACATCCATTTGTCCGCTATGTGGATTTAGAGGATATTCTACCGGTTGCCGACATCATCGTATGTGCGATGAATCTAACGGCATCTAACCGGGGATACTTTCGCTACGAGTGTCTGAAAGCTTGCAAGCCGGGGGCGATTTTTGTAAACATTGCACGCGGGGAGCTATCGCCAGCGGTCGATCTATTGCGTCTTTTGGAAGAGCGGCGGCTGGGGGGCGTGGCGCTGGATGTGTATGACGAGGAAAAAGACTTGGCGATTGCCTTGCGAAGTGGCAATCAGCCGCAAACGGAAGAGGCAATGGCCATATTGAAACTAAAGGCAAGACCGGATGTCATCTGTACCCCGCACAACGCCTTCAACACCGCAGAAGCCGTTGACCGCAAATCCGAGCAGACCGTGAGGCAGCTTCAGGCATTGCGGGAAGGCGGAAAACTGCTCTGGATGATTCCGGCCACCTAACGCCTGTTTGGGTTACTTACAAGGATAGTCGGGTGCGCAAGATACTTATTTAGAACTTAAGCCAGCGTAAAGAACTGGTGGCCGACTCCGCTGATGGTGCAGGCAACGTGGCGGCTGAGGGTCAGTTCGGGGTATCGGCGGCGCAGG
>JFJP01005485.1_pt1 | contig 18975 bp, 13 predicted proteins | sample 431651 | NCBI WGS metagenome assembly JFJP01 (sample SAMN02602958, study PRJNA72255) | Microbial mat metagenome, whole genome shotgun sequencing project. | biome: fresh water; feature: sink hole; material: water; isolation source: purple microbial (photo- and chemosynthetic) mats found in...
GAACGCCATCACCACTGGCTCGGCCGGGGTGTTGCGACAAGTTTCACGCCACTGTGCGATAGCCAGCTTGAGTTGGCGGTCTTTGACATGGCCGAAGCCTCGAATTTCTTCGGCTATGGTGGCTAGCTTGAGCAACTGGGCGTGGTTGGTGGTCGAAAGTGTGGGCAGCAGTGACTCGATCATGGCTGGGTACAAAATTGCCAGCTGGCGCTCCAGGCGTCGTTCGGCGGTTTTGCCAAAAACATCCAGCCAGCCGCCACGCAGGCCTTTCAAACGGCTTAGCCAGCGCATGGCGGTCAGCACCCAGGGCCCGAAGGCGCGTTTTTGCAGGTGCCCGGTGACCGGGTCGCGTTTGGCCAGCAGCGGCGGGGCCAGGTGAAACTGCAGCCGCACCGGCCCGGCAAACTGCGCTTGCAGCATGGCCTCAAAGCGTCCATCGGTATAAAGCCGGGCCACTTCGTACTCGTCCTTGTAGGCCATCAGCCGAAACGCTTGCAGTGCCACACTGCGCGTCAGGGCATCGCTGCCGGGTTTGGCCAGGTGCTCGGCCTGCTGCACTTGCTGCATCAGCTTCAGGTAACGCGCGGCGTAGGCATCATCCTGGTAGGCACGCAGTTGCGCAGCCAGTTCGTCAATCAGTGTTGCCACCGCGCTCCCAAGCTTGCCAGGCAGCAGGACGGGCTGCGCGGGGCTGCACAGGCGCAAGGACTGCGCCATGTCGGTTGCGGCCAGGCGACCCCAGTCAAGTGCAGCCAGATTGGTCTTGACCGCCACGCCGTTGATCTCGATGGCACGAACCACCGCTTGCAGCGACACCGGCAGCCAGCCGTGTTGCAGCGCAAAGCCCAGCATGATCATGTTGCTGGCAATCGCATCGCCAAACACCTGGGTCGCCATGTGCGTGGCATCCAGCGCGTGGACGTGCGGGCCAGCAGCAGCATCAATGGCGCAGCGCAGTCCCGCCTCGCCAAACGTGGCCCCCACCGGGTTGAGCACAAAGGCGGCGTGCGGTGCCAGGTGCACGTTGAGCGCCACCTGCGTTTGCCCGGCTGCCATGCAGCCCAGCGCCGCCGGACTGGCGGCCACCAGCATGTCGCAGCCCAGCACCACGTCGGCATTGGCCATGGCCACGCGTGGTGCGTGCAGGTCTGCGGCGTGCTGCGCAATGCGGATGTGCGACAGCACCGCGCCGTTCTTCTGCGCGATGCCGGTCTGGTCCAGGCAAGTGGCGGCCAGCCCCTGCAAACGCGCTGCCATGGCCAAAATGGCACCGATGGTGATTACGCCAGTGCCGCCTATGCCAGTGATCACGGTTTCATGCACACCCTGCAAGGCTTGCGTCTGGGGCTCGGGCAGACTGGGCAGCTCGGTGCGGTCTTGCGAACGGGGCGTTGCCACTTGTTTCAGCGTGGCACCTTGCAACGTGACAAAGCTGGGGCAAAAGCCATCGACACATTTCAGGTCTTTGTTGCAGGCCGACTGATTGATTTGCCGCTTGCGCCCGAGATCGGTTTCCAGCGGCTCCACTGCAATGCAGTTGGACTGCACCGAACAATCGCCACAGCCCTCACACACCTGCGGGTTGATGAAGGCGCGCACATCCGGGTCGGCCAGGCTGCCACGTTTGCGCCGGCGGCGCTTTTCGGCGGCACAGGTTTGGTCGTACAGCAGCACGCTGACCCCGGCGCTGGCGCGCAACTCGCGTTGCAGCGCATCCAGCGCATCGCGGCCGTGCAGGCTGACTGTGGCCGGAAAACCGCCGTTGGGCGCGCTGAGCTGCTGGTATTTTTCGGGATGGTCAGACACCACGACAACCCGTGTCACGCCTTCAGCCAGCAGCTGGCTGACGATTTGCTGTGGCGTGAAGGTGTCTGAAATGCGTTGCCCGCCGGTCATCGCCACCGCGTCGTTGTAAAGCAGTTTGTAGGTGATGTTGGCCTGGGCATACACGGCAGCGCGCACCGCCAGCACGCCCGAGTGGTGGTAGGTGCCATCCCCCAGATTGGCAAATACATGTTCACGCCCGGAAAACGCCATGGCCCCCAGCCAGTTGGCCCCTTCGCCGCCCATTTGGGTAAAGGTTTCGGTGCGGCGGTCCATGAACAGCGTCAGCCAGTGGCAGCCAATGCCGGCCAGCGCAATGCTGCCTTCAGGCACCCGGGTTGAACTGTTGTGCGGACAACCGGCGCAGAAAAACGGCGTGCGGCTGGGCTGCACGGGTGCGTCCAGCAGGGCTTGTTGCCTGGCTTGCAGCACCGCCAGGCGCGCCTGCGCCGGGGCAGCTTGCACCAGCAGTGGAAACACCCGTGCCAGCACTTGCGCCAGCAGCGCCGGGCTGGTTTCGCCATGCTCGGCAATCAGCGCCCTGCCTTCGCCGTCGTGCTTGCCCAGCACCTGGGGGCAAGGCAGCATGCCAAACAAAACGCTTTTGATCTGTTCTTCAATAAAGCCGCGCTTTTCTTCGACCACCAGCAGCACATCAAGGCCTTGCGCGAAGGCTTTGACTTGCGCTGGGTCAAGCGGGTAAATCAACCCGAGCTTGAGCACGCGCACGCCCAGGCGCAGCAAATCGTCCTCCGACAACCCCAGATCCAGCAGCGCCTGCATCAAGTCGGCCCACGGTTTGCCAGCCGAAACCAGTCCAAAGCGCGCACCCGGCGCTGCCACCGTGATGCGGTTCAGCCCACTGTCGCGGCCAAACGTGCGGGCACGCGCCAGCTTGGTCTCATACAGGCGGCGCTCCTGCTCGACGCGGTTGTCGGGCCAGCGAATATGCACATCGGCCGGGGCTGGGTCGGCAGCCAGCCTGCCGGTCGTGACGCGCGCGATATCCAGGTCCACCACCGCCGAGCTTTCGGCAATGTCCGTTACCGCTTTCAACGCCACCCAGCAGCCGCTGAACTGCGACAGTGCTATGCCCAGCACGCCAAAATCCAGCATTTCTTGCACGCTGGCCGGGTACAGCAGCGGCATGCCGACGGCGGCAAAAGCCTGGTCCGAGCAACCGGTCACCGTGCTCGACACCGCGTTGGGGTCGTCGCCGGCAATCGCCAACACCCCCCCGTGCGGCGCGCTGCCTGCCAGGTTGGCGTGCCGAAACACATCCAGGGAACGGTCAACCCCGGGCGACTTGCCGTACCACAGCCCAAACACACCGTCGAACGCGCTGTGGCCCAGCAGATGCACCTGCTGGCTGCCCCATACGGCAGTGGCTGCGAGTTCTTCGTTCACGCCGGGATGAAATTGAACGTCGCGCGCCTGCAGGTGCGCCTTGGCGGCCCACAAGGCGATGTCCAGCGTGCCCACCGGTGAGCCACGGTAGCCTGAGACATAGCCACCCACTTTAAGGCCGGCGCGGCGCGCCCGTTCGTGCAGGGTCAGGGGCAGACGCACCAGCGCTTGCATGCCGGTCATTAGCGCAACACCGTGGTGGGCAACATATTTGTCGTCCAGCGAGACATCGGCAAGCGGCGAGTGAGGGGGGTCTTGTGTCATGGCATCCGGGGTTGGTTGGCAGGTGCAAGAAAGGTCGCTGCCGGTCTGGCGCAAATTATGACGAAACCAGTGCCAGCGCTGGCGCCGGACTTTCTGCAAAAATCTAGCCCAACGCCTGGTGCATCCCCGCTGGCGTGCGATATCACCCCCGCCACTCATTTTTAACCCGAGAGCCCGCCCAACATGACGCCTTATTCACCCGAGATTTGCCCGCTGTGCGGCCAACCCAACCAGTGCGCCATCGAAATCGAGCGCGCCACCGGCATCGCGCAGCCGCCTTGCTGGTGCGCGCAAACCCAGTTCAGCGCCGACCTGCTCAACAAGATTCCTGAGGCAGCACGCGGGGTGGCGTGCTTGTGCGCCACCTGCGTCAAGGCCAGCCAGACCTGAGCATCGGCCGGTTGTCAGCGGATTCAGGACGGGTTTTTGGTGGGCCAGCGGGCGCGCGGCAGGTCGGCACTGGGCAGCTGGGTCGCTTCGGTCGCCGGCGCTGCGGTGGACTCGGCATCCAGGCCAAACATACCCGAGTCAAACATGGAGAAATCCATGTCCAGCGTCTGCACATTGAGCTCAGCCGGTGCTGTGCGCGCGGGCAAGCGGCCTGGCGCGGTCTCGATGGAGGCTTCGTCCGGCTCTGCCAAAGTGCCTGACGCCACAGGCGGCGCAGGCGCGTCCCACGGCAAGTCAGTGGCCACCTCCTCGGCCAGCGCATGCAGCAACAACAAATCGCGAAACGCGGCCAGGTCAAACGACACATGGGTGCTGGCCTTGGGGTTGCGGAAAATCCAGCCATTGAGCAGCACCAGCGTTTTGGCACTCGGCCAGCCCTGCACCAGCCGAGCCAGTACGTCGGGATAGTCGAGCAAATCACGGCCTTCAAGGTGGAAAGCCGGAAAGTCCGGCATGGAACCCGAGAAATGCTGATTGAACTGGTGGCGGTACTCGCGGAATTCAGCTTTCATACCCAACGAATGCAACAGCGCCAGTAAATCCAGGTAAATGAAGGGGTTGGGCTCGGCGCTGCTGGCAATCTGCTGTTTGAGAATGTGCAACGCCCGGTCGGTCTGGCCCAGCGACATGAAAAACTCGGCCTGCTGGCGGATATCAAGAATCGGTTCGACGCTGAAGCTGTGCAGCCCCACGAGACCACTGGCCAGGCTGCCACGGGCTGCAGCTTCGTCTGGCGCATGCCCATGATCGGGTTGTGCTGCCTGGGCGGGTGGGCTAGCCGACGGGACCGGGGCCGCCGCCCACAACGGCTCTTGCGGTAATGGCAGCGTGGGTGAGGGCGCTGGTGCGTCGGGTTGAGAGGGATGCGGCGTAGCAACGGACGCCGCCGTGGCGGTTGCCGGCCACTGCAGTGAGTCGTGCCAGGTTTGGCCGGATTCGGAGCGGGTGTGGCGCTGTAGCCATATCAGCCATGCCAGTGCCATCAGGCCGACCAGCGCCGCACCCCCCAAGGTATAAAACCAGGTTGGCGAAATTTGCAAGGATTGCGCCAGTTGCAACTGCGCCTTGAGTTCCAGCAATTGCGCATCATTCTTTGCCGCCAGCGTGCGCAACAGCTTGACATCCTGCTGCAACTCGGCCACTTGGCGGGACTGCTGCAAGGCATCGGCTGTGGGCTCAAACAGCAAGGAGCCGTCGAGCGCGGCGATCCGGTCCGAGAACAGGTCAAGCGGATCAAGTTTCAACACCGACTTGCTGGCGGAGCGTCCACTCGGAGCGGCGGCGCGTGCCCGGTTAGGCGCGTCACTTGTGCTGTCTGGTTTGCCCGGCTGGGATCCGGACTTGCCTGCCAACGACTTCTTCGGCGCAGCCGGTGCCAGTGCGCGCCGCTTTTCGACGGCGGATGCGGCGCTCTGGCTACCCGTTGCCATCGCCGTGGGTGCAATCATGACTGTGGCCGCTGCCGCCATCGGGGCCGGGTTGGCCACTGGCTGCGCAGTTGGCAATTGCTTCTGGGGTGGTTCGACATCAGCCAGCAAAACATAGCGCCTTGTTGTAGAAGAGCCACAATGCGAGCGCAGTTCAAGGCTGACCACTGGCTCATCCACCAGCGCTGCTGACTGAACCCGTACCCATGCCGCGTCAGCAGCGGCGGGCAGCACAGACACCAGCGGGGTGCTTTGGCGGGTCTCGGCATGAAAAACTTCGGCGCTAAAGCAGGCGGCCACCAGGTCTTCGGCGTGGCCTGCCTGCACTTGTACCGAGACATCCAGCGTGCGCCCGATGACCGCAGACCCGCGCAGTTCTCCCATCGTGAAGGCGTTCACGACAGGGGACAAACCAGTCAGGGCTACGGCCCAGGCAAGCAGTACAAATCCGGTGCTGTATTTCAAAACAAGTTATTACGAAGTGATCGCCAGGACGTCAGATGATGATGGGCTTGACGTTGGATGGCGGGGTGGATGTTGTTGCAATTTTGTAACCGGACGAAAGCATAACGGCTAGAACTGCTTGTGCAAAATTATCTTCAAGGCGGTGCGCCAATTTTGCCCTTAACTCGTTAAGCTGTAGCGGCATTGTCATTTTTACCTACTGAAACCATCGCCAAAACACCCCCATGTGCCAATTGCTCGGAATGAACAGCCATCTGCCGGCCAGCCTGACCCTGAGTTTTACCGGATTTTCGCAGCGCGGCGGCTGCACCGGTGACCATGGCGACGGCTGGGGCATCGCTTTTTTTGAGAGCGACTGCGTCACTCCTGGCAAGGGCGTGCGGCATTTTGTCGATAAGGCCAGCGCTGCCACTTCGCCGATTGCCCAGATGCTGAAAAGCTACGCTATCAAAAGCCATAACGTGGTGGCCCATGTGCGCAAGGCCACAGTGGGGCAGGTGGCGCTGGAGAATTGCCACCCGTTTGTGCGCGAACTGTGGGGCCGCTACTGGGTGTTTGCCCATAACGGCGACCTGAAAAACTACGCCCCGCACTTGCACGGCCATTTTCATCCGGTCGGCAGCACCGACAGTGAGCGCGCCTTTTGTTGGCTGCTGCAGGAGTTGTCCAAGTCTCATGCTGGCGTGCCCACCATCGATGAATTGACCCGCAGCTTGCAGGAACTGGTACCGCAGATTGCCAAACACGGCACCTGCAATATTTTGCTCAGCAATGGTCAGGCGCTGTGGGCACACGCCACCACCCGGCTGCATTACGTGCTGCGCGCGCACCCGTTTCATCAGGTTCACCTGAAAGACGACGATGTGACGGTGAATCTGGCCCAGCTCAACAGTCCGCTGGACCGACTGGCCATCGTCACCACCGAGCCGCTGACCACCGATGAGGACTGGACCGCCTTCAGCCCCGGAGAGCTCAAGGTGTTTGTCGATGGCACATTGGCCCCTTGCAGTTGCCAGTGCGCCGCACCGCCGCGTCCGCCACCGTTGACCGATCCGCTGGGCGACGTGCCGGTGGTGCCAGAAGGGCCAGCGCCTCACTGCGACACCGCGTGCTCGGCTTCGAGCGTTTGCAAAAACATCTCGGCCACATCAAACCCGGTCTGATCGAAGATTTCCTGAAAACAGGTGGGGCTGGTGACGTTGATTTCGGTCAGGTGCTCACCAATCACGTCCAGGCCAATCAGCAACAAGCCGCGTGCGGCCAGCACCGGGCCAATGGCGTGGGCAATTTCCAGGTCGCGCGCGCTCAATGGCTGCGCCACACCCACACCCCCAGCCGCCAGGTTGCCTCGTACCTCGCCACCCTGGGGGATGCGCGCCAGGCAGTAGGGTACCGGTTTGCCGCCAATCACCAGAATGCGCTTGTCGCCCTGCGCAATGGCAGGTAAAAACTTTTGCACCATCAGCGTCTGTGCACCGTCCCGGTTGAGGGTCTCGATGATGGCCCCCAGGTTCAAGCCATCTTCTTTGACACGAAAGATGCCCATGCCGCCCATGCCGTCGAGCGGCTTCAGGATGATGTCGTGGTGCTCGGCGTGAAAGGCGCGGATGTCCTGCGCCTGACGTGTCACCAGCGTCGGGCTGATGAACTGGGGAAACGCCATGATCGCCAGCTTTTCCGGGTGGTCGCGCAGCGCACGCGGCGCATTGAAGACGCGCGCACCCTCGCGCTGGGCTTGTTCCAGCAGGTGGGTGGCGTAAAAGTATTCGCCATCAAAAGGCGGGTCTTTTCGCATCAAAATAGCATCAAAGTCCTTGATGGCATTGCGCTGACAGCTATCAATAGTAAACCAATCTGGCGACCCTCCGGTAAGGCGGATGGCCCGCGTTGGCGCTTCCACCCAGCGGCCACTGACCCAGCGCAGGTCGCGTGGCTCGCACACCGCCAGGCTGTGACCACGGCGCTGCGCGGCACGCATCATGGCAAAGGTGGTGTCCTTGTAGATTTTGAATGATTCGATCGGGTCGGCAACAAACAGCAGATTCATCAGTGCAGCGCTCCTGGGTTAGCGGATGGGCAAGTCAAAGTGCGATTTTCCGCCGCGTTGCACCAGCAGCGCCAGAGCGCCGGCAATCACCCCCCAGAATGCCGAGCCCACGCCGGCAAGCACCACACCGCTCAGGGTGACCAGGAAGGTGATCAGCGCCGCTTCGCGGTGAAAGTCGTCGCGCAGCGCCGTGCTCAAGGCGCTACCAATGGTGCCTAGCAGCGCCAGCCCGGCAATGGCGGCAATCAGCTCTTTGGGAAAAGCCGTGAGCGCACCGGTGATGGCCGTGCCAAACAGGCCGATCAGCAGGTACAGCACACCGCACGACACGGCGGCGGTATAGCGTTTGGCGGGGTCGGGGTGTGCCTCGCGGCCCATGCAGATGGCGGCGGTGATGGCGGCAAAGTTCAGCGCAAAGGCGCCAAACGGGGCCAGCAGCAGCGTCACCACGCCGGTCAGCGTGATGATGCCAGACACCGGAATGCCGGGCTTGGCCGCGCTGTGGCTGTAACCTGCGGCGTGAATGGCCGCCACCCCCGGCAGGTTTTGCGAGGCCATGGTCACCACAAACAGCGGCAGCGCCAGACTGACGGCGGCAGCCCAGCTGAAACGCGGCGCGGTGAACACCGGGATTGCAAGGTCAAAATGCACGCCAGCCCCGGTGAAACCAGCGCTGACAGCGACATACACAATAGCAATCAACAGGGTCATTGGCACCGCATAGCGCGCCAACCAGCGCTTACCTAGCAGGTAACTCGCCAGCATCAGCAGCACCAGCGGCAAATTGGTTTGTGCGGCGGTAAACGCCTGCATGCCAAAGCGCGCCAGCACTCCCGCCAGCAAGCCCGAAGCAATGGCCATCGGCAACTGGTTCATCACGCGCTCAAACCAGCCGGTGATGCCCACCAGCGTGATCAGCACCGCACACAGCATGAACGCACCCACCGCCTCGGCCATGCCAAAGCCACCTGCCGCACCGGCGGTGGCCAGCACCGCGGCACCCGGCGTGCTCCAGGCCACCATCACCGGTTTTTTTAGCAGTAGCGACGGCACCAGCGTGCAAAACCCCATGCCCAGCCCCAGCGCCCACATCCACGAGGTGATCTGCTCAGGCGTGGCGCCAAACGCCAGTGCCGCCTGAAACACAATTGCCACCGAGCTGGTAAAACCCACCAGAACCGCCACAAAACCGGCGGTGAAGGCTGAAGGGGAGAGGTCTTTGAAGAATTGCATGAAGGGGCGGACCGGGTGGTGCGGCCTTTAATTCAACTCTGCCCCCAATTCATTTTTTACCGCGTTTGCAGTGCATTCGTGATGGTGACATCGGTGGTGGGCACGTCGGTGGATCCGTTGACAGTACCAGTGGGGCTGGCAGCAATGGCATCCACCACGTCCATGCCCTGGATGACTGTGCCAAACACAGCGTAGCCGGGGCTGGCTGCGCTTTGGTAGTCCAAGGACAGGTTGTCCGCCAGGTTGACGTAAAACTCGGAGGTGGCAGAGTCAGGCACATTGGTGCGCGCCATGGCCACCGAGCCTCGGGTATTGGACAAACCCTTGTTTGACTCCAGCGCAATGGCGGCACTTTGCCCGGTCTTCTTGACCATGCCAGTGGTGTAGCCGCCGCCCTGAACCACAAAGCCAGCAATGACCCGGTGGAACAGCGTGCTTTTGTAGAAGCCGGCGTTGACGTAACCGAGAAAATTGTTCACCGTGGCGGGCACCACGGCTGCGTTGAGCTCCATCACGATGGAGCCTTTGGAGGTGACCAGTGTCACCTGGGGTGGCAGCACCGTGAGAGTGTCCGAGTGCAGCACGTCGCCATTGGCGGCCTTGATGGTGATGGGTAACGCTCCCACAGCGGTGACTTTGCAGTTCAAAACGGCCAGGTCGGGCGAGCTGGTGCTTGCAAACGTCGGGTTGCTGCAGGTGCCGGTGTCGGCAATCATGTCGTTACGCATGAATCGGCCGGCAACGTAGATCGTGGCAGATTTGCCGTATTGCAGGCTTTGCGCCTGAATCTGGGTGACGAGGGGGTCAAGCCCGCCACCACCGCAGGCGCTGAGCAGGGCGCTCAGTCCGATGACCAGGATTCGGTTACGCATGGTGTGATACCTAAAAATGGGCTACATCAGCCACAGGACGTTCATTCCGGCCATCTCCGCGCTGGCAATGCCAACCACTTCAATCACAGGGTCTGCGGCCTCATCGCCACACGCGCCATGGTGCAGGTAGGCCCCACGGCCCAAAGGCATCCAGCCGATGGCCTCCGTCTTGATGGCTTCAAGTTCCAGGCGTTCGTCAGGCAAAAGAGCAAGATCAGCGGCTTGCAACATCTCAGTTGAACTTCATCGTGTCGCCGGCAAAGGGGGATGGCAGCGCCTTTTTCAAAGCCTGGCTGTAGGCGCTACGGGCGGTTTGCAGGACTGCGGCCTGGGCTTGCAGGCGGGCCAGTTCGGCGTTGACGAACTGCAGGCTTTGCAGTTGGGCGCGGGCATCTTCAGAAAGTGTGTCGAGGTCGTATTCGCGGTTGTCGATGGTGACGGTAGGCATGGTCTGGTTTCCGGTTGTTGCATCAAGGGGTTGGAGGCAGCTCTGTTACTTGTAGCTTGCAGCGCTTGCTGGTCAATGGGCGAGGGGGTGTTTGACCTAAATCTGCTGGCTGCCAAACGCCGCATTTTACGGGCCGTTGTCAGCCCGGGCCTCAAATCTCGATCTTTGACCCCAACTCCACCACCGCGTTACTGGGCAGCTTTAAAAAGTCGGCAGCGCCGCTGGCGTTGAGGTGCATCTGGGCAAACAGTTTTTCGCGCCAGAAGGCCATACCGCTGCCGATGGTCGGGCTGACGGTGTCGCGGCTGAGGAAGTAACTGGTGGTCATGGGGTCAAGATCACAGCCGCGGCCTTTCATGTGCTGTAGCGCCTTGGGCAGATCAGGATCGTTCTTGAAGCCGTAGTTGACCATCACCGACCAGCAGTCGTGCCCCAGCGACTCGATGGACAGGCGCTTGTCCATGCCGATCCACGGCACCTCGTGGTTGCGCACGGTGACAAACAGATTGATCTCGTGCAGCACCTTGTTGTGCTTGAGGTTGTGCAGCATGGCATTGGGCACGGTGCCGGGTTCGGCGGTCAAAAACACGGCGGTACCGGCGGCGCGCACGGGTGGACTGACAAATACCGCCTCCAGAAAGCTGCTGAGGTCGATCGCCTCGGCCTTGAGCTTCTGGTTCAACAGCCGGCGGCCGTCTTTCCAGGTCAGCATCAGGGTGAAGACGCCACCGGCAATCAGCAGCGGAAACCAGCCACCCTCTACCAGCTTGACCATGTTGGAAGCAAAAAATGCAAAGTCGATCACAAAAAATGCCCCGGTGGCGGCAATGCACAGTGGCAGTGGGTAGTGCCAGGCATAGCGGATGACAAAAAACGTCAGCACGGTGGTGATCAGCATGTCGAGCGTCACGGCAATCCCATAAGCGGCGGCCAGGTTGCTCGATGACTTGAACAACACCACCGCCAGCACAATCAGCACAAACAGACCCCAGTTGACAAACGGCATGTAGATTTGCCCGGTTTCCTTGACGCTGGTGTGCCAGATTTGAAAGCGTGGCAGGTAGCCCAGCTGAATCACCTGCTTGGTCACCGAAAACGCCCCGGTGATCAGCGCTTGCGAGGCAATCACCGTGGCCAGCGTGGCCAGGCCCACCATGGGCAGCAGCGCCCAGGCCGGCATCATCATGTAGAACGGGTTTTTAACCGCTGCCGGGTTGCTCAGCAGCAGCGCGCCCTGGCCAAAATAGTTCAGCGTAAGGCACGGCATGACGATAGAAAACCAGGCCAGCTGGATGGGCTTTTTGCCAAAGTGGCCCATGTCGGCATACAGCGCCTCGCCGCCGGTCACGCACAGCACTACCGCACCGAGGATGATGAAGGTGGTGCCGGGATTGCTCCACATGAAGCCCAGCGCGTAGTGCGGGCTCAGGGCCCACAGCACCTCGGGGGTGTGCTGGATGTGCGAAATACCCAGCACCGCAATGCTGGCAAACCACACCAGCGTGATGGGGCCAAAAAACTTGCCAATGTCGGCCGTGCCGCGCTTTTGCACAAAAAACAGGCCAAACAGAATCAGCAAGGTCAGCGGAATCACCGCTTTTTTGAAGGTGGGCGACACCACTTCCAGGCCCTCCACCGCCGACAGCACCGAAATGGCCGGGGTGATGACCCCATCGCCATAAAACAGGCAAGTACCAAACACGCCCACCAGCAGCAGCACGCGGCGCAGCCTGGGTTTGTCTTTGACCGAGGTGGAGGCCAGTGCCAGCATGGCCACCAGACCGCCTTCTCCGTTGTTGTCGGCCCGCAACACCAGGCTCACATACTTGAGCGAGATGATGACCGTGAGCGTCCAGAAAAAGATCGACAGGATGCCCAGCACGTTGTCGTGCGTAAAGGGCACATGGCCAGAGCCAAACACTTCTTTGACGGCGTACAGCACGCTGGTGCCGATGTCGCCATAGACCACACCGATGGCACCCAGGGTGAGTGCGCTTAAAGACGTTTTTGTTGTTGCCAAACCGCCAGCCCGCCAGGGTGTTGGCGGGGCTCCATGTCATGAGGGAACGCTATTTTGCGTCAGAAACCCCCACGTTGCCCGGGGGCATCGTGGGCTATTCGTAAATCTCGGCCTCGGGGTCGGTGGCTTCCAGCTCGTAGCTGGCCGCCAGCATGGCCAGCCGGCCCACCACACCGTACATGTAAAACCGGTTCGGCACGCTGGCACCGGGTTTGATGCCCGGCTGCGGCAGCAGGGTGCTGTGCTCAAACGCCAGTGGCACATAGCCTGAGCCCGGTGCGTTGAGGTTTTCATCCATGCCGCGCCCGGCGTGCACGCGATAAAAGCCGCCCACCACGTAGCGGTCCATGGTGTAGATCACCGGCTCGGCCACGGCATCGTTGACGCGCTCTTGCGTCAGCACGCCTTCCTGCACCATGAAGCCGTGCGGCAGCAGCGGCTGTTTGCGGCCCTGCGTCAGGCTCTGAACCCGGTCGCTCAGGGCCTGCATGTCTTTGGCATCGCGCACCGTGATCACGCCGAGTTCGTGCGTGGCGTGGTCGGCCTTGACCACCACAAACGGTTTTTCCTTGATGCCGTACTCTTTGTATTTGCGCCGCACCCGGGTCAACACGGCATCCACCTGGCTGCGCAGGCAATCCAGGCCGGCCGGCTGGTCAAAATTGACCTCTTCGCATTTGTCAAATAACGGGTTGATCAGCCAGGGGTCCACGCCCATCAGCTTGCCCAGGCGTTTGGCAACTTCTTCGTAGGCCTTGAAATGGTTGCTCTTGCGTCGCGTCGGCCAGGCCGCGTGCAGTGGCGGCAACAGGTACTGCTCAAAAATCTCTTCCAGAATGCCCGGAATGCCGGTGGTCAGATCGTTGTTAAGCAAGATGGTGCAGGGGTCAAAGTCTTTCAGCCCGAGGCGCCGTTTGCTGCGAATCACCGGCTCAAGCGTCATGGTTTCGCCGTTTTGCAGGGTCAATGTGGTGGCTTTTTTGATGGCCGGGTCAATCGAGCCCAGCCGCACGTTCAGCCCGGCCATGTTGAAAATGCGCTGCAGCTGCATCAGGCTTTCCAGACAAAAGCTGGTGTGTTCGCCGCTCTTGGGGATCAGCAGCAGGTTGCGCGCCTCGGGGCAAATCTTTTCGATGGCGGCCATCGCTGCCTGTACCGCCAACGGCAACATTTGCGGTGTCAGGTTGCCCCAGCCGGTGGGAAACAGGTTGGTCGCCACGGGGGCGAGCTTGAACCCGGCGTTGCGGATGTCAACTGACGCGTAGAAAGGCGGGGTGTGCTCCATCCACTCCAGCCGAAACCAGCGCTCGATGGCGGGCATGGAGTCCAGTACGCGCTGCTCCAGTTCATTGATAGGCCCGGTCAGGGCGGTGATAAGGTGCGGAACCATGGTGTGCCTTGCAAAGTAATGAATTGAATTCTAGGGCCCTGCCGTGGCGCTTCGGGCGACCATCGGCGTGCGCTGGCTGCGGTTATTGATCCGGTGCCACTGCGATACGGTAGCGCATCAGAAGTTCCCGGGGCGCTGTCCAACGCCTGTGCCATCAGCCGGTTCACCGGTGCAACACCCGCGTGTTTCCAGTAGTCAAACGACCGGCAAAACCCGTATTTGACACCCCAACGAAGGGGTATAAACTTTGCGCCTGTTGCCGGAGACTCGCATGAGGTTGTTTCGATTCGCCTGGAATTGTCTGCTGGCCTTGTTGGTCTTGAGCGGCTGTGGCCGCGCGCCCGAGCCGTCGCTGGAGGCCGCGCCGAAGACCAGTATCACTTTATTGCACTACTTCACCGATTCGCTCAGTGGCGGCATCGACGACATGGCGCGCTCGTTCAACAACCAGAACGCGCGCTACGAGCTCAAGGCCATCTCGCTCGATCACGAGGCCTTCAAGAGCAGCATTCAGGACACGCTGCAATCCGGCCAGCCCCCCGACCTGTATTCGTATTGGGCCGGCGCGCGCACTGCCGCCATCGTCGGTGAGCTGGAGCCGATTGACGACATCTGGCAGCAAGCCGACCTCGATCGGCGATTTTCTCTGGGACTGATCGCCGCTGCCAGCGTCTATCAGGGCAGAAAATACTTCATTCCACTCACCCAGCACGACGTGGTTTTTTTCTACAACAAAAAGGTGTTTGCCGCGCACAAGCTGTCCCCGCCGAAGACCTGGGAAGAGTTTCTGGCGGTCTGCGCGGCACTCAAGGCCAAAGGCATCACGCCGATTGCCCTGGGTGCCAAAGACAAATGGCCAGCGCAATTCTGGTTTGATCTGCTGTTGTTGCGCACTGCGCCTTATGAATACCGCCAGAAATTGATGCTGGGCAGCGCCCGTTACGACGACCCGCAGGTCAAGGCGGCGTTTGATCGCTGGGCGCAACTGCTGGGGGCCGGCTATTTCAACGCCAAACCGAATGCTCTGGCCTGGGACAGCGGTGCCAACGAACTGGTTTACTCCGGACAGGCGGCCATGACACTGATGGGCACCTGGAATATTGGCTATTTTGGCAATGACACGCACAAATGGGTGGCCGGCCGGGACTATGACTTTTTTCCGTTCCCGCTGATCGATGCCGAGCTGCCGCTGGTGGCACTGGGCCCCATTGACGGCCTGGTGCTGCCTAAAAAGGCGGTCAACAAACAAGGCGCCAAAGAAGCCATGGTGTACCTGGCCGGCATCGAGGCGCAGCAGGCCATCAGCCGGGGTTCGGGTGCGCTGGCCCCGAATGTGCTGGTGCCGCGCAGTTTTTACAGCGACATCCAGCAGCGGGTGGTGGCCGAGCTTGAAAAAAGTCCGCATTTCGCCTTCAATTACGACTTGTCCACGCCGCCGGCGGTGGCCGAGCTGGGCTTGAATGCGTTCTCGGAATTCCTCGCCTTCCCGCAGTCCCAGGCGCAAATTCTGGACAAACTGGCTGTCGATGCGGCCGCCCGCTTTCAAATGCTGAACAGCCAGCCCTGACCCCGTGCGAATGCTGCGTCAGCTCAAGTTTCGCCAGAAGATCGGCAGCAGCTTTGGCGTGCTGATTGCGCTGGTGATCGTCAACGCGCTGGTCAGCACCTTGGCTGCGTGGTCCATCGTGCAGCAATTTAATCAGCAGCAGCAGTTGCAACAGACCATCAGGGAGGTGGACCGGGTGCGTCTGATAGTCAGTGGCTACGTCAACAGCCACGCACGCGACGCTGCGACGCAGGTTTTTTTTCGGCTGGATGCGACACGCCAGCACATTGAAGCCATCAACCAGACGCTAGACGACGCACAACTGCGGTCCATGCCGGCACAACTGGAGGACTTCAAGCTGCAGTTTCAGAAATACATGGTGGAGGCCGACCAGAAGTCAGCCTTGCAAAGCCGAGCGTCCATGCTCGGCCAGCAGATGGTGGTGCAACTTGGCGAGGCGCGAGGCAGCCCGCTGGCCCCCGCCGATCAGGCCCTGATCGATGCTGTGCGTGACCATGTGCAGGCGCTGCAATGGGCCGGGTTTGGGCTGCAGGCCAGTTTGCGCAGCGCCGCCGCCGACGCGCAGATGGCTGCGCTGCGCAGCACGCTGGTGCGGCTGAATCAGAGCAGTGCATCAGCCAGTCGCAACCAGGCGTTGCAGCGCCTGTTGTTTCGCATCCAGCGCGATGCCAGCGACTATGTGGCCAGCTTTGAGAGTTACCTGCGCCTTCAGCAACGCAACCTGGCCACTGAAAATCAGTTGGCCGCCCTCTCAGAGGCCATCCAGAGTGGCTGCAACCGCGTCAGCGCCAGCGTTGGGCAAGAGATGCAGCAGCGCATTTACCTCGCTGGCGGTGCCATGGCGCTGATCTTTGTGTTGTCGATGCTCAGTGCGTTGCTGCTGACGCGCCTGCTCACGCGCGAAATCCTGCGCCCCGTGCAGGCGCTGATGGCCGTCACCCAGCGCATCGCCCAGGGCGACCTGCAGGCCCACGCCAACGTTGAAGTGGCCGATGAAATTGGCGATTTGTCGCGCGCCTTCAACCACATGACCGATAGCCTGCGTGCCACGCAGACCAAACTGCTGCAAGAGCAACAGGCCCTGGCAGAGGCACACCAGGTGCTGGAGCTTCGCGTGCAGGAGCGCACCCGCCAGTTGGCCAGCCTGAACGACAGCTTGCAAGCCGAAATTAACCAGCGTGAGCAAACCCAGGTGGAACTCGAAGCCGTCAATCAGGCCCTGGTGGCCAGTGAGCTGGTGGTGCGCCAGATCATCGACACCGCACCGATTGCCATCTTTCTGGTGGACCTGAGCGGGCGCATCACGCAGGTCAACGAGAGCATGTGCGAGATGTTTGGCTATCCGATGGACGCGCTGGTCGGCATGGAATATGTGGCGCTGGTGGACCCGGCAGAAATCGAGCTGCGTCGCGCCAAGATGCTGGCACTGATCCACGGTGACATTGCCCTGGTCGATCTGGACCGCAAATTCAGGCGCGCCAATGGCGAGCAATTCTGGGCGCACCTGACCAGCCGGCGGTTTGCCGACCAGGACGGGCAAAAGCGCGGTTTGGTCGCGGTCATCGTGGACATCACCGAAGCCCGCGCGCACCAGCAGCAGCTGGAAAACATGGCGCATTTCGATGCCTTGACGCAGTTGCCCAACCGGCTGCTGCTGGCCGACCGCCTGCACCACGCCAAGCTGCAAAGCCAGCGGCGCGGCGACCTGCTGGCAGTGGCGTATCTGGATCTGGACGGTTTCAAGGCGATCAACGACACGCATGGCCACGATGCCGGCGATGCCTTGCTGGTGGCGCTGGCGCACAGCATGAAAGCCTGCCTGCGCGAGGGTGACACGCTGGCGCGCATTGGGGGTGACGAATTTGTCGCCGTGCTGGTGGACCTGACGCAGCCACAGGATTGCGTGCCGCTGCTGCAACGACTGCTGCGGGCGGCCTCCAGCACCATCGATATTCCCACCAAGGCCGGGCTGACGGTGTTGCAGGTGTCGGCCAGCATTGGGGTCACGCTGTACCCGCAGGACAACAGTGATGCCGATTTGCTGCTGCGCCACGCCGACCAGGCCATGTACACGGCCAAACAGTCCGGCAAAAACCGCTATCAGATTTTTGACGTGGCGCGAGACGAGGCCGTCAAGACCCAGTTCGAGAGCCTGGAGCACATTCGCGGCGCTCTGCATCACAACGAGTTTGTGCTGCATTACCAGCCCAAGGTCAACCTGAAAACCGGTCAGGTCACGGGGGCTGAGGCGCTGATCCGCTGGCAGCATCCGCAGCGCGGGCTGCTGGCACCGGCGGCGTTTTTGCCGGTGATGGAAGAGGATGCCCTGAGCATTGAAGTGGGTGAATGGGTCATCCGCAGCGCGCTGGCGCAGATGCAGGCGTGGCGCGATGGGGGCCTGCAGCTGCCGGTCAGTGTGAACCTTGGCGCGCGTCAATTGCAGCAGGTTGGCTTTGCCGAGCGCCTGGGCGAATTGCTGGCGGCCTACCCCGGCGTGCCTGCCGATTGGCTGCAGCTTGAAGTGCTGGAAACCAGTGCCTTTGAAGACCTGCTGACGGTCAGCGCCGCGATGAAAGCGTGTCACCGGCTGGGCGTGAGTTTTGCACTCGACGACTTTGGCACCGGCTACTCGTCACTGACCTACCTGAAACGCCTGCCCGCTGCCACGCTGAAGATCGACCAGAGTTTTGTGCGCGACATGCGCGACGACCCGAATGACCTGGCCATCGTCAACGGTGTCATCGGCCTGGCCAAAGCGTTTGACCGCGAAGTGATTGCCGAGGGTGTTGAGACCGCCGCGCACGGTGCGTTGCTGCTGTCGATAGGCTGTGAGCTGGCGCAGGGTTATGGCATCTCGCGCCCGATGGCGGCTGAAAGCTTTCCAGACTGGGTGACGCGCTGGCAGCACCAGGCGCAGTGGACAGCGTGAGTGGCAGTCTGTTTAGCGCACGGTCCAGCAGGATTTTTTCCACCCAACCCTCACCATTACCCCATGAAAACCACGCCCTTTCCTGATACCACCGACTGCCCTTGCGGCAGCGGCCAGTCCTATGGCACCTGCTGCGGGCAATGGCACGCCGGCCTGGCGCAGGATGTGCATGCACCCACCCCCGAGGCGCTGATGCGTTCGCGTTACTGTGCCTATGTGCTGGGGCACATCGATTACCTGCTGGCCACCTGGCATCCCTCCACCTCACCCGGCGAGCTGGAACTGCCGCCGGTCAAATGGCTGGGGCTGGAGGTGCGCCACGCCCAAGCCAGCGCCGCTGCCGGCGTGGTTGAGTTTGTCGCCCGCTGGCGCGACGGTGGACGTGGCGTGCGACTGCATGAAATCAGCCGCTTTGTGCGTGAAGACGGGCGCTGGCGCTACATCGACGGCCAGCTACAAGAGTCCGCATGAGGCCACCCGATGCCTTGCCAGCTCATGGATTGTTACACTATTTGTAGCTGCTAGCGCTTACTGTTATTGGGCTAGAGGCATAAATAATGCATAAATCGGACGGCGTTGCCCAAGTGGTTCTGGCCACGCTGAACGCCAGGTACATCCATGCCTCGCTGGGT